>OJQW01000391.1_pt1 | contig 20286 bp, 16 predicted proteins | sample 1599041 | NCBI WGS metagenome assembly OJQW01 (sample SAMN03922518, study PRJEB24848) | human gut metagenome | isolation source: stool sample | host: Homo sapiens | place: Germany | collected 2010-02
CATCGCAACCCAAAAAGCGTTTTTCTCTTTGGAGTCTGAGGGGTTTCTTTTTGTCGCCACAAAAAGAAATCCCTCAGGAGTTCCGCAACCCGCTCCCGGGTTGCACCCCCCGGGGGCGGGGTCGCCCCCACAAAACTCACCTGATAATGATTTGTTCCCTATCCGCCCCCACGGAGATGTAGGTTATCCGGCAGCCGACTTCCTGCTCGCAGTAGAGGACGTAGTCCCGGGCGGCCTGGGGGAGGTCTTCAAACCTGCGGCAGCCGCTGATGTCGCCGTCGAAGCCGGGGAGGTACTCGTACACGGGCTTGGCGCGCTCCAGCGCGCCGCCGCTGGGGAAGTTGTCGGTGATTACGCCGTCGACGTCGTAGTGCGTGCAGACGGGTATCTCGCCGTAGCCTGCTAGCACGTCCAGCTTGGTGAGGGCTATCTCGGTCGCGCCCTGCACTCTCACGCCGTAGCGGCTGGCCACGACGTCGAAGCCGCCGACGCGCCTCGGGCGTCCGGTGGCCGCGCCGTACTCGCCGCCCAGCTCGCGCAGCTTGTCCGCGCGCTCGCCGAAGAACTCGCAGGTGAACGGTCCCTCGCCGACGCAGCTGGAGTACGCCTTCATGATGCCTATGACCTTGTCCAGCTTGTGCGCCGGCACGCCCGCGCCGATGGGCGCATAGGCCGCCAGCGTGGTGGACGAGCTGGTGTAGGGGTAGATGCCGAAGTCTATGTCGCGCAGCGCGCCGAGCTGGGCTTCAAACATGACGTTCGCGCCGCGCTCCTCTATAGCGTCGTGCAGCCACACGGTGGTGTCGGTGATGCGCCCGAGCAGCGGCTCGCCGTTGGTCATCAGCCAGTCGTACATCTCGTCGGCGTCCGCCTCGGCGCCGTAGCCGCGCAGGGTGATGTTCTTCCACTCGACTATGTCGCGCAGCCGCTCTTTCAGCCCCTGGGTGTGCAGCAAATCGCCCATGCGCAGCGCCTTCTTCATGTACTTGTCCGCGTAGATGGGCGCTATCCCGCGGCGGGTGGAGCCGAATTTCTTGTCGGCCAGGCGGTCTTCCTCCAGGCCGTCCATCAGCCGGTGATAGGGCATACAGATGGTGGCGCGGTCGGAGATGAGCAGCGCATCCCCGGCGGGAGCGGCGCCCTGTCCGGCCAGGTGGTTCAGCTCGTTTTTCAAATGCTCTATGTCTATGACCATGCCCGGACCCATGATGTTGGTCACGCCCTCGCGCAATATGCCGCTGGGCAGGAGGTTCAATATGAACTTCCCGCGCTCGTTCACGACGGTGTGTCCGGCGTTGTTGCCGCCCTGGTAGCGGCAGACGACGTTGTAGTCGGCGCTGAGCAGGTCGACCATGCGGCCCTTGCCCTCATCGCCCCAGTTGATGCCGGCGATTGCTGTCAGCATTTGACCTCACCCTTTCCGTCGGCGCCCAGCTCGGCGGCGTTCGCCTCGAGCATGGGCTTGATGCTGTTGTTTACAAAATCGCGCGCCTGCTTGGGCGCCATGCCTATGAACTTGCGTATGTCCAGCAGCTCCGAGAGCGTCTCGCGTGTGAGCCTGAAGCGCTCATCGGCGAGCAGCTTCTCCTCCAGGTCGTTGGCGCAGCCGGTCTCCTTCATGCGCCTGGCGGTGTCCACGCTGTACTCGCGTATGACCTCGTGCAGCTCCTGGCGGTCGCCGCCCAGCTCCACGGCGCGCATGAGTATGTTCTCCGTGGCGAGGAAGGGCAGCTCCTCGCGCAGGTGCCGCTCCATCATGCCGGGGTAGACCGTGCAGCCGCTCATGACGTTTATGACCAGGTTGAGTATGGCGTCCGTGGCGAGGAAGGCCTCGGGGATGGAGATGCGCCTGTTCGCGCTGTCATCCAGCGTGCGCTCCAGCCACTGCACGCTGGAGGTGATGGCGGGGTTGAGCGTGTCGCACAGCACGTAGCGCGCCAGGGAGCATATACGCTCGCAGCGCATGGGGTTGCGCTTGTAGGCCATGGCGCTCGAGCCGACCTGCGAGGCCGTGAACGGCTCGTCAAACTCCTTCTCGTGCGCCATCAGGCGCAGGTCTGTGGCCATCTTGCTCGCGCTCTGCGCGATGCCGGACAGCACGCTGAGGAAGTAGTAGTCCAGCTTGCGCGTGTAGGTCTGGCCGCAGATGGGCAGCGCGCGCTCAAAGCCCATGTCGCGCGCTATGCGCGCCTCCAGCTCCTCGGCCTTGGCCGCGTCGCCGCCGAACAGGGCGAGAAAGCTCGCGCCGGTGCCGGTCGCGCCCTTGCAGCCGTAGAAGGGTATGCGCTCCAGCTCGAAGTCCAGCCGCTCCAGGTCGAACATGAGGTCCTGCGCCCACATGCACGCCCTCTTGCCTACGGTGGTGGGCTGGGCGGCCTGATAGTGCGTGTAGGCCAGCACGGGCGTGTCCGCGTTCTTCTCCGCGAAGTCCGCGATGGCCGCGATGGCGTTCACCAGCAGCATGCGTATCTGACGCAGCGCGTCGCGGTAGGCGATGAGGTCGCCGTTGTCGTCCACGTAGCAGCTCGTCGCGCCCAGGTGGATTATCCCGCGGGCTTTGGGGCAGTGGTCGCCCCAGGCGCGGATGTGCGCCATGACGTCGTGGCGCAGCTCGCGCTCGTACCTGTCGGCGGCCTCGTAGTCGATCATGTCCAGGTTTGCGCGCAGCTCATCCACCTGCTCGGCGGTGACGTTCAGCCCCAGCGCGTGCTCGTTTTCCGCGAGGGCGAGCCAGAGGCGGTGCCAGGTGGTGAACTTGTAGTCCGGGGAGAAGATGTACTGCATCCGCTCGGAGGCGTAGCGCGAGCAGAGCGGGCTTTCGTAAGTAGGCTTGTTCACTGTTATCACTCCACTGTAACGGATTTGGCGAGGTTTCGGGGCTTATCTATGTCGCAGCCGTTTTCGCGCGCGATGTGGTACGCAAAGAGCTGCAGCGGTACTATCTCGGGCAGGGCGGCGAAAAGCGGCTCGCACTTCGGGGAGTACAGCACGTCGTCCGCCTCGGCGAAGATGCGCCGGTTGCCCTCCGGCGCCACGCCGAGCACCTTGGCGCCGCGCGCTTTGACCTCCTGGATGTTGCTGACCATCTTGTCGAACAGCGCGTCCTGGCAGCAGAGCGCCACGACCAGGCGCTTTTCGTCTATCAGCGCTATGGTGCCGTGCTTCAGCTCGCCGGCGGCGTAGGCCTCGGAGTGTATGTAGCTTATCTCCTTGAGCTTGAGCGAGCCCTCCATCGCGGCGGCGTAGTCTATGTTGCGCCCGATGAAAAAGAGGCTTTGCAGCTGGTGCCAGCGCTCGGACAGGTACTTGACGTGCAGGTTCAGGTCTATCGCGCGCTGCACCATCCTGGGCAGGGAGCGTATACTCTCCACCAGCTGGGAATAGCGCTCCGCGTCTATCTTCCCCAAAAGCTCCGCCGCCCAGACGGCAAAGAGGTACAGCGCCGCGAGCTGGGTGGTGTAGCCCTTGGTGGTGGCCACGGCTATCTCGGGGCCTGCGTGGGTGTATATGACGCTGTCGGCCAGGCGCGCTATGGTGCTGCCCACGACGTTGACTATGGCGAGGCTCCTCGCGCCGCGCGCCATGCACTCGCGCATGGCGGCGATGGTGTCCGCCGTCTCGCCGGACTGCGAGATGACTATCAGCAGCGTGTGCGAGTCTATTATCGGGTCGCTGTAGCGCAGCTCGCTGGCGAGGGCGCACTCCACGCTCACGCGGCAGAGCGACTCTATCACGTACTTGCCCACCACTCCGGCGTGGTATGCGCTGCCGCAGGCGGTTATCACTATCCTGTTGTAGCCCTCCAGCTCCTCGCGAGTGAGCGCGAAGTCCTCGAAGACTATCCGGCCGCCGCGTATGCGCGGCTCCACGGTGTTCTTGACGGCGCGGGGCTGCTCCATGATCTCCTTCATCATGAAGTGCTCATAGCCGCCCTTCTCGGCGGCCTCGATGTCCCAGACCACGTGGCTGACGGTCTTGGTTATCTCCCGGCCGGTGCGGTCGTAGACGGTTATCTGCTCGGGCGTCAGCTCGGCAAACTCGCCGTCTTCCATGTATATGACGTTCTTCGTCCGGCTGACCAGGGCGGTGACGTCGCTGGCGAAGTAGTTCTCCCCGACGCCGAGGCCGAGGATGAGGGGACCTGCCTCCTTGACGCAGAACAGCCTGCCCGGCTCGGCGGCGCAGAGCACGCCCAGCACGTAGCTGCCCTCCAGGCGCGAGGCCGTGCGCATCACCGTGCGCTTGAGGTCGCCGTCGTAGTACTTCTCCAGCAGGTGCGCCACTACCTCGGTGTCCGTCTCGCTGGCGAATACGTAGCCCTCCGCCTCCAGCTCGCTCCTGAGCGCGGCGAAGTTCTCGATTATGCCGTTGTGGATGACGGCGAACAGCCCGTGCTCGCTCAGATGCGGGTGGGCGTTGGTGTCCGTCGGCGCGCCGTGGGTCGCCCATCTGGTGTGGGCTATGCCGCACACGCCGCGCAGGGCGTTCCCGTTCTCGGTCAGCTCCGCGAGGTGGGCTACCGAGCCGCTGGCCTTGACCATCTCGATGCGCTCTCCGTCGTGCACGGCCACGCCCGCGCTGTCATACCCGCGGTACTCCAGCCGGCGAAGGCCCTCGATAAGCACCGGCGCGGCCTGGGTCGAGCCGGTAAATCCTACAATTCCGCACATATGCGCTCCTTTCAATCGTGCCGCGTGGGGACTTGCGCGCTCACTGTCCGTTTGCCTCGTGCTCCACGGCGGCCTTCAAAAAGCCGAGGAACAGCGGGTGCGGCCGCGTCGGGCGGCTCTTGAACTCGGGGTGGTACTGCACACCCACGTAGAAGGGGTGGCCTGCCACCTCCACGGCCTCGGCCAGGCGGCCGTCCGGCGAGCAGCCGGAGACCGTCAGCCCCGCCGAGGCAAGCTCGGCGCGGAAGTCGTTGTTCAGCTCGTAGCGGTGGCGGTGGCGCTCGGATATCTCGGACTGCGCGTAGCACTCGGCCAGCTTTGTGCCGGGAGACACGACGCAGGGCCAGGCGCCCAGGCGGAGCGTGCCGCCCTTGTCTATGCTGTCGCTCTGCCCCGGCATGAAGTCTATGACCTTGTGAGTGCTGGCGCTGTCAAACTCGCCGGAGTTGGCGTCCGCCCAGTGCAGGACGTGGCGCGCGAACTCTATGACGGCAATCTGCATACCCAGGCAGAGGCCGAGGTACGGCACGCCGTTCTCGCGCGCGTACTGCGCGGCGAGGATCTTGCCCTCGATGCCGCGCGCGCCGAAGCCGCCGGGCACGAGGATGCCGTCCACGTAGCGGAAGACGTCGTTCACCGTCTCCGGCGTGACGGACTCGGAGTCCACCCACGTTATCTCCACCTGGCGGCCCAGCTCATAGCTCGCGTGGTTGAGCGCCTCGGTGACGGAGAGGTAGGCGTCGTGCAGCTGCACGTACTTGCCCACCAGGGCGACGCGTATCGGCTCGCCGCGGCGCTTTATGCGCTCTACCATGTCGCGCCACTCGTCCAGCTCCGGCTCGCGGGTGTTCAGACCCAGCTCGCGGCAGACCACGCTGTCCAACCCCTGGCGCGCGAGCATCAGCGGCGCCTCGTACAGGCAGGGCAGAGTGACGTTTTCTATCACGCAGTCGCTCTTGACGTTGCAGAAGTTTGCGATCTTGCTGAACACGCCCGGCTCCTCTATCGGCTCGTCGCAGCGCAGCACGATTATGTCCGGGGAGATGCCCAGCCCCTGCAGCTCCTTTACCGAGTGCTGCGTGGGCTTGCTCTTGTGCTCGCCGCTGGCGCGCAGGTAGGGCACCAGCGTGACGTGTATGAACAGGGCGTTCCCGTGCCCCGCCTCCAGCGCCACCTGGCGTATCGCCTCCAGGAACGGCTGGCTCTCTATATCGCCGACGGTGCCGCCTATCTCCGTTATGACTACGTCTGCACCGGTCTTGTTCCCGAGGGAGTATATGAACTCCTTGATCTCGTTAGTAATGTGCGGGATTATCTGCACGGTGCTGCCCAGATACTCTCCGCGCCGCTCCTTGTTCAGCACGTTCCAGTAGACGCGGCCGGTGGTGAGGTTTGAAAAGCGGTTCAAGTCCTCGTCTATGAAGCGCTCGTAGTGGCCGAGGTCCAGGTCGGTCTCGGCGCCGTCCTCGGTGACGTACACCTCGCCGTGCTGGTACGGGCTCATCGTGCCGGGATCGACGTTGATATACGGGTCGAGCTTCTGCGCCGCGACCTTCAGCCCCCGGGCTTTCAGCAGGCGGCCGAGCGAGGCCGCGGTTATACCCTTACCCAGACCGGAGACGACGCCCCCGGTGACAAATATGTATTTAGCCATGATTATATCCCCTTTTGCTTGCGGACAGGCTTCCACCCCTGAACGCGTTTTCAAACTCCTATACCCGGCTCTCCAGCTCGGCGAGCGCGCCGTTGGGGAGCTTGAGCTTTTTATAGCTCTCGCCGACTTCCAGCCCGGCCTCCTCGGCCAGCAATCCGCGCATGACCGCGCTGTGGCAGACGCACAGCGCCGCCCCGGCCGACAGCCTGGCGCGCAGGGCGTCCACGAACGGCCTCGCGCGGCGGAGCATGTCGGCGTAGCTCTCGCCGTTCGGCGGGGCGTAGTTCTTCCTGTCGGCGGAGTACGCCGCGAACTGCTCCGGCCAGCGCCGGCCTATCTCCTCCCAGGAGCAGCCCTCCCAGTCGCCGAAGTTCAGCTCCGTCAGCGCGCCAACAGGTACGGGCTCGAGGCCCAGGCGGCGGCCGATGATCTCCGCGGTCTCCCGGGCGCGTTTGAGCGGGCTTGTGTAGACGGCGCTGATTGCGCCGGCATCCAGCACGCGTCCGGCGAGGGCAGCGGCCTGTTCCCGGCCCCGCTCATTGAGCGGCACGTCGCTCACGCCCTGTATTTTCCCCGCCGCGTTCCAGTCCGTCTGCCCGTGGCGGGCAAGCAGCACGCGCATTGCGCGCCCCCTTTCAGTCAGTCTCTGTCTGTTACGTCGAAGATGCCGGTCACCTTGCGGCAGCTCTCGCAGTAGTACGCATCCGGCACACGGGTCTCACCCAGCAGATGGTTCGTTTTGCCAAGGCTCACTTCCGTGTCATATGCCGGGCGCCACCCTTTTTCGAATTTCTCCTCAGGCACCCAGACCAGGCCGCGCCCCATGGCTATCAGGCCGCCCTTTTGCATCTCCAGGCCGCATACCGGGCATTTCATAGTCTGCTCACTCCCACTCTATGGTCGCGGGCGGCTTGCTGGTGATGTCGTAGACCACGCGGTTTATGCCGCCGACCTCGTTGACTATGCGCGTGGACACGCGGTCAAGCAGCTCCCACGGCAGGTGGAACCAGTCCGCGGTCATGAAGTCGCTGGTCTCCACGGCGCGCAGTGCCAGTGTGTAGTCATAGGTGCGCCCGTCGCCCATCACGCCCACGCTGCGAGTGTCGGTCAGCACGGCGAAGTACTGGTCGGGCAGCTTGGGCAGGCCGGAGGCGGCCAGCTCCTCGCGGAAGATGGCGTCCGCCTCGCGCAGCGAGCTCAGCTTGTCCTCGGTCACGTCGCCAATCACGCGGATGGCCAGGCCGGGACCCGGGAAGGGCTGGCGCATGACCAGGCTCTCGGGCAGACCCAGCTCGCGGCCGAGCTGGCGCACCTCGTCCTTGAACAGCATGCGCAGCGGCTCTATGATCTCGCGGAAGTCCACATAGTCGGGCAGGCCGCCTACGTTGTGGTGGCTCTTGATGACCGCGGCGTCGCCCGTGCCGGACTCTATGACGTCGGGGTAGATGGTGCCCTGCGCGAGGAAGTCGACGGCGCCTATCTTCTTAGCCTCGGCCTCGAACACGCGGATGAACTCCTCGCCTATGATGCGGCGCTTGCGCTCCGGCTCGCTGACGCCGGCGAGCTTGATGAGGAAGCGGTCGCGCGCGTCGACGCGCACAAAGTTCAGCTCGCGGTCGGAGAACACGCGCTCGACCTCGTCGGCCTCGCCCTTGCGCAGCAGGCCGTGGTCGACAAACACGGCGGTGAGCTTGTCGCCGACGGCCTCGCTCAGCAGCGCGGCGGCCACGGAGGAGTCCACGCCGCCGGAGAGCGCGAGCAGCACCTTGCCGCCGCCGACCTTCTCGCGTATGCCGGCTATGGCCTCGTCCTTGTAGCTGCCCATGGACCAGCTGCCCGCGGCCTTGCAGGCGCCGTAGAGGAAGTTGCGTATCATGTCCGTGCCGTGCTCGGTGTGGTTCACCTCGGGGTGGAACTGCACGCCGTAGAAGCCGCGGCTCTCGTCGGCGATGGCCGCGTTGGGGCACACGGAGGTGTGGGCGGTGTTCCTGAAGCCGTCCGGCACGCGCTCCATGTAGTCGCCGTGGCTCATCCAGGTCACGCCCTCGGACTCCAGCCCGGCGAACAGGGCGCAGCCGGTGTCAAAATGCGTGTCCGTGCGGCCGTACTCGCGCGCGGTGTCCTCCTGCGCGGGCACGACGCTGCCGCCGAGGTACTGCGCCATGAGCTGGCAGCCGTAGCAGATGCCCAGCACCGGCACGCCCAGGGCGAAGATGGCCGGGTCGGCCTTCGGCGCGTCGGCGGCGTAGACGCTGCCGGGGCCGCCGGTGAGGATGAGTCCTATCGGCGCCATCGCGCGCAGCTCCTCTATCGAAGTGGTGTAGGGCTTGACCTCGCAGTACACGCCGCACTCGCGCACGCGGCGGGCTATGAGCTGGTTGTACTGGCCTCCGAAGTCAAGGACGATAACCGTTTCTTGTCGCATTCTGATTTGTTCCTCTCTTTTCCTCGTATTTCTCGTGGTAGTCGATGATTTCCCTGGCGACCTGCCGCTTCTTCACGCACCTGTCCATCGCGCTGTGCACGATGAAGCGGTGAGCCTCGGCCTCGGTCATCCCGCGCATCTTTATAAGGATGAGCTTGGCGCGGTTGACAAGCCGGATTTCCTCAACAAGCTTTCTGATGTCTTCATAGGTGTACACGCCCAGCCCTCCTTTGTGCGTCTTAAAAAGCAAAAAACGACGCTCCCGATGCCAAAAGAGGGCACCTCGGCCCTTTGGGTATCGTTGAACGCCGTTGCTCAAAACGAGCTCTTAGCTCTTTCATTAACGGAGATATTATATTCTTGCCGCCGTGCCTTGTCAAGTGAAAAGTTATGAACGGTCAAAAATTTTTAGCTGTCCGGCTCATATTGAGCCGGACAGCTCCGCGCGGCTTATTCCGTAGACTATGTGGGGCATGTACACGCCGTGGTAATGCTTCATCATCACGGCGCGAGGCTCCATGCCCAGGCGCAGCGCGACGCGGCGCGAGGCCTGATTCACGTCGCGGATGATGGAGTACACCTCGTTGAAGCCCAGCGTCTCAAAGGCGTAGTCCCGGCAGGCCAGAGCCGCCTCCGTGGCGTAGCCGTGGTGCCAGCGGTCGCGCCGGAAGACATAGCCTATCTCCGGCACGTGCGCGCCCAGGCAGTCCTGGACGGTGACGCCGCACTGGCCTATCACCTCGCCCGTCTCCTTCAGCTCCACGGCGCAGAGGGAGAAGCCCCAGATGCGCCTGCGCAATATCTGCTTTTCAAGCCACTCGGCTACCTCGTCGTCCGAAAACGTGTGGGCATACGCCCACATGGTGTCCGCGTCCATCATGGAGCGCAGCGCGTCGTAGTCACCCGGCTCCAGGTCGCGCAAAACAAGCCTCTCCGTCTCAAGTCTCATGTTTGCCCTCCGATATGTCCAACACTATCTTCTGCGCCATCAGCAGCCCGGCCGTGGCCGGCACCCACACCGCGGAGCCGGGCACGCTGCGCCTGCCCGGGGGCGGAGCCTCGACCTGGGCGCACTCGTGCGCCGGCTCGTCGGAGAACACCACGTCCAGGTGCTCTATCCCCAGCCTGCGCAGCTCGCGGCGGAGCACCCGCGCGAACGGGCAGCCGCTGGTTCCGGACAGGTCGGTGATCCGCAGCCGCTGCGCGTCCAGCTTGTTCCCGGTGCCCAGCGCCGAGACTATCGGCACGCCGCGCGCCTTCGCCGTCGAGATCAGGTCCACCTTGCAGCTCACGAGGTCTATGCAGTCGGCAATGTAGTCGCAGTCCGCCGGGAAAACCCCGCCGCGCGTCTCGGCGCTGTACAGCGCGTGCACCGGCGCTATCTCAGCGTCCGGCGCTATGTCCCGGCAGCGCGCGGCGAGCACCTCCGCCTTGCCCAGACCCACGGTGGAGGCGAGCGCGCCGAGCTGGCGGTTCACGTTGCTCTCCGCCACGGCGTCCGAATCTATCAGCACCAGCGCGCCGACGCCCGAGCGCGCGAGCGCCTCGGCGCACCACGAGCCGACGCCGCCCAGACCCACGACCGCCACTCTCGCGCGGCTCAGCCGCTCCATCGCGTCCGAGCCCAACAGCATTTCAATTCGCTTAGTGCGCTCCTTCACGGCCACACCTCCCAAACGGTTTGAGTGAAAAAGGCAGAGCCGGTAGGCTCTGCCTTTGTGTATTTGTCAGCCTTACACCTTGGCGAACCAGTTGATAAAGCCGTTGATGCTGACCGGGAACTGGGCGAACAGCTCGTCCTCCCAGGCGGTGTAATCCTGCTGGCGCAGACCCTCGGGGGCGCCGGCGGAGCCAAGGCCGTACTGAGCCAGGCAGTCGTGGTAGTTGTAGTCGTCGGTGCCGACGAAGTAGACCAGGTGGTAGCCGGTGTAGTTGCTGGCCTCGACGTAGATTATCTCGGTGTCGCCCGGCTGGCGCTCAGAGTCGAATATCCAGTCGTTGATGCCGTCGACCATCTGGTTCACGGCGACGTGCTCATAGAGTCCGCCGCTGCTGCCGTAGGTGCTGGAGCCGTTGGAGCGGCTGTCGTCGCTGTAGGTGTTGGCCAGCTCGGCAAAGCTGTCCTCGGTGGCCTCGTTGTCCTGCCAGTCGGAGTAGATCTCGTTGATCTCGTCCTCGGCGCTCTGACGCTCCTCGTCGCTTATCTCTCCGTCCTCATCGGCGTCGTCGACCTGGATGAGTATGTGGCGGAAGCTCACGCCGTTGTAGGAGCTGTTGTCGTTGCGGGAGTGGAAGACCACGACGTAGTAGCCGGTGTCGGCGCTCTCAATGACGGCCACGTCCCCGGCCTGGCGGGAGCCGTCAAGCACCCACTCGGAGAAGTCGTCGGAGAAGTTGCTGCTGACGCTGTAGCCGAAGGCGTTCTCGTACTCGGTGATCTCGGCGTCCTCGATCTCGCCGGAGACGGTCTCGGCGAAGTCCGCGCCGCCCTCGACGGCCTCGGCGATGCCGTCGGCGATCTCCTTGGCGTCGGCCATGGTGGCCTCGGTCACCTGGTCGTTGGTCTCCTCGGTCTCCTCGCCGGTCTCCTCGTCGGTCACGGTCTCGGTGACCTCCTCGGTCTCGGCGCGGACGAGGTAGTAGTCAAAGCTCAGCGCGTCGAAGGCGTCGGCGTTCTCGTCGTAGTAGCTGTTGAGCTCGTCGGCGGTGTACTCAAAGCCCTCGAACACGTCGGTGGAGTAGCTCTCGGCGATGTAGGCGCGCTCGAGCAGCTCGCGCACGAGCGCGGAGTCCACGCCCTTGCCGTAGGCCAGGGCGATGTAGCCGTCGGCGCCGCGCAGGTTGTTCTTCTCGGCCAGAGTGGCATAGTTGGAGATGATGTCGTCGATGGAGGCGCTGTCCTCCTCGCTGAGCGTGTAGCCGGCCTTAGTGGCGGCGTCCCAGATGGCGGTGACCTGCACCATATTCTGCAGCGCGGTCTCGCGGAAGTAGTCCGCCCAGGTGATCTCCTCGGGGGCGTCGTCGCCGGTGAGGGAGTCGGGCAGGGTCAGACCGAGCATCTCGACCATGGACGTGTTCATCGTCTGATCCTTCAGGTCGGAGTTCGTGTCAAGGCCGAGGTAGCTGGCGACACTGCCGTACTGGGAGACAAAGTTGTTGTACGCAGTGTTGTAGTAGTACTGGTACTCGGCGTTAGTGAACTCGTAGTCGCCTATGGTCATGGCGGTGGTGCCGGTGTAGAACAGGTTGGTGTTCAGCACTATGACGAGTATGACGAACACAGCGACGATGACGCCGACTATCGTCCACGTCCGCCGCTCCTTTTTGCTTTTGAGCTCGGCCTCGCGCTCGGCGAGCGTCTTCGGGCTGGTGCCTGCGGTTCGCTCGGCCTGGCGCCGCTTCTTGTCCTGAGATGCGCTCATTACGCTTTCATCCTTTTCATCCGTAATTGCATTTTGACGTGTGGGGCAGCGCCCGCACACGTACAGCCTTGGTATTATAACGCATATGCCGGCGCGTTTCAAGGCCAAATTGTAAATTATAGCTTTTCGCACCGGCCGAGGCGGCGGTGCGGCACACTGTCTTGTATTTCCACCTCCAATGTGTTAAAATGTCTTGTATTATTCCGCCTTGGAGGGCACAGTTATGTCCGGTGAAAGAAGAATATCCCGCCGCACGGAGCTGATATGCGCCGCCGCGCTCCTGGCGCTGGGCTTCGCCGCGCGGCTTGTCGGACTTGACTCTCTCCCCCTCGGGCTGAACCAGGACGAGGCGAGCGCGGGCTACGACGCCTGGGCGATACTCAGCTACGGCATAGACCGCTGCGGCAACTCCCTGCCCGTGCTGCTGGAGAGCTGGGGCAGCGGGCAGAACGCGCTGCTGAGCTACCTGGCCATGCCGTTCATCGCGATCTTCGGGCTGAGCGAGGTGACGCTGCGCCTGCCCGTGGCGCTCTCCGGCTGCGCGAGCCTGGTGTTCATGTGGCTGCTGGCCAGGCGCTCGCGCGGGGCGCGCTTCGGCCTGGCGGCGCTGCTGTTTTTGGCCGTCTGCCCCTGGCACGTCATGGCGACGCGCTGGGCGCTGGAGTCCAACCTGCTGCCGGGGACGCTCATCGCGGCGGTGTACCTTGCCGCGCTCTCGGAGGAGAAGCCCTGGGCGCTGGCGGCGGCGGGGCTGTGCTTCGGCCTTTCGCTGTACGCCTACGGCACGGCGTTCTTCATACTGCCGGCGCTGCTGGTCTGGTGCGTCTGGCGGCTGCGCCGCTCGCTACGCCCCGCGCCCTTCCTCACGGGGCTGGGGATTTTCCTCGCGCTCGCGCTGCCGATAGCGCTCTGCCAGCTGCGCAACGCGCTGGGACTGGGCGAGCTGAGCATCCTGGGCTTCACGCTCCCCGAGCTGACCAGCACGCGGCAGAGCGCGACCAGCGTGTTCGGCAGCGGCCTCGCCGGGGTGTGGTCGAACCTCGCCGGACTTGTGCGGCTGCTCATCACGCAGTCGGACGGACTGCCCTGGAACAGCGGCGAGTGGGGCGGGCTCTACTACTTCTTCGGCCTGCCGCTGGCGATAATAGGCGCGGTGTGCGCGCTGAGGACGAGGCCGCGCAGCACGCCGGACTCGCTGATGCTCGCCTGGCTCTTTATCGCGCTGTTCTGCTCCTGCCTCATCACCGTGAACGTCAACCGGGTGAACTTCCTCTGGCTGCCGGTGTGCTACTTCGCCGCGCTGGGACTGGACGCCGCCATGTCCCTGCTCGGCCGCGCGAAGCTTGCCCTGCCGGCGGCGCTGCTGCTCTGCTTTGCGCTGTTCATGCGCAGCTATGACGGCAGCCTCGGCGGCACGGGGAACATCAACTTCTTCCCCGGCCTCGGCGACGCCATAGAGTACGTGGACGCCCTGGAGCCGGAGAGCGCGTACATATCCGGCAACTACGTCAGCGCGCCGTACATCTTCGCGCTGTTCTACACGCAGACGCCGACGCAGGAGTTCATCGACACCGTGGACTACACCGACCCCGACAGCGCGTTCCGAAACGTCGACGGCTTCGGCTGCTGGCGCTTCGGCTCCACGGAAAACGCCGAGGGCGAGTACCTCATACTCCACGTCATCGAGTGCCATGACCGCAACGTTCTGGCGGTGTTCGGGCAATACGCAGTCTGCGAAGGGGATTAGCGGGGGGCTCCCCGCGGGACTCCTGGGAGGCTTTCTTTGGTCTTGGCCAAAGAAAGCCCCCCAGACCCCGGCGTCGTCACAATCTCCGTATCCTTCGCTTCCGGGCAAGCCCGAAAGCTCAGTCACTCCGATGCTCCTCCTTACCGCCGCACAAGCACGCTTGCGCGGCGGATAGGGTGCCACTTGCTTACCTCTCTAACCTCCGACCGGTAAGCGCTCCGGCGCAACGCGCCGTCGCGCGAAAAAGACAGCACCCCAGTCTCGTATAGACTAAGGGATGCAAACGTATCTATGTCGAACCGTGAGGATAAAACTAATCCCCGGCATATTAACGCACCAAAAGCGTTTTTCTCTTTGGAGTCTGAGGGATTTCTTTTTGTCGCCACAAAAAGAAACCCCTCAGGAAATAATGAATTAAGCGATAATAATATGCAAATAGTATAAAACCCCCAAAAGGTAGTGATTGTATTTATGCCAATGGAAAACATGCGTCTCGCAGTCCTGATCGACGGGGACAACGCCCCGCGGGACTGTTTGAAGGGAATAATGGAGGAGATCGCCATCTACGGCACGCCGATGATAAAGCGCATATACGGCGACTGGGCGAGCCACGGGCTGACCTCCTGGAAGAACACGCTGCTTGAAAACGCCGTCACGCCCAAGCAGCAGTTCGCGTACACGACCGGCAAGAACGCCACGGACTCGGCCATGATAATCGACGCGATGGACATACTCTACACCGGCAAGACCGACGGCTATGTGCTCGTCAGCTCCGACAGCGACTTCACGCCGCTGGCGATACGCCTGCGCGAGAGCGGGATGTACGTCATCGGCATCGGCGAGGAGAAGACGCCCAAGGCCTTTGTCCAGGCCTGCGACAAGTTCATCCGCGTCGAGGTCATACGCGACAAGTACAAGAAGCCCGCCAAGACCGCCGCGAAGAAGACGGCCTCGACGGCCAAGAAGGCCGCGTCCAAGACGCCCGAGAAGGCCGAAAAGGCCCCCGCCAAGACCGCAGCCAAGAAGGCGGCCGCCCCGGCCGCGGACGCCAAGCCGCCCGTGCCCGAGGATATCATCAACCTCATCGCCGACAGCGTGGCCGACCTGGCCGACGACGACGGCTGGATAGACATGTCCAACCTCGGCAACCTCATAATCAAAAAGCAGCCGGACTTCGACCCACGCACCTACGGCTACGGCAAGCTCTCCAACATGCTCCGCAACCTGCCCCGCTTTGAAGTCCAGGTGCGCGAGACCGCCGACCCCAACGTGCGCCCCATGTACGTGCGCGACGTCGAGGCCTGAGCCGCTCCCGCCGGAAAACGCAGCATCCGGGCGCCTTTTTCAAGGCGCCCGGATTTTTCTGCACCGCGCTCACCCGGCCAGGCTCATGAACCCCGCGCTGGAGAGCTTGATTATTATGTCCGCCACCTCGCCGCTGGGCTTGACCGTGCCCTCGGCGAGCCACTTCCTGATGACGCCCACGCTGCCTATGGCGATGAACGTGTAGATGTACTCCGCGTCCTCCATGCTCGCGGAGCTGTTGGCGCGCCAGTGCTCGATGAACTGCTTCTCCACCACCTGTACCACCTGGTTCTGGAACCCCGTGTCGCCCTGGTCGGACAGCAGCGCGCGGCAGGCCTCCGCGTTCTCGCGGACGTACTCCACTATCTCCGTCATGCTGTCCTTGAGGTCGCCGCCAAGCGCGGCGATGGCCGGCTGCACCCGGCGGGATATGTCCTCTATCAGCTCCCGCTCTATGCTGTGCAGCAGATCCGTGGGGTCGCTGTAGTGCGAGTAAAATGTCGCGCGGTTGATGCCCGCCTTCTCGCAGATTTCGGTCACCGTTATCTTCGCCACCGGCTTGGTCTGCATCAGCTCCAGCAGGCTGGATCTGACCATCATTTTAGTGTAGCGCACGCGCGCGTCCTGCTTCTTCCCGGGCATGGCGCACCTCCTCAAAAGTCGTGAATTTTTTGTGATATATCATACATTTCGCCTGTAATCCGTTTAAGAATTTTCAAATAACAACAAACTGTCTGTTGCTTTGTTTTCACTTTGAAAATATACTATAAAAGCGAAAGTAAGTCAACACCACGTTGATTATCGGGCGCTTTCCGGTGCGCCCGGCAGGGATGGAGGGCTGCCTATGGATGGATTGACAAGGGGCATCACGCGGCACAAAAAGCTCGTGATAGCCATATTCCTGGTCGCGACGGTCATATCGGCCGTGCTGATCCTCGGGGTGAGCGTCAACTACGACCTCACGGACTATCTGCCCGAGGACTCGGAGAGCACGATAGCGCTCGACCTGATGTACGAGGAGTTCGGCTCCGGCGTGCCGAACACGCGCGTCATGGTGCGGAACCTGACGCTGACGGGCGCCGTGGAGACGAAGGCGAAGATCGCGCAGGCTCCGGGCGTCACGGGAGTGATGTGGCTGGACGACACGCAGGACATGTCCACACCGATAGAGCTGATGGACAGCGCCACCGTGGAGCAGTACTGGCACGACGGCACGGCGCTCTATCAGGTGACGATAGAGGAAGGCCGCGAGAGCGAGGCCGTAGCCGCGCTGTATGAGATGCTGGGCTCGGACGTGGCCATATCCGGCAACTCCGCGAACACGGCCAGCATGCAGAACCTGGTCGTCAGCGAGGTCGTGGGCGCGGCCAGCATCCTGATCCCCATCATTATAATCATATTGCTGCTGACCACCACGAGCTGGATCTCGCCGGCGCTCTTTCTGCTGACGATAGGCGTCGCGGTGCTTATAAACATGGGCACCAACGTCGTCTTCGGCGAGATAAGCTTTGTCACGCAGAGCGTCAGCCCCATATTGCAGCTCGCAGTCTCGCTGGACTACGCCATTTTCCTGCTCAACAGCTTCGGCCGCCACCGTCAGGAGGTCGACATCAGCGAGACGGCCATGCGCCTTGCGATAAAGGAGAGCTTCTCGTCCATCGCGGCCAGCGCCGCGACGACCCTGTTCGGCTTCATGGCGCTGATGTTCATGCGCTTCGGCATAGGCAGCGACCTCGGACTGAACCTAATGAAGGGCATAGTGCTCAGCTATGTGTCGGTCATGGTGTTCCTGCCCGCGCTCGCGCTTGCAAGCGTGAAGCTGCTGGACAAGACCTCGCACAGACCCATCATACATACGGGCAAGCGCCTCGGGCGCGCGCTGGTCAAGGTGCGCATCCCCGCGCTGATACTCGTGCTCATAGCCGTTATCCCCTGCTACCTCGCGCAGACCCGCGCCGACTTCCTCTACGGCAACGGCACGCCCGACACCCGCACGGACTACGGCCGCGACACCGTGGCGATAAACGAGGAGTTCGGCGAGTCGAACGCCCTGGTGCTGCTGGTGCCCCGCGGCGACCCCGGCGCGGAGGCGAAGATGGCCGAGGAGCTGGCCGGCATCGACCACGTCACCAGCGTGCTCAGCTACGCCGGCACCGTCGGCGCCGTGCCGGAGGGCTTCCTGGACGAGAGCATAGTCTCCCAGTTCTACTCCGACGGCTATGCGCGCATCATCATGTACACCGACACCTCCGAGGAGGGCGACGAGGCCTTCGCCGTTGTCGAGCAGGTGCGCGCCACGGCGGACAAGTACTACTCCGAGAGCTGGCTGTGCGGCCAGAGCGCCAACCTCTACGACATGCGCGACGTGGTCACGGCCGACTCCACCCTGGTCAACTGGATAGCTATAGGCTTCATCTTCCTCACGCTGCTGGTGACCTTCAAGAGCGCCACGCTGCCGTTCATACTGCTGTTCGTAATAGAGGCGGCCATCTGGATAAACCTCTCCGTACCGTACTTTGCAGATCAGCCTCTTGTGTACATAGGCTACCTGGTCATCAACACGGTGCAGCTGGGCGCGACTATAGACTACGCCATACTCATGACCAACGGCTACACCGCCAACCGGCGTACAATGGGCAAGCGCGAGGCGGTCGTGGCCACGCTGAACACCAACTTTGAGAGCGTGCTGACCAGCGGCGTGATACTCACCGCCGCCGGACTGTGCCTGGGCTTTGTCAGCTCGCTGCAGGTCGTCGCCGAGCTGGGCATATTGCTCGCGCGCGGCACGGTGCTCTCAATGGCCATGGTCGTGCTGGCTCTGCCCGCGCTCTTGATTCTCTTTGACCCGCTGACCGCCAGGCTCACCTGGAAGGCCGGATTTATCGACACTGCCAAAAAGGAGGCTGAGACAAAATGAAACGTAAGCTTTCCGTACTCTTGTCCATTTTCCTCTGCGTCGCGCTGTGCATAAGCACGCTCGGCCTCGCGGCCGATTCCACCGGCGACGGCGAGCCTGCCGCGACCGACGCCCCCGAGGACGCCGCCACTACGCCGTCTGACGGCCCGGAGGAGGTCATCTACGCGCGGCTCGACGCCTCCGGCGACCCGCAGGACGCCTACGCCGTCGTGGCGCTGACGCTCACCGAGGACGGCACGGCCACGCACTACGGGCGCTACACCGCCGTGTCCAACCTGACCGACACCAGCCCGATCGACTACCGCAGCGGCATAGTCACGCTGGAGGCCGACGCGGGGCGCTATTACTACCAGGGCACGCTGAGAAGCGCCAAGATGCCCTGGAACATAGAGATAAGCTACACGCTCAACGGCTCGGAGATAGACCCCGACGAGCTGGGCGGCCGCTCCGGCGAGCTGGGCGTGAACATAAACACCTCCGTCAACAGCGGCTTTGACCCGTATTTCACGGAGAACTACATGCTGCAGATCTCCGTCACGCTGGATGCCTCGCTGTGCGAGAACATCAGCACCCGCAACGGCACCGTGGCCAGCGCGGGCAGCGACAAGACCATCACCTTTGTCGTCCTGCCCGGCGGCGAGGGCGATGTGGGCTTCACCGCCGACGTCACCGACTTTGAGATGGGCGGCTTCACCATCGCCGCCGTGCCGTACAGCATGGATTCAATGATGGACATGAGCGAGCTGGACGGCATCACCAGCGGTATAGACCAGCTCACCGGCGCCATCACCCAGCTGACCAGCGGCGCTTCCGCCATCAACGACGGCGCGGGCGCGCTGAGCGAAAACAGCGCCACCCTCACCGACGCCAGCGACCAGATAGAAAGCGCGCTCCGGCAGATATCCGACGGCTTGCAGGGCTATGATTTGAGCAGCATGACCGAGGGTCTCGACCAGCTCCAGCAGCTACCGGCCGCCTTCACGCAGGTTGCAGCTGCTCTCTCCCAGGCCGGAGACGGACTTATTGAGCTATACGGCGGATACGACCAGATCGCCGACGGCCTGCATCAGGCAGTTGATATGATAGGGGAATACCTCCCCGGCGGCGGAACAGGCGAAGGTGACGAAGGCGACACTGGCGGCGGAGACGGCGGCAACACTGGCGGCGGCATGGATATGATCCAGATGTTGGCTATGGCCAATATAATATATCAAGCCGGTTATAATAGCGGATGGAGTCAAGCAGGTGGCCAAGGCGTGCCCAGCGCTCCCACTTTAACGCTGGATCAACTTTTGGCTATCATCGGCGGCACTGGTTCCGGAACTTCCAGCAACGGTGGAGACACTGGCGGAGGCGACGGCACCACTACGCCAAACCCGATAGAAATGCTCCGCCAGGCAGCCGACGGACTGGATACGCTCAACGGTTATCTGTATCAGGCCGCAGAGGGCATGTACACCATGTCCGACGAAATGATGAGCGCCGCCATAGAGCTTTCCTCCGGTCTTGAGGGTATGACTGACTTCGACACCAGCGCGATCACTGAGCTGCAGGACGGTATGCTCCAGCTCTCCGACAGCTATGAGCAGTTCAACTCCGGGCTCAAGTCCTACACCGACGGCGTGGACCAGCTCAGCGAGGGCATGAACACCTACACCTCCGGTATGTACGCGCTCAACAGCGAGACGCAGGGCATCCCCGACATGATAGACGAGCTGCTGGGCACGGGCGGGGACGAAGACGCAGAGGACGGCGAAAACGCCGACGGTGAGGACGGCACGGGCGTCGTCAGCTTCCTTGACGAGCGCAACACCGACACAGCCAGCGTCCAGTTCGTCATCTCCACCGACGGCATCTCGGCTCCCGAGCAGCCTGTCGAGGATCAGCCCGAGGCCGAGTCTCAGGGCTTCTTCGCAGACCTCTGGGACAAGATAGTGGCGCTGTTCACCTAAATAATACTGCCCCGGATGTCCGCTGACATCCGGGGCTGCTTTGTATCCAGGCACGAAAAGAGCCGGTCTTGCGACCGGCTCTCAGCTTGTCAAAAAGCCTCGCAGAGTTTCGCGCCCTATGGGCGCGAAAGGGACTGCAATCATTTTCGGCGGCGGCGTGTACGTCGCCGAAAATACTTCGGGTTCCCGATGAG
>OJQW01000394.1_pt1 | contig 20217 bp, 8 predicted proteins | sample 1599041 | NCBI WGS metagenome assembly OJQW01 (sample SAMN03922518, study PRJEB24848) | human gut metagenome | isolation source: stool sample | host: Homo sapiens | place: Germany | collected 2010-02
AACTTCTGAAACGCTCATCTTGGTCTCTGTTAACAAAGACGCTGCTACTTTCAGACGTAATGTGCTAACAAATAAACTCGGAGACATTCCTGTCAATACCTTGATCTTACGGTACAATTGGGTCCGGCTCAAATGAAGGCTTCTGCCAAAGTGTTCTATACTCAGATTACCGTCGGCGATATTTGCTTTCACATAATCATAGGCACGTGTCAGAAACTGCTGATTGGCATTACCTAAATCCCGGTCCGGCAGATCGACGCTGAAACTTTTGATAAAAGCCTCTTTCAACCTTCGGCGATTCTCAATCAAACTTTCGACTTTACTTTTCAATAAACCTGCATCGAATGGTTTGGTCACGTAATCGTCTGCACCTGCTTGTAATCCCTCTTTCGCTTGACGGATAGTTGTGCGGGCCGTCAACAGAATGATCGGTATGTGACTGGTTTTAATATCCTGTTTCAGTAGCCGGGACAATTCAAGACCATCTATTTTTGGCATCATAATATCGCTGATGACCAGATCCGGCATCAGTTCTTGGGCTTTCTGCAAACCGTTCATACCGTTGTCGGCCTCATAAACATTGTATTCCGGCCGTAAATAATCCGCAATATAAGACCGAATCTCAGCATTGTCGTCAATGACCAGTACTGTATATTGTCCTGCGGCGATTGAGGTATTCGAAACCTCAGCGGCAGACTGTGCATCAATCGGTTCCTGGACGGCAGAATTTTTCGGACAATAATCGAACGGTGCAATCTGTACGAGTTCCGTTTCGTCGAAAAGCGATTTGTCGCATGGAAGAATGATTTTGAACGTTGCGCCTCGATTAGGGATACTCTCTGCCCAAATGACGCCATGATGCATTCTTACGATGCTTTTAGTCAGGTGCAGTCCGATACCTGTCCCGTAAATCCCCTGGCTTTCCTGTTCATCGACTCGGTAGAAAGGAGCGAATATATATTTCAGATCAGTTTCCGGAATTCCCGTTCCTGTATTGCTAATGATGATTTCGACATACGATTGCGCCACCGTGAGCTTGCCAGCATCATTTTGTATGATTTCCCGCTCAGCTCGTTTTGCACTACAATAACCGATGGCAATCTGGATTGTACCTCCAACCGGAGTATTCTTAACCGCATTCGAAAGAATATTGAAATAGATCTTTTCCATCAGGAACGGATCGAACCAGAGCAGTATCTCCCGGTTCGTAGCGTGGAATAACAACCGGATCTTATTCGGCAGGGTCAGCTCTTTGAAAATGACAACCATCTCATTTGTAAACTGTACCAAATTCCCTTCGCTGACATGCATTTTCAGTTGTCCCGACTCCTGTTTACGGAAATCCATCAACTGATCGACAAGTGTTAAGATTCGACAAGCGTTGCGATATATGAGTTCCAATGATTGACGGACTCGCTCGGAAAAGTTTTCGGAGGCAAGCAAATTTTTCAGCGGATCAAGAATCAGCGTCAAGGGTGTACGCAACTCATGCGAAAAGTTCGTGAAGAGATTCAGTTGCATGCGGTGAGTTTCCTCCATAGTGGCCTTTTCGAGTTGGTTCAGCCGGATGTCGTTTTGCAATTTGATTCGCGTCAGTGTATAGTGGGCAACGACATAAAGCATTGCGACTATTGAAAGAATGTAAAGACAATAAGCCCACCATGTACGCCAGGGCGGCGGCAGAATACGTATGGACAGCATTGCACCGGAATCGTTCCAAACTCCGCAATCATTGCTTGCGCGTACGCGGAAAAAATATTCGCCGTCAGGAAGATTGGTATAGGTGGCTTGACGTTGGTAGCCGGGAAGGCTCCATGCCTTATCGTATCCTTCCAGCCGGAACGAATACTGATTATTCTGTGGATGAATATAATCGAGTGCAGCGAATTCGATGGAAATATCCGTTTGCCGATGGTTCAGCACGATTCGCTCGGTATATTGGAGAGTTCGGTCGAGCACACCGCTCTGGTCCGCAGGATGCACGGGTCTATTATCCACGGTCAGTCCGGTTATTACGACTGGAGGTATCTGCCGGTTTTTATGTAACGACCGGGGCGAAAACCAGGCTATACCATTGCTGCCGCCGAAATAGATATTGCCGTCCGAAGCATAAAGCCCTGATTTCAGGTTAAGTGTCTCAATAGGAAAATTGCCCCGGGCAGCGCTGTAATTGGTAAACGTGCTGTCTACGGGATCGTAAGCGGAGAGCCCCGCCATTGTACTGATCCAGATTCGCGAAAGCGAATCCTCGACAATACTGCACACGTTGTCGTTGAGCAGACCGTCGGAGGTGTCATAGACGGAGAATCGTTCCGTTTCCGGGTCATAGACGTTCACGCCGCCACCATAAGTGCCGATCCACAAGCGCTGCCGCGAATCCTCGGTAATGAAACTGATGAAATCAGACGAAAGTGCTGAATTGGCCGTTGATAAGGTTCGCATTTTTCCACCGTCATGGTGAATGAAGATTCCATGGTAGATGCTGCCCATCCAAAGTTCGCCGTTCTTTCGTTCACAAATGGTACGAATCCAGGGATAATCGGCACGTCGCTGGTCGGGTTCGATTTCGAACTCGGCGACGAATTGATCAATGCGGGAATCGTGAATATGCAGTCCTTCCGTATTGTTCGAACCTACCCATACATTCCCTTTCGAGTCCTCGAACAACTCGTTGATAATATTGTTGTTGATCCCTTTTGATGTGTCATAGTACTTTTCAAACGAGCGGGTGCGCGGATTGAAAGTCTGTATCCCGGCGGCATAGGTTCCGATCCACAGCATTCCGTTCCGATCGGCGCAAAGTGCCTTGATCGTGTTGCTGTTCGCGGTTTGCTGCCGTGGATTCCGGGCATCGTAGAAAGTGTACTTTTTCGTTGTCAAGTCATAACTCGCCAATCCTCCGCCTTCGGTTCCGATCCAGATGGCGCCGTCGTATTCGATCATGGGGCCGATATATCCATAATCGTGGCCAGCTTCTATTTTGGGATCGATTTGACGGAATTGTCCAAGCACAGGATTGTAGAGGTCAATACCGCCGCCATTGGTTCCCAACCAGATAGACCCCATTTTGTCCGGGTATATGCAGTTTACAATATTGTTGCTGAGTGTTCCTGCGATATTGTTATGACGTAACCGATGGCTGTATTGCTTTTTTATGGGATCGTATATATTGATTCCCTCGAATGTACCGATCCACATACGACCGTTCATGTCTTCCGCCAGACATCTGATCTGGTTACTATTGATTGACGAGCCGTCGTTGCAGGCCCGAATGACTCGAAAACTGTTCGTCGTGTGATTGAAAATATTCACACCATGCTCCCAAGTCCCTACCCATAATTCTTTGCGCCGGTTTTCATAGAGATAATAAACATGGTTCGAACTAATGCTGCAAGGATCGGACGGATCGTGCAGATACTGTTTATAAACCAATGTTTTGGGGTCGAAACAAATCAATCCAACATCGCGTGTTGCAAGCCAGATCATACCGAGATAATCTTCAAGTATGCTGTAAATGCGCGTTCCTATTAGCAAACCGTCGAAATCCAGCTTATTAAATCGGTCTTGTTCGCGATCATAACGATTGAGCGCACCGTCAACTCCGACCCAAAGGTCGCCACGGCTATCGATAAAGAGCGATTTGACATAATTGTCGCTGATCGATCCTTCATTCGTCGGATCGTGGAAATAGCAGGTGAAAAGATCGGTACGAGGATCAAATCTGTTCAATCCGTTGCCGGTACCGATCCAGAGTGCGTCGTTTCCCTCAACGATACAGTTGACGAGGTTATCGCTGATGGAATGGGGATCGTTCTCATCATGTTTGAATTTGCGGAATTCGTAGCCATCGTACCGGTTTATGCCTGCACCGGTTCCGAACCACATGAATCCTTGTCGGTCACGGGCGATACAATAGACAATACCTTGCGAGAGTCCGTCTTTTACGGATATCTCTGTGAAATATAAATTTTCCTTGCTTTCATGCTCCGACCATCTGTTTGCGGCATATGCATAAGATGCCCCTGCAATCTTCGACAAGAGCGCCATTCCGCAAATAAAAATAATATGGGACCGAAACAACATATATACAAAAATAGACAAATAATATAAAAAGCAATGGTCTAAAAGGGGGATTTTTTGCAGCAGAATCGTCGATCATGCAACATACGTGAATAAAGTCATCATAGATAAAACAAATGTATCATAGATTGATATTGATGGAACAAAGGTGCAACAGAGTCCACGGACAAGAGGATATATTTGTAAAAACTAAAATACGCCTGGATCTTTCCGCCTGCATGCAAAAAATCCGGAAATCCGGGGCATTCGGTAAAACCTACGAACCTAATATCTGTTTTTATGAAAAAAATCACTTCTTGTCTGATTGTCGTATGTCTGTTGACAGCCGCTTCCTGCTCCAATGATGATTCCGAGTCTTCCGGAACCGAAAATTCCGAAACAGTAGAACTCAGCCTCTCCGCTTCAACTACCCGAAGTATTTTACAGAATGAAAAGGTATATTGGAATCCTGATGATGCATTGAAAGTCTACGATGCAACGGGCGTTGCGAAACTTTTTACAAATACGATTACGGATGTTGCAACCACTGCGAAATTTATTTGTAAAACGTGGGATAAGGAGGCGACGCCTCTATGGGCATTTTACAACGGCAGTGCCGAAGCCCCGGTGATGAAAGATGCAGCGACGGGCAAATTCGTTGCTGAGGTTCCCGCCGTCCAAAGCGCTGTTTCGCCCGGAACTTTCGGCGACGGAGCCAATCTTTCAGTCGGTAAGATTACACCCGCCGCTACGGGCGGAGGCTATGAAGTCGAAATGAAAAACATCTGTGGATTGGTAAAATTCGACTTGGCCAACAGCGGTTCGGACCTTGTGTCGATAGCTCTTTCGGATGCCGGCGGCACGAAACTGGCCGGCAAGGTCGAAATCGATTACTCCGACGGCGCCCCTGCGTGCAGCGTCGTAGAGGACGAGGGGCAAACGACAGTTACTTTCGCTTGTCGGAATGCCGCGATTTCCGACGGCACCTATTATTTCTGCCTGCTTCCGGGAACGATCACGCCTTGCATCACCTTCATCAAAGCCGACGGTTCAATGGCTACGCTCCGTATGGAAACACCCGTCGAGATCACCCGCAGCGCAATCGTTTCGCTTGGTATCATTGATCGTAACCTTGAATTCAATGACACCCGGACATTGAGCTACGATTTTCTGGACTGGAATACGGGCATTTCCTATCCCCAAAGCGGAATGATAGCGGCTGCCAGCGAAATCCAAGAGTTCTACACATCGGAAGGCTACCTGTTATACAGTTCAGCCGGGCTCGGCCGATCCGCAGATCTCGGGTTCTACTCTTACAGGAATGTCAGCGCCGGCACCTATATCACGCTGCCCGCATTGCCCGGCATGAAACTCATGAAGGTCTTCGCCGATCTGGGCGGCACAGTCCGCAACGGCTATCCGAGCAACTCCGGAGCCCCGTTCATTGCCACATCGGAGGGGATACAGGTCACAGGCGGCGATCCGGCCTCCGACTATGAATTCATCAAGGATGACGCCCAGGATTCCGATCCCTATCTTTGGAATCTCTCAGGGACACGCGAAAACACCTCCTACCGGCTTCAATTCACCGGCAATGTCACGGGATTCGGCCTTCAGGCATTGAAACTCGTTTATAAAGGAACGACAGAATCTGCGGACGTGGCAGTCGTTGCCACAGAAATGGGCGAAAGTCCTGCTGCCCATACGGTAGTGATGAAGGGTTCTTTCCGAATTACGGAGAATGCGTTGTATGCCGATTTCCACTATGGCTTCCGTTACAGGTATTCCGACGCTGACTCATGGACGTATGCTGAACTTTCCGATCATGATGGCGGCAGTTTTACGAAACGCCTGGAACAGGTTCCATCCGGGGAGTTCATATACTGCGCGTGGGCAAGCTATGGCGATAACCCAGACCTGCGTCGTTATGGAGTTCCCATGAAAATCGCTGTTACAGGAGAGCCCGAAACTTATGCAACAGTGGATTTCACATCAGAGGAGTTGCGCTCCTTGTTTCCCACCAGTACGGATCAGAAAACCGATGAAACCGTATTTACGGTCGATGGCCACGACTACAAGGTTTCCGGGCAAGAGACCGATGCGGGCAAAGTTTTCTATTATCGTTACAATGCAGAGCGAGGGCTCTATTTCAATCGGACGGCAACAAGTGTAGATGGTAATGCCTGCGGTTTTATCGAACTGCCGGCCGAAGAGGGATACGTGCTGAAATCGATCGATATCGTCGATGTACAAAGTACGAAAACTTATCGGGTATATGCGGAAAAGAAAGCCATATACGATTCCTCGGACAACAGTTATCTCGGAAGCGTTACGAATGACAAGACCGCAGAAAAAGTAACCCTGGAGGTAACCGGAGCTACCGCTGGAACTTCTTATTACCTCTGTTGTCCGATTTTCTCCTATGTAAAAAGTATTACCGTCACATACGTTCGCCAATGAGAAAGATAATTGTTGCGGTGGCACTGGTAGGATATATTCTTACCAGTTGCCTGCGAGAGGATTTCAAGGAATCGGAACCGGTGCTGAAAGCCGATGTTGAATGCCTTGAGGTCGATGCGCAGCCGCAGGATGAAACGGCCCCAGTTACTGGTGTCATTAAAATAACATCCAACAGAAGTTGGAATGCAGCATTTGTCAATGAAAACGGTTCTGTCGAAGTTCCGGAATGGGTGCGGATGGAAACCGCGTCTCATGTCAATTTGAGCGATGCTTCCGATACGAAAGTTTTCCATTTGTTTTTCGACGCCAATGGGATCAACCGTTCCCGTTCGACTCGGCTGCGGGTGGTTTCCGGCGAACGGGAATTCGTTGTCGGAGTCGTCCAGCAGGCGTTGGTTTACACTCTATCCGTGGCCGGAGATCCTCATTTAACAGTCGGCTATGCGGCCTCGGAACAGCAAATCGACATCCGCTGCAATACGACCTGGAACGCTCGTGTCAAGGACGGCGCCACGGCTGCCATCGTACTTTCTGCAACCGAAGGTTACGGAGATGCGTCACTTACCGTCGATATTGCGGAAAATACGGACCTGAATGCCGGAAAGAGTGCGGTGATCCTCCTTTCGGCTGAAGAATGCGACGATATAGAGATCACTGTCGCCCAGCAACGGGCGGAACCTTACCTAATCCTCGATCGTGAAAATACTCCGATCGTACTTTCCGGCGGCGCCACCTCTTCACGCATTCTTTTCCGGACTAATTCCGAATGGAGCGCGACGGTCGTTGAAAGTACATTCCCGGAACTCACGATCGACCCGCAGTCGGGTGACGGCACGGCGGACGGCATCGATCTCCGTTTCCCCTCCAATGTTTCGGACGGCGAAGTGTCTGCGACTATCGAATTTCAGATAGCCGGAACAACGATAGCCGAACGAATCACGGTGACGCAGAAACGCAGTTACCTTATCGAACTGGATTTCACGGAAGGCGATCCTTTTTCGGAACAAACATTGCCGACGACCAGTGCTTCGGCGATCCAAACGGCAACGTGTTACACGCTGTCGCAGAATGGAACCGACTATCCGATCGAAATCACACCTGCGGCAGGAAAGGGGTTTTATCTTGGAGGAACAAGCGGCAAATACCTGATCTTCACGGGTTCAGGAACGATGCGAATTCCGAAACTCGACCGTTTTGTGCTCTCATCCGTGAAGATTACGGCCATATCGGCTTCTAACCGGCGTTATTCCATCACCGCAAACTCCGATGGCAGCAACACGGTCAAGGGCGGCGAGGAGTTTCAATTCGCTGCCGGCGAACACACCTGGACATTGACCGGAACGGTTCCTGACACCCATTACTATTTCTACTGTGCTACGGCCAATCCCCGTATCCAGCGACTCGAATTCATCTACGAATAACCGGATATTGTATGAAACCTACCCATTTGATAACGATCGTGTTTTCGTTGATGGCGAACATCATCGGCGTACATGCGCAAACTGTCGTGTCCGACACGTTGGATTTCGATCGTACCGTAGCGTCATCACCCGCAAAAATGCTTCAAGGTCGTCTGTCCGGTGTATTGATCTCGCAATATAGCGGCAATCCCAACGGAGCGCTCAACACGTCCGTTCGAGGCACCAATTCACTACGGTCGGACAACCAGCCGTTGTGGATCATAGACGGTGCCATATTGGGCGGATCGGATAATCAGAATCTTGTTCCATTTTGGCAATATGCAAGAAAAGGCACTCTGGAACCTTTGAATCCGATGGCATTCCTCAGTCCGTATGACATCGAAAGTATCGAAGTAATCAAGGATGCTTCGGCGACAGCCCTTTACGGTGTTCGAGGGGCCAATGGTGTGATTATTGTCCGCACACGGATACCGAAAGGGGCGGAACGGCAGGTCGATTGGCACTCGAATATCGCCTATAATGGCTCGATACAACACAACCACTATCTGAGTGTTGGCGGAGAACGGAACAAATTCACTTATAATATTTCCGGATTTTATCGCAATCTTTCCGGACAACTGGATCGCAACGACAGCGATTACGGCGGAGTAACGGTCAATTTCGGAAACCGAGGGAACCAAACGGTTCAGATCGGCGTGAACGGGATTTTCAGCCTCGGCAGTATTTCCAATCCATCGGCTACGGTACCGTTCGGAGAGCCTTCGATGACATTGGCCCGACGCAATACCGTGCTTTCACCAGGTTGTACGCCGACAGATTGGCTTATCGATTACGATGATGATACAAAAGAGTATCGTACAGTCAATTCGGCTTATCTACTTATTCACTTCGCCCCCTATCTGAACTGGAAGACGATTCTCGGCATGGATTTCCGGAACAGCAACCGTTACGTATGGTATGGCGACCGTACGGAATTCGGAGCGGCGAATAACGGAGCGGCGGCAATTCTCAATTCAACGCTCTTCAACTACAATTTCCGTTCGGTGCTCGATTATGGCCAGTATTTCGCCGTGAACCATCATTTTGCGGCGACGTTGGGAGTGGAAATGCTGGGCAACTCCAATGCCTTCAATACCATGAATGGTACGGATTTTTTCTCTAAAACATTACGAGCCAAAGGTCTTAGTCTCATGAAAAGCGATGTGCAGAATCACAAGTTCTCTCATGACTATTTCCAGTGGGGTCTTTTCGCCACTGTCGCCTACGACTATAAACGCCTTGTCGGAGTTGATGCCGTGCTCAGGGCAGATTTCACCGCAAAATACGGTTCGGAACCATCTTGGTATCCAGCTGTATCGGCTTGGTGGAATGTCATGCCCAAGTTGCGTCTGAAAGCCGGATATGGCATTGCCGGCAAAGAACTCTATGTACCTTACGAGCAAACATCGCGTTATCTGACCGGTTCATGGCCCCAAGTGGATGCCGACACCGGGATTTACTACGACGGCCTCAACCGCGTGCGCAGCACAGAGTATCATGCCACGATCGAAACGCATCTGTTGTCCGAGCGTTTGCGGTTGAGTCTTAGCTATTACAACCGGATTTCCGAAGACGCTTACCGAATGTACAGTTTCTGCGACCGATCCGGAAAATACCTAACCAAAGGTCCTCGGAAACTACAATATGCCCGTACAAGTACGGTCCGCAACCGGGGATTCGAATTTGAATTGGAAAGCCGACTCATCTCCACAAAGGATGTGATTTGGACTCTCGGAGCCAATTTTACCTGGAATGTGAACCAAATCATCCGGGCAGATGAAGAGGACCTTTTCGGGCACTCAATCGGTTCGGGTCTGGTGGCATCAGGCAATGTTCGTGGTTATGCCGCCGGTGCTATTATCGGGTATCTGCTGGATGCGAACGACGATCTTGTGGATTACGACGGCGACGGACGCATCTCTCCATCGGATATGCGGGTCATTGGCGAAACACAGCCCGAATATTTTGGTGCGCTCAATACGACTCTGCGTTGGCGGCGGTTCCTTTTAGACGTTCAAATCACGGGAGTTGGCGGCAATGATCTGGTCAATCTCAACAACTTGGCTGCGAACAGCGAAACAGAGCTGCATCCGGGTTACGTAGAGCGGGGCGACTATCTCCGGCTTGCGCGTCTTTCGCTGCAATATGACATTCCGGTTCGTTGGAAAGCCGTCCGTTCGCTCACGGTGAGTGTCAGCGGAGTGAATTTGGCCACTTTCACCCGATATTCCGGCTACAATCCCGATGTTGACAGCTTTGGCATTCGCCCGGCAACCCGGGGATTCGATTATGGTTCCTATCCGCAGCCTCGAAGCGTCGTACTTAGTGTGAGCGCCAAATTTTAATCGATAACATGATCATGATGAAAAAGATACTTTTCACTATCTGTCTACTCTTTACGGTCTTTGGCGTATGTGCTCAAAGTGACCGGACAGTCAAGGGCTCGGTTAAGGATTCTCAGGGGCATCCGATTGTCGGAGCCGTCGTCCTGTTAGAGGGTAGTACGACCGTCGGAACAGCTGTCGATACAAACGGCAACTATACGATACGAATTCCGGCATCGGCCAAAGAACCGAAACTCGTGGCTTCGTGTATGAGTTACACTTCCCGCACCCTGCCTATCGGCAATCGCACGACTCTCGATTTCGTATTGGAAGAGGATGCCGGCCAGCTTGAAGAGGTTGTAGTCGTCGGTTATGGTGCGATGCGTAAAAGTGATCTTACTGGTGCTGTCACATCGGTCAAAATCGATGAAGGCGCCGCTGCTCGCAGCACCTCGCTCGACCAATTGCTCCAAGGACGTGCCGCAGGTGTACAGGTTCTTGCCAACAATGCTTCGCCGGATGCAGGTATCAACATCCGTATTCGTGGCATGGGATCGTTCAACAGTTCGACCGATCCCTTGTATGTCGTTGATGGAATCATTATCAACGGGCAGTCCGAAACGGTCACTACCATCACACAAGGTGCCGATTCCGCCGGGTCCGATGAAGCGACCAACGGATTGACGGGACTAAATCCACAGGACATCGAGAGGATCGAAATCTTGAAGGACGCTTCGGCGACAGCAATTTACGGTTCACAGGGAGCCAACGGCGTCGTATTGATCACTACCAAAAGTGCGACATCGGAAACACCTGTTATTCAAGCATCCATAGGATTGGATATCGCTTCGCGCTACAAGAAAATCGACATGCTTTCGTTCGATGAGTTTCTCGATTATGCCGATGATCTCCATGCTGCGGGCGGTATTACCGACAATCAGCTCAACTCACTGCTTTACCGGATTTATTCCGATCCGACCAATCGGGAAGGATTGCAGGTGACACCGATGGATTGGCAGGATTATATGATGCGGACGGCTGTCAATCAGCGTTACTATGCTTCGATCGCCGGAAAACCGCGGAGCATGTCCTATCGTATTTCGTTCGGCTACAATAACAAGCAAGGTATCGTTAAGAATACGGATATCGAACAATACACAATGAAGCTCAATTTTTTCAAATACATCACGCCGAAATTCAAGGTCGGAACCAATACCAGTCTGGCTTATGTGAAATCGAATCTTGCACAGGGTACGGTAACAAGCCGCATTGCTGCGAGTTCCAGCATCATGCGGAGCATGCTGATGACCCGTCCGTTCCTGACTCCCGACGAGATGGACGAAGACGAGGATGAAGTTTCGGGACCCGACAAATGGCTTGCAGACTTCGTCGATCGCAAGAAACAGTACCGTATCATTCCGAGCATCTACGGAGAATATAAGCTATTGCCGTGGCTGACCTTCCGGAGCATGTTCGGGGGCGAATGGTCTGCATCGGAATACACCAAATTCAAGTCGGTCCGCATCAGCACGACTACCGGAAACATCTCGGCTATCGCCCATAACGAATGGTCGAAATACAACTGGGACAATATGCTCATGTTCGACACGCATTTCGGCCGTCATAAACTTTCGGGAACGGTCGGCATGACGGCATCGAAATCGACCAGTTCGATTCAGACCGTGCAGGGATGGGGTGTCGGAGAATACAAGGGACAGGAACTTACGATCAACGCCAATCCGAATGCCAATCTCACCTACTCCGAAAGCAGTAATGCATTATTGTCTTACCTGGCACGTGTAGTATACAGTTTTAACAACCGCTATGTCTTGACTGCGACTTACCGCCTCGACGGTTCGAGCAAATTCAAGGGGTCAAACAAGTGGTGCTCATTCCCCTCATTTGCGTTAGCTTGGAACATCAACCAGGAGCCGTGGTTCGGCGCACGTACCGTTTCCATGGCCAAACTTCGTCTGGGATGGGGCCGTGTAGGCAATCAAGCCATCGCTAATTACCAGACGTTATCGCCGTATGCCAATTTCCGGGTCGGCGACCACAGCGAGCAAGGAGTCGGATACGAAGTGGGCATTGCACCTTCGATCGTCGCCAATCCCCATCTCAAATGGGAAACGACCGAGCAATACAACATCGGAATCGATTTAGGATTGTGGAACGGACGTTTTACGCTGAATGCAGACGCTTATGAAAAGACGACGAAAGACCTGCTTCAGCAGAAAACCATCGCCTACTCCTCAGGTTTCACCTCAATGTACATGAATCAGGGATCGATCAGGAATCGGGGTGTCGAGTTCTCGGCCGATGCCACACTCGTCGCATCGCGCAATGTGCAGTGGAACTTGGGCGGCAATATTTCGATTAATCGCAACAAGATTATCCGAATCGGCGAGTCCGGGGAATCCGGGGAGATTTACATGGCTCCCGGAGACAAACGGAGAGTCAACTATTTTTACGGCGCCCCGATGACCTCCAGCGGAACCAACATGGGCGCTTTGAATATCTTTATCGAAGGGCAACCGATGGGATTGTTCTACGCCTTCAAAACCGACGGAATCGTTCAACAAGGCGAGACTGGACCGGGCTTCGTACCGGGAGAAACCGTAGGGGAAGGGTATATTAAATATGTCGATGTGAACGGCAACGGATATATCGATGATCGGGACCGTACACTCATCGGCAATCCCAATCCGAAATTCACCTATGGGTTCAACACCTCATTCTCCTACAAGAGGTTAACGTTGACGGCCAATTTTACGGGTTCTTACGGCAATGACGTTTATAACCTGAATAATAACAATGAATTCAAGACCAACCAGATCACCTACAATGTTCGGCGGTGCGCTTATGTCGATGCCTGGTCTGCGGAGAATCCCGGAGGGCGTTATCCGGCCTTAGGTAAGACCTCGGCGACAGACACGCGCTATCTGGACATCTGCATCGAAGACGGTTCGTTCCTGCGTCTGGCCAACATTGCATTGGCTTACGACATTCCTCTCGGCAAAAAGGGTTTCGTCAAGGCATTGAATGTGGCTTTTTCAGCATCGAATTTAGTGGTATGGTCCGACTATTCGGGTTGGGACCCGGAAGTCAACAGTTTCGGTGCCAATGTCCGGCGTATGGGCATCGATTCCAATTCCTATCCAGGAGCCCGCACGTACAGTTTCGATCTGAAATTCACTTTTTAACCGACAAATCCGACCGATATGAAAAAAATAATCATTGCCTTCCTGTCGCTGTGTCTCACCAGTGTCTCATGTACGGATTTTCTTGAAGAAGATCCTACCTCGATACTGACGGGCAATGCGGCTTTTGTGGATGAGGCCGCGCTCGAATCGAATATCTATGGAATCTTGAAACCCTTCGGCGGTCAAAGCATGTATCTGCATGAGTTCCTCCAATTCACGCAGGTTGGCGGATGCCTTTCCTACTTTCCGGATCAGGGTGCTCCCGGGACGAAGAATGTTGATGAAAAATGGTATGGCAGCTACAATTATACACAAACTTCCACATGTTCGACAAACAGCAATATTTATCGTAATCATTACGTCATTATCAGCCGCTGCAACCACCTGCTTGAAGGATTGAAGGGGTCCCCGGTGGATGATGCCTACAAACTTGAAATCGAGGCCGAGGCAAAGTTCCTTCGAGCTGTAGCCTATTTTTGTTTGGTGCGGTTTTATGGCGACGTGCCGTTAGTGCTGAATTCTTATGCCGTAGACCCTGTCGATAAGCCCCGTACAGTCTACTACAAGGTCTATGAACAGATTATCGCAGACCTCGATTTTGCAGAGTTGCATATGCGTACTCCCGAGCGAGTTGAAGCGGTGACGCCCGGTAAGGGCCGGCCCAATAAATGGGCTGCCACGGCTTTCAAATCCGCCATCTATCTCCAGATCGGCTCACTGCTTTCCGATGTCGAGAATCAGTGGTTCGACACGGGCAAGGTAGGGCGTTTGCCCGATTTCTCCGCTTTGGGAATTCAAACGGAATCCGACGCATGGCAAAAGGCTTACGATACTGCCATGAAAGTTATCAATGAAGGGCCGTACAGCCTTGCAACGAACTACCTGCAACTTTTTCGCTGGACCGAACCCGGGGATTTTCAGCTCGCCGAGAATATCTTCGTTCTTCAATCGACAGTCGAGGTAAACGAAGGGCAGATTTGCTATCGCACCCTCCCGCAATACCCAGACGGAACGGCCAATACATCTAAGGAGAATCGAAGTTGGGGGTCTTGGCGACCTAATCGATTTTTCTTCCAGAGTTGGTGCACGGCTTATGGCGGTACGAAAGGCACCGGGAGCAATAATAAAAATATCTATATCGGCAGTTCCGATCCGCGTTTTGACATCAGTATGATTCACACCCAAACCAAACGTCAGGACACCGGAGAAATCTATACGATCTATCCGTCGAACAATCGCATCCAAGTCTACGGCAAGCAGTATGCCTGGCCTTACTATAAAAAATATCTCAATCCGGCCTACGACAATAATTGCGGTACGTTCAACTACTATTTCATGCGACTGGCCGAGGTATATCTCACGGCCGCCGAAGCGGCTGCGAGTCTTTGTGAAAATCCGACCGATACCTGGGGACAGGAAGCCTGCCGGCTTGTGGAGGTGCTTCACCGCAGAGCCCGAGGGGAACTGGACCGCACGGCGGTACAAAGTTCTCAGCCGCGATGGGACACCGGACGTTTCGCGACGAAAGAGGCATTGATCGACGGTGTGATGTGGGAACGGGCTTTCGAGCTGTGTGCCGAAGGGCATGATTGGTTTGATACGCACCGCCGCGGAGCAGTGTGGTTCCTTGAACACTATATCAAACCGATGAACCGCTCGCTTGACCAGGAGGAACAGAACACGGTCCGTACATGGTACGAGGCCGGCCGAAGCGATTACCATTACCCTGAAGATCTCAATACAGTTCGGCAAGGATTGTTATTTGCTTTCCCGAATGAAGAGATCATGTACAATTCTGCTTTGACGACAGAGGACCAAAACGATTTTTTCTGGAAATAACGACAATTTATATAAATCCAAAACCGACCATGAAATTCAATGTATTGATTCTTATTCTGGCAGTCATTTTTTCAGGAAATGGCGTTGTTGCACAACAGCGCCTGGAACTTGGAAAATTGCGGCAAAAAACGATTTCCGAAGTACATAATGACTTGCACATCGGCTGTGAAGCCCTTGACCGCGGCTATGCTGACTATGATGCCTATAAAGGTTACCTTGAACCACTTGGCATGCGTTATATCCGACTTCAAGCTGGTTGGGCCCGCATCGAACAGAAAAAAGGTTCCTACAATTTCAAATGGCTCGATCGAATCATCGACGATGCCGTGAATCGGGGGCTGGAGCCATGGTTGCAAACCTCTTACGGCAACCCGATCTACAAGGGCGGCGGCACTCCTTTCATCAACGGCGGCTGGCCCACATCCGACGAAGCCAAGGCGGCGTGGGACCGGTGGGTCCGGGCCTTGGCCGAGCGTTACAAGGGAAAGGTCCACACCTGGGAAATCTGGAACGAGCCAGACGAATTGGTAGATCCCTATCGGGGAAAGGTCAATGGAAAGCACCAGTACGGACCTCGCGTTCCGGGGTCTTTCGAAGGACTTGTCGATTTGCAAATTCGCACGGCTGAGATAATTCGAAGTGTCGATCCGGATGCCGTAATCGCCGCTTGTGGTTTGGCGCGACTCAATCCCGCTTTTGTCGAAGAGTTGGTCGTGGCGTTCAAAGCCGCAGGTAAAGACCATCTTTTTGATTACATCACCTATCATGGCTATAAATATCGTCCTGAGGATATGTATCCCATTGTCGCAAAGATGCAGGCAGTATTGGACCGGCAGAAGGTGAAGATCGCATTATGGCAGGGAGAATCCGGCGCACCGTCGCGGGCTAATGCGGGCGGAGCGCTACGCGATTATGAGTGGACGGAGATTTCTCAGGCGAAATGGAATCTCCGGAGAGTTCTGAGCGATCGTGCCCGCATGATTCGCAGCGGGATTTATACGATCGTTGACCAAAATTCCGCACGGACGAGAGCTGCCAAAGGGTTGCTTGAAACCAATAGTTTCCACAAAGTAATCGGTACCAAAGCAGCATACCACGCCATGCGCAACCTCGTGAGCGTTTACGACAATCTGGATCGCCCCCTCCCGGGAGACTGCGTTCGGGTGGAAACCGCTGAACAAATCAGCAAATATCTTTTCGAAGATGACGATACGAAATTGAAATCTGTGGTATTGTGGATTGATGCGGATCGCCCGAATAACAGCGAAAGAACTGAATCCGTAACAGTTGCGCTCTCCGGGTTCAATTTCGTCGAACCGGTCTGCGTGGACCTTCGCACCGGGATCATCTGCCGATTGCCTGTGTCGGATGACGGCAATCTGCTGCATGACGTACCACTGTACGACTCCCCGATATTGATCACCGAAGCATCGCTTGTCATATAATATCCTCAAAAAAGGACCGACCCTCATGAACCGATTTTCACTTATTCTTTTGATCGCCATCCTGTGCAGTCCGGCCTGTGATAAAAACGACCCGACTCGCAAACGAGCTGAAAATGATGGCATCACCATGGGCAGCGAATCTTTCTCCAGCGATTTCTTGCGACTCAAAACACTCTCTGAGGTTCATAATGACCTTCACGTGGGTTGCGAAGCCCTCGACCGTGGTTATGGCGACTACGACGCCTACAAAGCCTATCTGATACCGCTCGGCATGCGTCACATTCGCCTCCAAGCCGGCTGGGCCAAAACCGAAAAGGAACCGGGCGTTTACGATTTCACATGGCTCGACCGGATCATCGACGATGCGGTATCCCGCGGCATAAAACCATGGCTCCAGGTTTCCTATGGTAACCCGATCTATCCTGGTGGCGGCGGAGCTTACTCTTCCGGCAGTTGGCCTACCTCTGGAACGGCTCTGAATGCTTGGGACGCTTGGGTTCGTACTTTGGCCGAACGCTATCGAGACAAGGTTCACGAATGGGAAATCTGGAATGAACCCGATTTGCTGATTAGTCGCGGAAAAGGAACGATGGGGGAACTCATCGACTTATCTCTTCGGACTGCTGCAATTCTTCGGGAAACAAATCCGGATGCCTCTATTGCGGCATTGGCATTGGCGAAACTGGATACGCATTTCCTGGATGAATTCCTCTCCGGCGTACAAGCCGCCGGCAAGCTCGATCTTTTCGATTGGATTTCCTATCATCATTATACTTATCGTCCCGAAGACACTTACTCCAATGTCGAACAAGCTCGCATTGTCCTTTCGCATTATTCGAACCATTTGCAATTGTGGCACGGTGAAGCGGGAGCTCCCTCTTCGGGAGGAGGCGATGGTGCACTTTCCGATTACGCTTGGTCTGAAACCTCACAAGCCAAGTGGGGACTTCGAAATATATTGAGCGACAAGGCTCACGGAGTGCGCACAGGTATTTACACCATTGCCGAAAACAATTATGCAACCGGGCACAGCACCAAAGGATTGCTCAAAACTGACGATCTCAACCAAGTGCTCCGAACCAAGGAAGCCTTTGATGCTATGCGCAATCTCGTAAGTGTTTACGATCTGCTCAGTACGAACCTCGATGCTTCGGGCATCAAAATCGGGACGTTGGAGTCGGTTCGCAAACTGCTTTTTCAGGATACGCGGACGGAGTTGAAGTCAATCGTGCTTTGGACTGACGGTACGACGCCGACCGACATCGTGGAAACGACGTCTGTAACCGTTACGGTCTCAGGCTTCGTTTTTGACGATCCGCTCTGCGTAGACTTGCGCACAGGGCGCTTATTCCCTCTCGAAAATTACGTTGGGAATGGCATGCAGACACTCTACAACGTTCCGTTGTACGATTCTCCGATACTGATCACCGAAGCACGACTTCTGATGCAATAACTCTCGAATAATACGAACCAAACCAATAAATATGATGAAAAGTATAAAATGTACAATTTGTTTCGCGCTGTTGTTGCTGGCAATTCCCTCTTGGGGACAACTCTGCCTTACGAAACAGGAATGGCAACGGCTTGACTCCGAGCGAGTCGTCTCGGTCGGATGGGACCGGGCGATTCTTGACTACCCCCGCCAGGTGGGAAAGAATGCCAAGCGCGATCTTCACGGCTGGGGTCCCGTTATTTCGGTCTGCATATTGCAAACCGCGGCGCATGAAGGAATTTCAGAGGTCTACGAACCGAACGACCGGCTCCGGACAGAGATCCGGCAGGCTGTGGTCGGCAAGAGCGTGAAGGAACTGATCGACCCCGAAAGCAGACTGGTGAAACCCGAATACCGGAATATCGATATAGCTATTTACGACTTGATCGGCGTCATCCTCGCGAAACCGGCTTACCGGCTTTTCGGCAAACCGGCCGCCGACAAGATTCCGATCTATTCGGGGATGATTTATCTCGATGATTGTGAGTTTGAGGATTCCGAAGAGGGAATGCACCGTATGCTCGATAACGCGCAGTGGGACTACGATCACGGCTATCGTCAACTGAAACTGAAGATCGGGAGAGGATTCATGTGGATGAACCGCAAAGAAGGGCTGGTCCGCGATATCGAAGTGACGAAACGCATCCACGAATTATTGCCCGATGTGGAACTCCTTGCCGATGCTAACGATGCTTATACTATTGACGAATGTATCGCCTATCTTGAAGGAATCAAGCCGATCCGGCTCTATTGGATGGAAGAACCGTTCCGGGAAAATGCAACAGACTTACGGGCGCTCAAAGTTTGGAAACTTCAAAACGCTCCCGAAATGCTTGTTGTTGACGGAGAGTTCAAAGCCAACGAGACGGAAATGTTCGATCTCGCACACAAAGGGTTGCTTGACCTCTTCCTTCAAGATATTTTAGGTTACGGTTTTTCGAATTGGATAGAACTGTTGCCGCGCATTACGAAACTTGGAGTCCAAGCTTCGCCCCATTGCTGGAAATCGCTGACCAAGACCATCTATGCGGCTTATTTCGGCATGGCTTTCGGACACGTGCCTACGGTCGAAGGTGTTACCTGTACCTCGAAAGATCTCGATTTCGGAGGGTTCCGCATTGAAAACGGTTATTTTATCCCTTCTGAAAAACCGGGATTCGGCATTACGCGAATCCGGAAATAATTATTAATTGACGAACGATCGGGCGATCGGTCCGACAGAACACTGCGCATGAAAAACAAACTTGCTTTACTGGCCTTTCTCTTGTTGCCCTTGCATCTCTTTGCCAGCGAGGCCCTGTCCCTGAACGGCAGTTGGGAATACGGGATTGCGCGGGAATACTGCGGTATGACCACAGTTCCGGGACTTGTGCTCGATCCCACTACTCCCGGTACAGCTCCGCTTTGGTACCGTCGGACGGTGATTCTTCCTGAGGGTACGTGGACAGATGCCGAACTCGAACTTAAAGGAGCACGCTTCCGTCCCAGGATTTATATCAACGGAATGCTCGTATCTGCATCCGAAGGTGGCATGACCCGCACCCTGCATCGACTGACGGGAACACAGGTCCGACCCGGAACTACAATCGTTCTCGAAATCGAATTAGCCTCAATGAAGGACGTTCCGCGGGAAGACGCTTCGTATATTCCAGAGGTTGATCAATGGCGGAGCAACTGTTCTTCCTGCTTGTGGGATGACGTAGTGTTGCATCTTTATCACGGTGCTCGTGTTGATCGGGTGTTACCCGATTACCACGCGAAATCACGGATGGCGACCTTAAAATACCGGGTTCGGGGTTCGGGAGCCGCAACCGCCGAGATCGTATTATCGGCGGGCGGGAAAATTGAGGCGACCCTTTCGGGAAGCGCCGCCGAGGGAGATAACGAGGTTACGGTGGACCTGTCTCTTATACACATCTCCGAGCCCACGAGACC
>OJQW01000396.1_pt1 | contig 20174 bp, 20 predicted proteins | sample 1599041 | NCBI WGS metagenome assembly OJQW01 (sample SAMN03922518, study PRJEB24848) | human gut metagenome | isolation source: stool sample | host: Homo sapiens | place: Germany | collected 2010-02
GGGCTCGGAGATGTGTATAAGAGACAGGGGTTCCACCCCCCGCACCCCCCGTGGGCGTGGCCGCCCACACCCCCCTCGACACGGGGGTTGATTCTCAGACCAGTTATTTTATCATTTATTACTGGAAACTTCAACGCCTTTGAAATATAATAGAGAAAGGAATCGAAATTCAGAGAGGTGCTATATGCCCAGGATAAACATACTTTCCCCGCACGTGGCGGATCTGATAGCCGCGGGCGAGGTCGTGGAGAGGCCGGCGTCGGCGGTCAAGGAGCTTGTGGAGAACGCGATAGACGCCGGAGCCAGGAACATAACGGTTGAAATAAACAAGGGCGGGGCGGAGCTAATCCGCGTGACGGACGACGGCTGCGGGATGTCGCCGGAGGACGCGGGCGTGGCCTTCCTGCGCCACGCCACCAGCAAGCTCGCCGACGAGCGCGGCCTGGAGGCCATCGGCACGCTGGGCTTTCGCGGCGAGGCGCTGGCGGCCATATCCAGCGTGTCGCACATAGAGCTGACCACCTGCGAGCGCGGCGCGATGGAGGGCACGTACATGTCCCTCGAGGCCGGGGACATACAGGAGATGCGCCCCACCGGCGCGCCGGAGGGCACGAGCATAGCCGTGCGCGGGCTGTTTTTCAACACCCCCGCCCGGCGCAAGTTCCTCAAGAGCGACAAGGCCGAGGGCGCGGCCTGCCTTCAGGCGGCGCTGCGCTGCGCGCTGGGACGTCCGGACGTCTCCATCCGCTGCATCCGCGACGGGAAGGAGGAGTTCTTCACCCCCGGCGACGGCCGCGCCGAGAGCGCGATTTACGCCCTGCTCGGCCGCGAGACGGCGCTGGGTATGCTGCCCGTGCAGTCCGAATCCGGGCTTGACGGTATCGGCGTCAGCGGCTTCACCGGCTCGCCGGGCACGGGGCGCGGCAGCCGCAGCGCGCAGTATTTCTTCTGCAACGGCCGCCACATAAAAAGCCAGCTCCTGCAGGCGGCGATAGAGCAGGCGTACAAGGGCACGCTGCTCACGGGCAGGTTCCCGGCCTGCGTGATATACCTCAACATCAACCCCGCCGTCGTGGACGTGAACGTCCACCCGGCCAAGACCGAGGTCAAGTTCTCCGACGAGCGCGCGGTGTTCAACGCCGTGCACTACGCGGCGCTCGGCGCGCTGGAGGCCAGGCGCGCGCCCGTGGACATGGCGGAAAAGCCGCCGGTGAAGTTCACGGCCGGAGCCGCCGCAGCAGCGGAGGAGCCGCCGCGTCCGGCGAGGAGCGCCCCGCGCTGGTCGTCCGGCTGGGCGCCGCTGGTGGACGAGCAGCGCTCCGCCCCCGTGCTGGAGCTGCACAGCCCCGGCTATCAGACGAGTATAGACCTGACGCCGCCGCCGCGCCCCATACCGGCCGAGCCGCCGCGCAGCGCATGGCGCCCGGCCCCGCCGGCGAGCGAGCGGGCGACGGCTCAGGCTCCGACCGTCGAAGCCCCGGTAGCACCCGAGCCGGAGCCGGAAGCCGAGCCGCAAAACAGCGCCCCGGCGGAGCCGGTGCGCGTGATAGGCGAGGCGCTGGGGCTGTACATCCTCGCGCAGCAGGGCGACGCGCTGGTCATCATCGACAAGCACGCCGCGCACGAGCGGATGCTGTACGACGCGCTGATGGAGCGCGACGCGCCCGTGCACACCCAGTCGCTGCTGGAGCCGGCGACGCTGACCGTCTCGGCCGAGTGCGCCGCGTCGCTGGAGGCGAACGCGGAGGCGCTCTCCGCTCTGGGCTTTGAGTACGAGCCGTTCGGGCGCGACGCCTTCATACTGCGCTCCGCGCCCGCGACGCTCTCGAGCGAGCAGGCGGCGGCCTCGCTGGAGGAGGCGGCCGAAGCCCTGGCCGGCGAGCGCACGCCCGACATAGCCAACGCCCGCGCCGAGCTGATGAAGACCGTCGCCTGCAAGGCGGCCATCAAGGCCGGGCCGAGCAGCGAACCGGAGGAGATAGCCCGCCTGGCCGAGGCCGTCTGCTCCGGCCGCGTCCGCTACTGCCCCCACGGCCGCCCCGTGGCCTGGGTCCTGACCAGGAGGGATCTGGACAAGCACTTCAAGCGGATACTGTAAATACCCATCGTAGATACCGGCAGCCGCCGCGGTTTCATGGGGGAAAGAGTGAAAACTGCCCGGGACAGTTTGCCTGTCCCGGGCAGCGGCCGGATTTACTTGTGATAATATAGCACGCCCATGCACCAGGGGCCGCAGTGGCCGCTTATCGTGCAGCCGGCGGGGTTGTTGTACACCTCTTTGAACGGCTGGCACTCGAGCACGGTCTCGCGCAGGCGCGCCCTCACGTCGTCGGGCAGGCCGGAGTCGGTGATGAACACGCGCCTGAGGTCGATGTCGTCGCGCCCCTGGAGCCTGTCGCGGATGTACTGGTGGTACGCGGCCTCTATCTTGCCGCGGTACTTCTTCGCCACGCCCATCTTGCCGTCGTGCACCTCGATGCAGGGCTTGAGCCCCAGCAGATTGGCGCCCAGCGCCTGGATGGTGGTGCAGCGGCCGCCCTTGCGGAGATATTCCAGCGTGTTCAGCACGAAGCTGACGTCCATCTTGGGGACCAGGCGCTGCACCTCGGCGGCTATCTCCTCGGGAGAGTGTCCCGCCTTGGCCATTATCGCGGCGTCTATAACCAGCTGTCCGAAGCCGGTGGAGAGGTTCAGCGAGTCCACCACCGTGACGTTGGAAAGCTCCCCGGCGGCGATGCGGGCGTTGTTGCAGCTGGCGGAGAGCTCGCTGGAAAAGGCGACGTGGACGATGGCGTCCGCGTCCTTCAGCCACTCGGTCCACGCGGTGGTGTAGTCCGCCACGGTTACGGCTGAGGTGCTGCACAGCTTGCCGGTGCGCTCGGTGTATTCGTACATGTCCTGTGCCGTGATGTCGATGCCGTCGCGGAGGGAAACGCCGTCGCGGATGATGTACAGCGGCAGGACGCCGATGTCATATCGCTCGATAAACTCGCGCGGCAGGTCGCAGGTGCTGTCGGTCGATATCTTGACTTTCATGGATATCCTCCTTACAATTTGGCAAAGACCATACTAACACAGAATTATCAATTTTTCCACCACAACTTGCACCACAATATCGAAGGAAGTGAGGGAGTTTGAAAATGCCCCCCAAAATAGCCGTTGTCACCGGCCCCACGGCCACGGGCAAGACCCGGCTCGGCATCGAGCTGGCGCGCAGCCTGGGCGGAGAGATCGTCTCCGGCGACTCGATGCAGATATACCGCGGCATGGACATCGGCACGGCCAAGCCGGACGCCGCCGAGCTGGCCGCTGCGCCGCACCACCTCATAGACGTGGCCGAGCCGTCGGAGGAGTGGAGCGTCTCGCGCTACGTGGAGGCCGCCGACGCGGCGATACAGGACATCTTCGCGCGCGGGAAGCTGCCCATAGTCGTGGGCGGGACCGGGCTGTACATCGACGCGCTGGTGCGCGGCACGGAGTTCGGCGAGCGCACGCGCGACGGGGAGCTCTGCCGCGCCGAGCTGGAGAGCCGCTACGAGGAGATAGGCGGCGAGGCCATGCTCACCGAGCTGAGCCAGGTCGACCCCGAGCGCGCGGCCAAGCTGCACCCGGCGGACAAAAAGCGCATAGTGCGCGCGATGGAGGTCTTTTTGCTCACGGGCAGGACGATGACCGAGCACGACCGCGAGACGCAGCTCAGGCCGCCGAAGTACGACGCGGCGTATATCATCCTCGACTTCGCCGAGCGCGGGCGGCTGTACGCGCGCATAGACGCGCGCGTGGATGCGATGGTCGCCGCCGGACTGTTCGACGAGGTGGAGCGCGTGTTCGCCGCCGGGGTCTCGCACACGGCCGCGCAGGCCATCGGCTACAAGGAGGCCGCGGCCGCCCTCGCCGGGGAGATAACGCGCGAGGAGGCCGTGGAGGCCATAAAGCGCGAGAGCCGCAGATACGCCAAGCGCCAGCTCACCTGGCTGAGAAAGCGCGCCGGCGCGCTGTGGATACGCTGGGACGACGAGCCGGATTTCGTCTCGGCCAAGCGGGATTCGACAGCCTTCCTGGCCGCACACGGTATAATATAATGGCGTACAAAGCGCGGAAAAAACACGTTTTGTACAATATTACTATTTATATGTGCGGCGGGATGTGATATTATGTAAATCCACCTCCCGCCCGGCAAGGAGCGAGAGAAATGGATAAAAAGAATCTGCAGGACACCTTCCTCAACCGCGCGAGAGCCGAGCGCGTGCCCGTGACTCTGTTTTTGATGAACGGCTTTCAGCTGCGCGGCGTGCTGAGGGCCTTTGACAGCTTTACTGTGGTCATAGACTCGGACGGCAAGCAGCAGCTCATCTACAAGCACGCCATCTCCACGATAGCGCCGGTGCGCCCCGTGTCGCTGGACGGCGCAGACGCGGCTCCGGCTACATAATGGCGCGCTCGGAGCTTGCGATGAGCGCTGCGGCGGCGCTCATCCTGGTGGCGGCGGCCTCGTGGCTGGCCTTCCCGCGCGGCTCCGCCGCGGAGACAGGCTCCCCGCCGCCGAGCGAAGACCCCGGCGTGAGCGTCCGGGTTGAGGGGATAGTCATACGCGACGAGACGGCGATCGCCGAGCCGGAGGGCGAATACGCGGTGCTCGCCCCGGGCGGCGAGCGCGTCGCGGCCGGCACTCCGCTGCTGGCCTGCTCCGACAGCCGCGAGGGCTTGATCCAGGCCGTGCGCGACGCGGGTCGCGACGGCGGCGCGCTCACCTGGGCGGCGCTGCGCGAGGCGACGAGGGCTGCCTCCGCCGGCGACGGGGACGGGGGCTTCCTGCTCCCGGCGCTTTACGCCGCGGACACGCACGCCGGTTACACGCTGGTGACCGCGCCGGAGAGCGCCATCTGGTTGACGGAGACCGACGGGTACGAGCATTTCACCCCCGCCGCGCTGGAGAACATCGGCGTGAGCGCGCTGCGCGAGCTTATGGACGCCGAGCCCGAGGGCATACCCGCCGCCGGGAAACTGGTTTTTTCAAACGTCTGGCGCTTCGCCGCGCTGCTGAGCGCGTCGGTTCCGCTGCAAAGCGGAGACGGCGCGGAGCTGGACTTCGGCGCCTTCACGGTCACCGCCGACGTGGAGTATGTCAGCGAGAGCTGCGGCGGCGAGCGCGCCGTGGTGTTCGTGACGGACGAGGCGCCCTCGGCCGCGGCGGCGCTGCGCCGCGCCCGGGCGCAGCTGCGCCGCTGACATCAGGATTGCCCATATATCGCCGGGCTCGCCGGCGTCTGCCCTTGGAACAAAGGAGATAGATAGAATGTCAATGTCGATAGCGGAAAACGTCGCCGCCGTAAGGGCGCGGATAGACGCCGCGGCTCAGGGGCGGCGCGTGCTGCTGGTGGCGGCCAGCAAGATGAACGGCGCCGAGCGCGTGCGCGAGGCCGTGGCCGCCGGCGTGGACGCCTGCGGCGAGAACCGCGTCCAGGAGCTTGTGGAGAAAAACGCCCAGGGCGCCTACGAGGGCGCGCCGCTGCACTTTATAGGGCACCTGCAGAAGAACAAGATAAAGTACCTCGTCGGCGTGGCCGACCTCATAGAGTCCGTGGACAGCGAGGCGCTGCTCACGCTGATAGACCGCAGGGCTGAGAAGCTGGACGTCGTACAGGACGTGCTGCTCGAGGTCAACATAGGCCGCGAGGCGGCCAAAAGCGGGCTTGCGCCGGAGGACGTGGCGAAAACCGTGGAATTTGCCTCTCCGCTGGAGCACGTCCGGGTGCGCGGACTGATGGCCATACCCCCCGCGGCGGCCTCCCCGGACGAAACGCGGGCATATTTTGCCGCGATGCGCGAGCTTTTTATTGACATCGGTGAGAAAAAATACGATAATACCCCTATGGACTTTTTGTCCATGGGTATGAGCGGCGACTTTGAGGCCGCCATAGCGGAGGGCGCGAACATGGTTCGCGTCGGCTCCGCAATATTCGGGGCCAGGGACTACTCCCGGCCAGTTGGGAGATAAGAGATGGGATTTCTCGACGAACTGAAAAAACTGACCCACCCGTACGACGACGATGACGATGACTTCTTCGGCTCGGCGTCCGACGATCAGCCTGCTTCGGAGCAGGAGGAGACAAAGAGCGAGCGCAGAGCCAGCTTCTTTTCCACCCCCGAGGAGGCCGAACCGGAGAGCTACGGCATACCGGCTGCGCCGCGCGCGAAGCCGGCTTTCCGAATACCCAGGCGGGAGCAGCGCCGTCAGGCCGACGCCGCCGATGCCGCAGAGGCTCAGGCGCAGCGCGCAGGCCGGGTCGCTCCCGCGAACGCGAAGCCCCAGATGTCCATGGCCACTCCGACCAGGTTCGAGGACGGGGCGCGTCTGGCAGACAGTCTGCTGGAAGGACGCACCATCCTGCTGAATCTGGAAAAGGCCAACAAGGTTGACGCGCGACGCCTGCTCGATTTCATGAGCGGCGCGGCGTATGCCCTTCAGGGTTATGTCCGGCGCGTCTCCGGCAGCATCTACCTGGTCGTACCCAACGGCGAGGAGGTAACCGACTCCGACGCCATGAACCAGATGGAAAGCAGCGGCGTGTTTTTCTGAGCCGGGCTGCAAGCGACAACTTCGACACCACAGGCGGTATCCGAAGGCCGCGCCGGCTCCGGCGCGCGACGGACGCGCCTTTAATAATCAGGGAAGGAAGATAGAGACATGACCCCTCAGGACATCCGGGAGAGGACTTTTGAAAAGGCCGTATTCGGCGGCTATGACATGGCCGGAGTGGACGACTTCATGGAGGAAGCCGCCGCAGCTCTGGAGAATTTGCAGCGTGAGAACTCCACGCTCAAGGCCAAGCTCAAGGTGCTCGTCGACAAGATAGAGGAGTACCGCGCAAGTGAGGACGCCATGCGCATGACCCTCCTCAGCGCCCAGAAGCTCTCCAACCAGATAGAGAGCGAGGCCAAAGAGCGCGCGGACAAGCTCGTCTCCGACGCCCAGGCTAAGTCCGACGAGGTTCTCGGCTCACTCCAGACCGAACGCGAGGCCGAGGAGCGCAGGCTCGACGAGGCGCGCAGCGCGCTGGAGCGCTTCTATTCCGACGCCCGCGAGGTCTGTGCCTACACATTGGATACGCTCAAAAAGCTCGAAGCCGGCATACTGCCCAAGAAGGCAGACAGGAGCGAGAGCGTGGACGACACCGTCCGCAGCATAGAACGCAGCGTGGAGCGCATACCCGACGAGCCGGAGCCGAAGATAGACGTCGGCTCGGTCATGGATGACGCCGCGCCGCGCGAGACTATTACCCCCGACGACGTCACCCGCCTGTTCGACATGGGCAGCAGCGACCGCTGACGCCGCCGCGCGGCCGCGGCTGCGGCTGCGCTTCGGCGCTTTTGCGCCGAGCAAAAAGCAATTGAAATTCAGAGAGGAAGAAAAAACAAAATGCCTCAGGACTATAATGCCACCGTTAACCTGCCCAAGACTCAGTTCCCCATGCGCGCCGGCCTGCCCAAGCGCGAGCCGGATATGCTCAAAGAGTGGTACGACATGGATCTCTACCACGAGATGCTCAAGCGTACCGAAGGCCGCCCGATCTTCGATTTGCACGACGGCCCTCCGTTCTCCAACGGCGCCATCCACATGGGCACCGCGCTGAACAAGTGCCTCAAGGACTTCATCACCCGCTATAAGTCCATGGCCGGCTGGCAGGCCATATACTATCCCGGCTGGGACAACCACGGCATGCCCATCGAGAGCGCCATCATCAAGGAGCAGAAGCTCAACCACAAGGAGATGACCACCGCCGAGTTCCGCGACGCGTGTCACGACTTTGCGCTGCACTACGTCAATGTCCAGCGCGACGCCTTCAAGCGCCTGGGCTGCCTGGGCGAGTGGGACAAGCCCTACTTCACCATGAACCCGAAGTTCGAGGCCGAGGAGGTCAAGGTCTTCGGCGAGATGTACAAGAAGGGCTACATCTACAAGGGCAAGAAGCCCGTGTACTGGTGCCCGCACGACGAGACCGCCCTCGCCGAGGCCGAGATCGAGTACAGCGAAGACCCCTGCAAGTCCATCTACGTCAAGTTCAAGGTCAAGGACGACCACGGCAAGCTGAGCCGGTACTGCGACCTCGACAACCTCTACTTCCTCATTTGGACGACCACCACCTGGACCATCCCCGGCAACCTGGCCATCTGCCTGAACGCCGACTTCGACTACGTCCTGGCCAAGGCTCCCAACGGCGAGGTGTACATCATCGCCGAGGGTCTCATGGAGCGCGTCGCCCAGATCGGCGGCATCGACCACTTTGAAGTCCTCGCCAAGCTCAAGGGCAGCGAGTTCGAGTTCATGACCGCAAAGCACCCGCTTATCGACCGCGACAGCGTCCTCATCCTGGGCGACTACGTCACGCTCGACGCCGGCACCGGCTGCGTCCACACCGCTCCCGGCCACGGCCAGGAGGACTATGAGAACTGCCGCAAGTATGACGCCGAGGGCAAGGTCCACATCGGCATGACCGTCCCCGTCGACGATCGCGGCTTCATGAACGAGGAGGCCGGCAAGTACTGCGGCCTCACCACCGACCAGGCCAACGAGGCCATCTTTGCCGACCTCCGGGACTGCGGCGCGCTGTACGCCTATGAGGACATCATCCACCAGTACGCGCACTGCTGGCGCTGCAAGAGCCCGATACTCTACCGCGCGACCGACCAGTGGTTCTGCTCCGTCGACGCCTTCAAGGAGGAGGCCTGCGCGGCCTGCGACGAGGTCAAGTGGATGCCCGAGTGGGGTCACGACCGCATGATCGCCATGATCCGCGAGCGCGCCGACTGGTGCATCTCCCGCCAGCGCCGCTGGGGTCTGCCCATCCCCGTGTTCTACTGCGCCGAGTGCGGCAAGCCCGTCTGCACCGACGAGACCATCCGGTCCGTGAGCGACATCTTCCGCCAGCGCGGCTCCAACGCCTGGTTCGAGCTGGACGCGGCCGAGCTGCTGCCCGAGGGCTTCACCTGCCCGCACTGCGGCCAGGGCAAGACCTTCACCAAGGAGACCGACACCCTCGACGGCTGGTTCGACTCCGGCAGCACCCACATCGCCTCCATGGAGCTTGACAGCCCGGGACGCTGGCCCGCCGAGATGTACCTCGAGGGCGGCGACCAGTTCCGCGGCTGGTTCCAGAGCAGCCTGCTGGTAGGCGTCGCCACCAAGGGCAAGGCTCCGTATAAGGAGTGCCTCTGCCACGGCTGGACTGTCGACGGCGAGGGCAAGGCCATGCACAAGAGCCTCGGCAACGGCGTCGACCCCGCCGACCTCATCGCCAAGTACGGCGCGGACATCGTCCGCCTCTGGGCTGCCAGCGCCGACTACCGCGTGGACATGCGCTGCTCCGACTCCATCTTCAAGCAGCTGAGTGAGAAGTATCTCAAGATCCGCAACACCGCGCGTTATATCCTCGGCAACCTCAACGGCTTCGACCCCGACAGGGATATGGTCGCGTATGAGGACATGCCCGAGCTCGACCGCTGGGCGCTCTCCCGCCTGAACGCGCTGGTGGAGAGGTGCATCAACTCCTACGAGAAGTACGAGTTCTTCGGCGTGACCGCCGCCGTGCACAGCTTCTGCGTCGTCGACATGTCGAACTTCTACCTCGACGTCATCAAGGACCGTCTGTACTGCGACGCTGAGAACAGCCTCTCCCGCCGCAGCGCGCAGACCGCCATCTATATCATCCTCGACCACCTGATGCGCCTGCTCGCCCCGCTGCTGGCCTTCACCTCCAACGAGGTCTGGCAGGACATGCCGCACGACAGCAGCGCCGACAAGCGCCACGTCATGCTCAACGACATGCCGAAGGTCGAGGAGGCCTGGAAGCTGAACGCCGAGGAGTCCGTCCGCTGGGCGAACCTCATGGCTCTGCGCGACGATGTGAACAAGGCGCTCGAGCTTGCCCGCGCCGAGAAGATAGTCGGCAAGCCGCTGGACGCCAAGGTCACGCTCTACGTCGCCGACGAGGCCAAGGCCGCCTGGGAGACCGTGAAGGACGCCGACCTCGCCGCGCTGTGCATCGTCAGCGAGCTTGAGGTCTCCGACAGCCCCGTCGAGGGCTGGGCCGGCACCGAGATGCCCGGCGTGACCGTCAAGGTCGAGGCCAGCGAGCTGGCCAAGTGCCTGCGCTGCTGGACGCACGACGCCGGCGTCGGCTCCGACCCCGAGCACCCCGAGCTCTGCCCGCGCTGCGCTGCGGCCATCCGCGCCTGATTTTAAAGAGATAACCGACCGGGCGGGAGGGCGTTTCGCCCTCCCGCCGGAAAGGATTGCACTATGATTTACGCAATCGCCGCCGTGCTGGTCCTGATACTCGACCAGTGGCTCAAATACTGGGTCACGGTGAATATAGCCCTGGATACCGGCTCTATCACGCTCATCCCGGGCGTGCTTGACCTTGTCAACATCCACAACACCGGCGCCGCCTTCGGCATATTGCAGGGCGGAGCCTGGCGCTGGATTTTCGTGGTCATCGCGCTGGTGTTTGTGGTCATCGCCGTGTACGCCATCCGCCGCGGCCTCATACGCGGCGCAATCGGCCGCTGGGCGGTCGTGGGCGTGCTGGCCGGAGCCATCGGAAACTGCATCGACCGTGTGCTCAACGGCTACGTGGTTGATATGTTCCAGCCCGTTTTCCTCAAGAATACGGTGTTCGGCGCGATTTTCAACGTCGCGGACATATTCATCTCCTGCTGCGGCATACTGTTCTGCCTGTATATACTGTTCGGGCACGAGTACAAGAGCAAAGCCGGCGAGGAGGATGACGACGGGCAGCCGGCGAAGGCCGTGCGCGCCCCGGCCGGAACGTCCGGCGCCAGGGGCGGCAGCCACGCCAGGAGCGCCGGAGGCCACGCCCGCGGCCAGAGCGCCCGCCGCACCCCCGCCCGCGAGGCGAGGACGGAGCGCAGCGCGCCCCAGCCGCGCCCGGAGAGCGCGCCGGAGCGCACCCGCATCCCCGTGCAGCAGCCGCGTCCCCAGCGCCGTCCGGCGCAGCAGGCGCAGCAGCCCCGCGCCGTCGACCCGAACGACCCCTTCGCCGAATGGGAGCGCCCCGCGCCGCTCGCGGCCGAGCGTCCCGCCGCCAAGGCGGAGCCGGCAGCGCAGCCGCAGAGCGTCAGACAGAGCGCCGCGGCCGAGCCGGCAAAGCCGGCCGCGAGCACGAAGGGCGAGTACGAGTTCACGCTCGAGGAAATACTCGCGGAGTACTCCGACAAATGAGCGAGATCATATATGTCAAGACTATGGAGAGCGGCGAGCGTATCGACGCTCTCCTTGCGCGTTCGGTTGAAGATCTGACCCGCTCGCAGGCTCAGCGTCTGCTGGACTCGGGCGCGGTGACGCTCGCCGGAGCGCCGGTGAAGAAAAACCGCAAGTCCGCCGCCGGGGAGGTCTACGCCGTGGCGATGCCGGAGGCGGCCGAAGCAGCGCTGACCGCGCAGGACATACCCCTCGACGTCGTGTACGAGGACGCCGACGTGATAGTCGTGAACAAGCCGCGCGGCATGGTCGTCCACCCCGCGCCGGGACACCCCGACGGCACGCTGGTCAACGCGCTGATGTTCCACTGCGGCGAGAGCCTGTCCGGCATCGGCGGCGAGCGCCGCCCGGGCATAGTGCACCGCATAGACAAGGACACCTCGGGGCTTATCATAGCCGCCAAGAACGACTTCGCCCACCTCTCTCTCAGCGCGCAGTTGGCGGACAGGAGCCTCTCGCGCGTCTACGAGTGCGTGGTGCGCGGGCGCCTGCGCGAGCCCTCCGGCACGGTGGACGCGCCAATAGCCCGCCACCCGACGGATCGCAAGCGCATGGCCGTCGTCCCCGGCGGGCGGAACGCCGTCACGCACTGGGAGGTCATCGCGCGCTACAACGGCTATACGCACCTGAGGTGTATCCTCGAGACCGGCCGCACGCACCAGATCCGCGTCCACATGGCTCACATAGGCCACCCGCTGCTCGGCGACGAGGTCTATGGCCGCGGCGCGGAGAAGGGACTCGCCGGCCAGTGCCTCCACGCCCGGGAGCTGAAGTTCATCCACCCCCGCACGCTTGAGAGCGTACACCTCGCCACCGAGCTGCCCGCATACTTCACCGACGTGCTCTCCAAACTCGGCAGCGAGATAAACTGAAAAGCCGCCAGTAAACAGTCAAAGCGCCGGTCAACAGACCGGCGCTTAAACTGTATGAAAAGACCTCGACGGCCTTTTCATACACTAAGGTCCCCCGGCCGCGAGCGGCCGATGGAGACCGGCACTGCGCTCTGCGCCTCGGTTGTCCGCCAGAGGCGGACAATTCGACGCTCGCTACGCGAGAAGTATTTTCGGCGACGTACACGCCGCCGCCGAAAATGATCTCAGTCCCTTTCGCGCCCATAGGGCGCGAAACTCTACGAGGTTTTTACATGCTGAAGCGCCGGTCGACAGACCGGCGCTTGCTTATTTCCCCGGCTCAGCGGGGCGACCCCGGCTTGTCGGGGTATGTAGGGCGCTTATTCCGGGTGGAACTCGTCCTTGGACGCGCCGCAGAGCGGACACACCCAGTCGTCGGGCAGGTCGTCAAACTTCGTCCCCGGGGCGTAGCCGAGCTCTCCCAGACCCTCAGCCTCGTCGTAGACATAGCCGCACAGCTCGCAGACGTAGCGCATGTATCTTCCTCCTCCTTTTTGTTAGTGTTTTGATTAACGATTTCCGCCAAAACCAAGGCTCCGGCACTCCGGCGCCGGAGCCTTGCAGAGATACTTGTTATACGGTCAGTCGCCGTGGCAGCCGCAGGTGCCATCGCCGTGGTGACCGCACTCGTGACCCTCGCCGTGCTCGTGGTCGTGGTGGTCGCAGTTCGGGTTGGGGTTGTAGGAGAGCACGCCGCGGGCGAGAGCCTCGACCGCGTAGTCGGCCAGGCCGGTGATGCCGCCGAAGACGCGGATGCCGCACATGCCAAGCGCGTTGACCGCGCCGGGGCCTATGCCTCCGCAGATGAGGGTGTCCACGCCCTGCTTGGCGAGGAAGATGGCCAGAGCCTCGTGCCCCGCGCCGGCCGTGTCCACGACCTCGCCGGAGAGAACCTTGCCGTCCTCCACCGTGTAGATTTTGAAGTGCTCGGTGTGACCGAAATGCTGGAATACCATTTCGTCTTCGCCGTAGGTTACTGCTACTTTCATTGGTTTATCCTCCTGTTGGCGCAAATGCGCTATAGATGTTTATTATATTAAAGACCTTTAGTGCAAAATAGTCAAGACTATTTTGTCAGGAACCTTACATAAAACCAAAAAACCTCGCCCCGGCGATGGACAAACCTCCGCGCCTGATGCTATAATGGTATGCCAAATACTTCTTTGGGGGTGATCAAGTGCCCGATGTATTCAGCCGGAGAGGCCTGCTCGCCGGGGCGGCGGGGGAGATCTCCGTCGGCATACGCGAACTGCTGAACATGGACATAGGCGGCATTTCGCTCGGCAATCTGCTGGCCGCGCTGGTCATATTCTTTGCCTGCCTGGTGCTCATACGGCTGTGCGTGCGCCTGCTCCGGAGGGCGCTGGACAAGACCACGCTGGACGCGCAGCTCAAGCGCGTGCTGGTCAGCGTGGTGCGGGCCGTGCTCTGGGTGACTGCGGTGCTGGTGATATTGGGTCAGCTCAACGTCTCCACGACCTCGCTGGTCGCGCTGGTGAGCGTGGCCGGACTGGCGCTTTCGCTCTCGCTGCAAAACACGCTCTCCAACGTCTTCGCGGGCGTGACGCTGCTGATGACGCGGCCGTTTGCGGTGGGCGACTTTGTCGAGACGGGCACGACCAGCGGCACGGTCACGCGCATGGGGCTTTTCTACGTCACCATGCTCACGGCCGACAACAAGGAGATACACGTCCCGAACAGCGACATATCCGCCTCGCGCCTCACCAACTACACGGCCGAGCCCAGCCGCCGCGTGGATCTGAGCTTCGGGCTGGAGTACGCCTGCGACGCCGATGCGGTGCGCACCGCGCTGCTCGCCGCCGCGGCCGAGGACGAGCGCATCCTGCCCGACCCGGCGCCGAGCGTCGTGGTCAGCGCGTACCAGGCCAGCAGCGTGCAGTACACGCTCCGCGTCTGGGCGGCGACGGGCGACTACTGGAACGTCTATTACGCCCTGAACGAGAGCTCCCGCCGCCACCTCGAGGCCGCCGGGCTGAGCCTGGCCTTCGACCGCATGGACGTGCGGATAGTCAAAGAGTAAATACCGCGCCCCTCAAAGCGGCGCGTAGTTAAAACGAGCTGAAAATCAACGATACGGAGGATTTGACATGGGCAAGAAGATAGTTATTGTCGGCGGCGTCGCCGGCGGCGCCACGGCTGCGGCCAGGCTCCGCCGCCTGGACGAGAGCGCGGAGATAGTCGTGCTGGAGCGCACGGGCTTTGTCTCCTACGCCAACTGCGGCCTGCCTTACTACGTGGGCGGCGTCATCAAGGAAAAGAGCGCGCTGACGCTCCAGTCCCCTGAGAGCTTCAGAATACGCTTCAACATAGACGTGCGCGTGCTCAGCGAGGTCACGGCCATAGACCGTGAGAACAAGACCGTCACGGTCAAAAACCTCGCCGACGGCAGCGAGTACACCGAGAGCTACGACAAGCTGATACTCTCCCCGGGCGCTAAGGCGATGGTGCCCGACACCCCGGGCGTGGACAGCCGCCGCGTGCTCAAGCTGCGCACCGTGGAGGACGCGCTGGAGATGCGCCGCATAGTGGAGGAGGAGAAGCCCTCTCGCGCCGTGGTCGTCGGCGGCGGCTTCATCGGCCTGGAGGCCGCGGAGAACCTCATGGAGGCCGGAGTTCAGGTTACGCTCTTGCAGCGCAGCGAGCAGGTGCTGCCGCCCCTGGACTGGGACATGGCCTGCGAGCTGCACGACCACATGCGCAAAAAGGGTCTCGACCTGCGCTTCAAGCACTCCGTCGAGAGCTATGAGGAGATACCCGGCGGCGTGCGCGTGCACGTCGTGGGCAAGGAGAGCATAGACTGCTCCTTCGTCGTGCTGGCCGTCGGCGTGGTGCCGGAGAGCGAGCTGGCCAAGGCCGCCGGGCTTGCGCTCGGCCCCAAGGGCTCCATCGACGTGGACAGCCACATGCGCACCAGCGACCCCGACATCTACGCCGTGGGCGACGCCGTGCCGGTGCTCGACCCGCTGACCGGCAAGCTCAAGCTCACCCCGCTGGCGGGACCTGCCAACAAGCAGGGGCGCATCGCCGCCGACAACATCTGCGGCATCGACAGCGAGTACAAGGGCACCATCGGCTCCACGGTAATCAAGGTCTTTGACCTCACCGCCGCCTGCACCGGTCTGAACGAAAAGGCCGCCAAGGCCGCCGGCATAGCCTACGAGCGCATCGTCGGCTACTGGGGCAACCACGCCGGGTACTACCCCGGGGCGGAGAACATGCTGGTCAAGGTGCTCTTTGCGCCGGACACGGGCAGGATACTCGGCGCGCAGATAGTCGGATCCGCCGGAGTCGACAAGCGCATAGACGTCTTTGCCACCGCCATCCGCGCGGGACTCACCGGCGCCGACCTGGCCGAGCTGGAGCTGAGCTACGCCCCGCCCTACGGCAGCGCGAAGGATCCCGTCAACATGTGCGGCTTCATGATAGAGAACATCCGTGCCGGCATAGTCAAGCAGTTCCACTGGGATCAGGTCGCCGCCCTGCCGCGCGACGGCTCCGTCACGCTGCTGGACGTGCGCAACCCCGGCGAGTACGCGCGCGGCCACATCGACGGCGCTGTGAACATCGCCCTCGACGGCATACGCGAGCACCTCGGCGAGCTGGACAAGTCCAAGCCCGTCTACGTCAACTGCTTCAGCGGTATGCGCAGCTACATCGCCTGCCGGATACTCAGCGGCAACGGCTTCGACTGCTATAACCTCAGCGGCGGCTGGCGCTTCTACGACCTCACGCAGCGCGGCAAGGCCGACAACGAGCACTACCCCTGCGGCGAGCGGAAGTGAGCGCCATGGACTACAACGCGCTCGCGCTGGAGCTGCACGGCAAGCACCGAGGAAAAATAGAGATAAAAGGGAAAGTCCCGGTCAAAGACCGGGACGATCTCTCCACGGCCTACACTCCCGGCGTGGCCGAGCCGTGCCGGCGCATCGCCGCCGAGCCGGACGCGGTGTGGGAGTACACGACCAAGGGCAACATGGTCGCCGTCGTGACCGACGGCACCGCCGTGCTCGGCCTGGGGGACATCGGACCGCTGGCCGCCCTGCCCGTCATGGAGGGCAAGGCGCTGCTGTTCAAGGAGTTCGCCGGCGTCGACGCGGTGCCCGTCTGCCTGGACACAAAGGACGCCGGGGAGATCGTCGCCGCGGTGAAGGCCATCGCGCCCACCTACGGCGGCATCAACCTCGAGGACATAAGCGCGCCCCGGTGCTTTGAGATAGAGCGGGAGCTCATCTCCGCGCTGGACATACCCGTTTTCCACGACGACCAGCACGGCACGGCCATCGTCGTCTCCGCCGCGCTGACCAACGCGCTTAAACTGTCGGGGCGGGAACTTAATTCCGCCCGCATCGTCATAAACGGACCGGGGGCAGCGGGCACCGCTATAACCAGGATGTTGCTGGCTCTCGGCGCGCGCGACGTCGTGGTCTGCGACAGGCGCGGAGCCATATACGCCGGGCGCGAGGGCGTCACCGGGCACAAGGCCGAGCTGGCCGCGCAGACCAATCCGCGCGGCGTCGCCGGCACGCTCGCCGACGCGCTTGCGGGCGCGGACGTGTTCATCGGCGTGTCCTCGGCGAACCTTGTGACGCGCGACATGGTTAAGTCTATGGCCGCTCGGCCTATAATCTTTGCGATGGCCAATCCCACGCCGGAGATCAGCTACGCCGACGCGCTGGACGCCGGAGCCTACATCGTGGGCACCGGCAGGAGCGACTGTCCCAACCAGATAAACAACGTTCTGGCCTTCCCGGGCGTCTTCCGCGGAGCTCTGGACGTGCGCGCAAGGGAGATAAACACGGCCATGAAGGCCGCCGCCGTGCGCGCGCTGGCCGGATTCGTCGGCGACAATCTCAGCCGCAAGCACATCATCCCCGGCGCGTTCGAGCCGGGAGTGGCCGAGGCGGTGGCTCGCGCCGTGGCCGAGGCCGCGCGTGAGAGCGGGGCGGCGAGGCTATGAGAGAGCTGCACGCCGCCGAGATAACCGAGGCCGTCGCCCGGCTGTGCATCCAGGCCAACACGCGCCTTAGCTCGGACGCCGAGGCGGCGCTGCGCGACGCGTGCGCGCGCGAGCCGTGGCCGGGCGCGAAGGGGATACTGTCTGACCTCTGCGCCAACCTCGACCTGGCGCGCGAGACCGGCCTGCCCATCTGCCAGGACACGGGGCTTGTCACCGTGTTCGCCGAGCTGGGGCAGGACGTGCATATCACGGGCGGAGACTTTGAGTCCGCCGTACAGGAGGGTGTGCGGCGCGGCTACGCAGAGGGATACCTGCGCAAGAGCGTGGTCTCCGACCCGCTGCGCCGTGTGAACACCGGTGACAACACGCCCGCGGCCGTCTGCGTGCGCATCGTCCCCGGCGAGCACGTGAAGCTCACCGTGTCGCCCAAGGGCGCGGGGAGCGAGAACATGTGCCGGGTCAAGATGCTCACGCCGGCCATGGGCGAGGCCGGTGTGCGCGAGTTCGTGCTGGACACGGTGCGCGCCGCAGGGGGGAACCCCTGCCCGCCCATCGTCGTCGGAGTGGGCATAGGCGGCGGCTTTGACAGCGTCGCCGCGCTCGCCCGCAGGGCGCTGCTGCGCCCGCTGGACAGCTCAAACGGCGACGAGTTCTACGCCGCGATGGAGCGCGAGCTGCTCGCGGCCATAAACGCCACCGGCATAGGCCCGCAGGGGCTGGGCGGCGCCACAACGGCGCTGGCCGTGCTCGTCGAGGCCGCGCCGACGCACATAGCCATGCTCCCGGCCGCCGTGTGCATCTGCTGCCACGCCGACCGCCACGCCGGGGAGGTGCTCTGATGGACGCTATACGTCTCAGCGTGCCCGCGCCGGCGGAGGACATACTCGCCCTGCGCGCCGGGCAGCGCGTGCTGCTGTCCGGCACCGTGTACACCGCGCGCGACGCGGCCCACAGGCGCATGGTGGAGCTGCTGGAGCGCGGCGAAGCCCTGCCGTTCGAGCTATCCGGCGCCGCGATATACTACTGCGGCCCGGCTCCCGCGCCTCCCGGGCGCGTCATCGGCTCCGCCGGACCCACGACCAGCGGACGCATGGACGCATACGCGCCGCTGCTGATAGCGCGCGGACTGCGGCTGATGATAGGCAAGGGGCCGCGCAGCCAACCCGTCCTGGACGCGATGCGCGGCCACGGCGCGGCCTACCTCGCCGCCGCCGGAGGAGCCGGGGCGCTGCTGGCCTCGTGCGTGACGGAGTGCGAGCTCGTGGCCTGGCCGGAGCTCGGCCCGGAGGCCGTGCGCCGCCTGACCGTGCGCGACATGCCGCTGACCGTCGCCGCCGACGCACATGGGGGGAACCTATATATCACAGGCCCGGCGGCCTGGCTGGAGAACTCAGCCGCCGAGGGCTGAGTATTTACGCAAAGGAAAGATAACCATGGCAAAGCGAGGAAATCACAGCCGCCGCGGCTCAAGCGGGAGCGCGACCGCGGTAAAGATAGTGCTCCTTGTCTGCGTGCTGCTGGTATTGGTCGCGGCGGGCTCGTCGCTGTTTTCCGGCAGGCCGGACGTCACGGAGCCGCCGGTCTACTCACCGACGCCGCCGGCCACGAGCGCGGACGCCATATCCGGCACTCCCGGCGGGGAGGAGCCGGCCGCGACGCCCGGAGCCACGCCGGGGACTTCTCCCGGCGCCAGACCCAGCCGTCGCCCCAATTCCAACATACCCGCCAACACCGCCGCGGGCGTAGGCGCCAATCTCTCGGTCACGGTGCCCGAGAACAACAGCGTGGACGACAACTACTTCGCCGACGCCGTGTTCGTGGGCGACTCCCGCGTCGAGGGCTTCAGGCGAAACTCCGGACTGAGCGTCACGCCGCAGTTCTTCTGCAGCGTGGGCATGAACGTCTCCAAAGCGCTGAGCGACGCGGTCATTCCGTTCAACGGCCAGTACACCACGGTCGTAAACGCGCTGAGGCAGGCCGAGTACGGCAAGGTCTACCTGATGTTCGGCCTCAACGAGCTGGGCTGGGTGTATGAGAGCGTGTTTGCGGATTACTACGGACAGCTCATCGACGCTATACGCGAGACGCACCCGGACGCCACGATATACGTGCAGTCCATCATCCCCGTCAGCAAGTGGAAGGAGACAAACGACTCTAAAAACGGCGTGTACACCAACGCCAACGTCATGCGCCTCCAGAAGGCGCTGTGCGACATGTGCGAGGAAAAGCAGGTCAACTACGTCAACGTGGCCGAGGTCATGCAGGACGGAGAGGGCTATCTCTACAGCGACGCCACGGATGACGGCGTGCACCTCAACGCCGCCTACTGCAAAAAGTGGACGGAATATCTCAAAACACACACGGTTTGAGGAGGAAATGAAAAATGAAGAAACTCACGCGCGCAGCGGCGCTGGTCATGGCGCTGGCGCTCTGCCTCGCCCTCGCCGCCTGCGGCGGCGGTGACGCCAAGACCATCGACATAAACGCCCTGGCCGAGGAAATAGTCAACGCCTCCACCTTCGGCGAGGAGATGAACCAGCTCGACAGCAGCGTGGCGCTCGGCATCTACGGCTGCGCCGAGGGCACCAGCGTCGCCGCCTACGCGGGCGCAATGGCCACCGCCGAGGAGGTCGCCGTCTTCGACTGCGGCACCGCCGAGGCCGCCGAAGCCCTGGTCGGCACGCTCGAGCAGCGCAACCAGACGCGCATAGGCCAGTACGAGAGCTACGACCCCGAGGAGGTTCCCAAGCTCGAGAACGCCCTTATTACCAGCAGCGGCCAGTACGTGGTCCTGCTGGTGGCCACCGACCCGAGCGGCGGCCGCACCGCCGTTGAAAAAGCCTTCGGCTGAGAAATGAGCACAGAGCCGCTCCGGTCTCCGGAGCGGCTCTCTCAGCTTTTCAAAAAAGCCTCGTAGAGTTTCGCGCCCTATGGGCGCGAAAGGGACTGGGATCATTTTCGGCGGCGGCGTGTACGTCGCCGAAAATACTTCGGGTTCCCGATG
>OJQW01000403.1_pt1 | contig 19912 bp, 20 predicted proteins | sample 1599041 | NCBI WGS metagenome assembly OJQW01 (sample SAMN03922518, study PRJEB24848) | human gut metagenome | isolation source: stool sample | host: Homo sapiens | place: Germany | collected 2010-02
AAAAGCGTTTTTCTCTTTGGAGTCTGAGGGGTTTCTTTTTGTCGCCACAAAAAGAAATCCCTCAGGAGCCGCGCGGGGGGTTCCACCCCCCGCACCCCCCGGGGGTGGATTTGTCTAATTTGCCCATATCCTCGCGCTGAAAAATCTTTGTTTACATCTAGGCATTTGCGCGGCTTTTTGGTATAATGCATGGGAGAGAGGGTTCAGACCCATTTATAAAGAGAGGACGATGAATTTGATTTCACACGGTAAAGAGGTCAAGGTATTCGCGGGCAACAGCAATCTCCCGCTCGCGAAGGCCATTTGCGAGAAGCTGAGCCGCAAGCTCGGCAACTGCACGGTTTCCGCCTTTGCCGACGGCGAGGTATCCCTCAGTCTCGGGGAACCCGTCAGAGGCTCGGATGTTTTCATAGTCCAGCCCACCTGCAAGCCCGTCAACGACAACCTGATGGAACTTCTGGTCATGATCGACGCCATGCGCCGCGCCAGCGCCGGACGCATCACCGCCGTTATCCCGTACTTTGGCTATGCCCGGCAGGACCGCAAGGCCAAAAGCCGCGACCCCATCTCCGCCAAGCTCGTCGCCAACCTCATCACCGAGGCCGGAGCCGACCGCGTCCTCACCATGGACCTGCACGCCGCGCAGATCCAGGGCTTCTTCGACATACCCGTGGACAATCTGTTCGGCGCGCCCCTTCTCGCCAACTACTATCTCGACTGCTTCGGCAAGGGCAACGACGACTTCATGGTCGTCAGCCCCGACGTGGGCAGCGTCGCGCGCGCGAGGAGCTTTGCGCAGAAGCTCGACCTCGGCCTGGCCATCGTGGACAAGCGCCGCCAGAAGGCCAACTCCAGCGAGGTCATGAACATCATCGGAGACGTCTCCGGCAAGAACGTCATACTCCTCGACGACATGGTCGACACCGCGGGCAGCCTGTGTCACGCGGCCGAGGCTCTGGTCGAGGTCGGCGGCGCCAGGGAGATCTACGCCTGCGCCAGTCACGGCGTGCTCTCCGGCCCCGCGCTCAGCCGCATCGAGGCCAGCCCGATAAAGGAGCTGGTGCTGCTGGACACCATCCCCTACCCCAGCGACAAGCCCGCCTGCGGCAAGATCAAGTACCTGTCCGTGGCCGGCATCTTCGCCGAGGCCATCGAGCGCATATACGAGGAAGTCTCCATCTCCTCGCTGTTTGACTGATGCTGTTCGGCAGGCAGCCCGCGGTGGAGTGGATAGTCGCCTTTCTGGGCAACCCCGGGGCTAAGTATGAAAACACCCGGCACAACGCCGGATTCATGGCCGGGGCGGCGATGGAGAAGCTCCTGGACGTGAAAATGAACCGGCTGCGCCACCGCGCGCTTACCGCCCGCGCCGACATAGGCGGGCACGGCGTGCTGCTGATGGAGCCGCAGACGTACATGAACCTCTCCGGCGAGGCCATAGGCGAGGCCGCCAGGTTCTACAAGGTGCCCGCGGAGCGCGTGATAGTCGTCTCTGACGAGATGGCGCTGCCCCCCGGCAGCGTGCGCATACGCCAGAGCGGCAGCGCGGGCGGACACAACGGTCTGAAAAGCGTGATAGCCCACCTGGGCACCGACAGGTTCCCGCGCATCCGCCTGGGCATAGGCGAGCCGGAGCACGAGCCGGTGGACTGGGTGCTGGGACATTTTACGGGACACGACGCGGAGGCGATGTCCGCCGCGTGCGAAAACGCCGCGAAGGCGGCGGTGTGCTATATATGCGAAGGCCCCGACAAGGCCATGAGCAAATACAACGTCAGAGCGAAGAACTAAGAGGGCGCTCCGGCGCCCGCAGGCGAAGCCGCACCCTTCGGCTCGCCGAAAAACGTAGGGGGGATTTGTGTGAACAGAAAATGTATCGCGATGCTCCTCGCGGGCGGACAGGGTTCGCGCCTGTACGCGCTCACCAAGGACGTCGCAAAGCCCAGCGTTCCCTTCGGCGGTAAGTACCGCATCATCGACTTCCCACTGAGCAACTGTGCCAACTCCGGCATAGACGTGGTCGGCGTGCTCACGCAGTACAAGCCCTTGCAGCTCAACAGCTACATAGGCAGCGGCCAGGCCTATGACCTCGACAGCTCCGACGGCGGCGTGTTCATCCTCCCGCCGTATCAGAGCGCGGGCGAGGTCGGCTCCTGGTTCTCCGGCACCGCCAACGCCATATACCAGAACATGGCCTTCATCGAGAACTACGACCCCGAAAACGTGCTCATCCTCTCCGGCGACCACATCTACAAGATGGACTACTCCGACATGCTCCGCGAGCACGTGCAGAACAACGCCGACTGCACCATCGCCGTCAAGCAGGTCTCGCTCGAGGAGGCGACCCGCTTCGGCATACTCTCCTGCGGCGAGGACGGCTACATAAACGAGTTTGAGGAAAAGCCCAAGAAGCCCAAGAGCGACCTGGCCAGCATGGGCATCTACATCTTCAACTGGAAGAAGTTGCGCGCCTACCTGATCGCCGACGAGGCCGACCCCAACTCCGCCAAGGACTTCGGCAAGAACATCATCCCCAACATGCTCGCAGCCGGCGAGAAGCTGTGGCCGTACCGCTTTGACGGCTACTGGCGCGACGTCGGCACCATCGTCAGCCTCTGGGACGCCAACATGGACATGCTCTCCAGCACCCTGATAAACCTCTACGACCCGGATTGGCCGATACGCTCCAAGAGCCCCATCAAGCCGCCGCACTACGCCGGCCCCGACAGCAAGATAAACCACTCCATCGTGACCGAGGGCTGTGAGATATACGGCGAGGTGGACAACAGCGTGCTGTCCAGCTCCGTCACCGTGGGCAGGGGCGCCCAGGTCTTCTACAGCATACTGATGCCCGGCAGCCGGGTCGAGGACGGCGCCGTCGTCAAGTACGCCATCATAGGCGAGAACACCGTCGTGCGCGCCGGCGCCCGCGTGGGCGCAGACCCCGACGGCAGCGAGAACTGGAACGTGGCCACCTGCGGCCCCGGCATAGAGATAGGCGCGGGCGCCACAGTCAAGGCGGGAGCTATGATCTACGACAGCGTACCCGCCGGGGAAGGAGGCGAGGAGTAATGATAAACCTGCACGGACTCATACTGGCCGACCGCTCCAGCCGCGACCTGCGCGAGCTGGTCATGTGCCGCACATCCTCCTCCCTGCCCTTCGCAGGGCGTTACAGGCTCATTGACTTTGCGCTGAGCAACCTGCAGAACGCGGGCGTGCGCGACGTGGGCGTCGTGATGCAGCGCAACTACTCCTCCCTGCTCGACCACATCGGCTCCGGCAAGGAGTGGGACATGTCCCGCAAGCGCGGCGGACTCAAGCTGCTGCCCCCCTTCACCGGCTCCGGCGAGTACGAGGGCATCATCGACGCGCTTGAGAACGTCCGCGGCTACATCGAGGACATCAAGCAGGACTACGTCGCCATCATGCGCGGGCACCTGGCCGCGAGCATAGACCTCGCCGACGTGATGTACCGCCACGTCAAGTCCGGCGCCGACGTCACCGCCGTCTGCTCGGAGACGACGCCGGAGGGCTCGCACCACCGCTTCCTCGTGGACGAGGACGGCTTTGTCAAGGAGATAATGCTCCGCCGCACCGGCCCCGGCGAAGGCGTCGCCACGCTGGAGGTGTACATCATGAGCAAGGAAGTGCTCCTCGGCATCATCGAGCGCTGCGACAACGCGCTGAACCACAAGTTCCACCGCGACGGCCTGGGCGGCCTGCTCGCCGCCGGCGGGAAGATCGCCGTGTACATGCACAACGACTACGCGGTGCACATTTCCAGCGTGAACGGATATTATAAAGCGAGTATGGATATGCTCGACCGCGAAAAGCGCAATCAGCTTTTCCCCGAGTCGCGCCCCGTCCGCACCAAAGGCCGCTCCGACGTGAGCACCTATTACGGCGACAAGTCCATCAGCCGCAACAGCCTCGTGGCCGACGGCTGCATAATAGAAGGCCAGCTTGAAAACTGCGTCATCTTCCGCGGCGTGCGCGTCGGCGCGGGCGCAGTGCTCAAAAACTGCATCATAATGCAGGACACCGTCATATCCGACGGTGTGGAGCTAAACTACGTCATCTCCGACAAGGACGCTTTCATCTCCCCGGACGTGACGCTGTCCGGCTCCCCGCGTCTGCCGCTGGTTCTGCCCAAGGGCAGCAAGGTATAAGGCGCGAAATAAAACGCAAGCTGCGGGGCGTGACCGTATCCCCCGAACTTTCGAGGGGTACGGCCTCGCCCCGTACCAATCAACCGTGAGGGCGCAGTGGCCAACTGCGTGCCGCACGGCATATGGAGGTATACATGACAACAGGACAGATTTCCAGAGATGAGATGCACGGCGCGCTGGAAGATAAGCTTTGCAGCTACTTCGGCGTCACCGGCAAGGAGGCCACCGACGAGCAGGTGTTCCAGGCCTCGGCCATGGTCATACGCGAGATTATGAGCCGCTTGCTCGCCGCCGAGAAGGCGGAGACACCCGACAAACAGGTGCACTACCTCTCGATGGAATTCCTCATGGGTCGCAGTCTGATGAAGAACGCCTATAACCTCGGCGTGGCCAACGCACTTGCCGGCGCGATCGAGGACATGGGACGCAACGCCTCTGACATCTTCGAGCTCGAGCCGGACGCCGGCCTGGGCAACGGCGGTCTCGGCCGCCTCGCCGCCTGCTATATGGACAGCATGGCCACCGAAGGCATAGACGCCACGGGCTACACCCTCTGCTACGAGCTCGGCATCTTCAAGCAGAAGATCGAGGACGGACGTCAGATCGAGGTCGCCGACAACTGGAAAAGCGCGGCCGAGAGCTGGCTTATCCCCCGCTATGAGGACACGTTCGAGATCCGCTTCGGCGGCCGCGTGGAGGAAAACTGGGATTACTTCGGCAACTGCCACGCCGAGCTGCGCGACTATGACACCGTGCTGGCCGTGCCGCGCGACATGCTCATCTCCGGTTACGGCGGCGGCAAGGTGAACACCCTGCGCCTCTGGGAGGCGCACAGCCCCAACAGCCTCGACATGTACCAGTTCTCCGAGGGCGAGTACGTCAAGAGCATGGAGCAGCGCACGATGGCCGAGGTCATCACCAAGGTGCTCTACCCCGCCGACGACCACATGGAGGGCAAGACCCTGCGCCTGAAGCAGCAGTACTTCTTCGTCTCCGCCACGGCTCAGAACATTGTCCGCGACCATCGCCGCATCTGGGGCGACGTGCGCAACTTTGCCGAGCACCACGTGATACACATCAACGACACTCACCCCACCCTCATCATCCCCGAGCTGATGCGCATATTCATGGACGAGGACGGCCTGGGCTGGGATGAGGCCTGGGAGATCGTCAGCCACAGCGTGGCCTACACCAACCACACCATCATGTCCGAGGCGCTCGAGACCTGGCCTCAGGGCTTGGTCCAGAGCCTGCTGCCGCGCGTCTTCGAGATAATCAGCGAGATCAACCGCCGCTGGCGCGCGCTGTTGACCGACAAGTTCCACGGCGACAACGCCAGGATCTCCCGCAACGCCGTCATCGAGGGCGGCAAGGTGCACATGGCTAACATGTGCCTCGCCGGCTGCTACATGGTCAACGGCGTGTCCGGCCTGCACGGCGACATACTCAAAAACGATCTTTTCCGCGACGTCTGCGAGTTTGAGCCGGAGAAGTTCACCTACATCACCAACGGCATCGACCACCGCCGCTGGCTCAGCCAGGTCAACCCCAAGCTGGACAGTCTGGTTCGCGAGCTGATCGGTCCGGGCTACCTGCGCCACCCCGAGGAGCTTGCCAAGCTGCGCAAGTTCGAGGGCGACGCCGAGGTGCTCATGCGCCTGCGCGAGATCAAGGGCTTCAACAAGCAGTACCTCGCCGAGTACGCAAAGAAGACCCAGGGCTTTGAGATGAACACCGACGCCGTGTTCGACGTCCAGGTCAAGCGCCTGCACGAGTACAAGCGCCAGCTGATGTGCGCCATGCTCATAGCCCATTTGCAGGATCGCCTGCGCGACAATCCGAACATGGACTTCGTGCCGCGCACCTTCATCTTCGGCGCCAAGGCCGCGGCGAGCTACAAGTCCGCCAAGCGCATAATCGAGCTGATCAACTCCCTGTCCGCCGACGTGAACGCCGACCCCGCATGTCAGGGCAATCTGCAGGTGTTCTTCCTGGAGAACTACCGCGTCTCCGTGGCGGAGAAGCTCATGCCCGCCGCCGACATCAGCGAGCAGATTTCCACCGCCGGCAAGGAGGCCTCCGGCACCGGCAACATGAAGCTGATGATGAACGGCGCCGTGACCATCGGCACGCTCGACGGCGCGAACGTCGAGATGTACGAGCGTCTGGGCGACGACAACATGTTCCTCTTTGGCCTGCGCGCCAACGAGGTGGAGGAGCTGCGCCGCAGCGGCTACGACCCGCAGCGCTACGCCAACGAGGATGAACGCCTCAGGCGCGTGCTCCAGCGCTTCAACTCCGGCCTCGCCGACGGCAAGAGCTACGCCGACCTGGTCAGCAGCCTGCTCTACGGCGGCGACCAGTACATGCTCATCGCCGACTTCGCAAGCTACGTCGAGTGCCACGACCGGCTCTACGACAAGCTCCGCGACAAGCGCGAGTTCGCCCGCATGGGTCTGGTCAACATCGCCGAGAGCGGCATCTTCGCCGCCGACCGCGCCGTGCGCGAATACGCGCAGCGCATCTGGAAGATTTAACACGGAAAGGCTGGCCTATGGCCAGCCTTTCCGTGTTAGGGGAAAATTGTGAATTCCCTCCGAGGTACACGCCCTCGGAGGGAATTTTATTGTAATTGTTCGCGCGGGGCGCGAATTCTGCCGAAGGCTTTTTGTTTTGGTGCTGGATTTCACGTTTCGGGCATAGCCCGCTTGCGGGGGTCGCGGGCATGCTCTGCCGACGGACAGCAAGATTGCAGGTGCGCTGTGCGCCGGGGAGTTGAGCGGGTGCGGAGAGTCGTAGCGCGCGGGCTCGCGGCGGAGCCGCATCGCTACGGGGGTGCGCTGCGCGCCTTAGACCACACGGGCGGGGGTCTTTTCCCTTTGAACAACATCGTTTTTGCGCCCTCGCAAAAACTCTTGATGCGTCTTGCGCGCATCAAGAGGGCGTGCAACCTACGGCCAAACGCGGAAACGTCCGTCGCAAACGCGGCGGTGATGGGTGTGGCGCGATGGGTGCAAGGTGTGCGGCGGAGCTTGCGTTGGCGGGGAGCGGAGGGTATACTCGGTTTGAAGGGGGTGCGGGCATGAAGCTACGGCTTGACGTCAGCTCTGAGAGATACGACGAGCTGGCCGGTGAGCTCAGGGGACTTGGCATCGAGATAGACGAGGGCGCCGGGCTTGTGCTCAGCGAGGTTGGGCGCTATGCGGACTATCTGGTCGTGCGCGTTCCGTCGGGCGGCTATGCCCGTGTCGGAGCGGACGAGATAATTACGGTCGAGGCCTTCGGCCGCGACATCGAGGTGCACACGCAGCGCGGCGTCTTCCTCGCAGACGGCCGTCTCTACCAGATGCAGTCCAGGCTTGACCCCGCGAGGTTTCTGCGCGTCAGCAACAGCGTCATCGTTGCGCTTGGCCAGATACGGCAGATAAGCCCCGCGCTCTCTATGCGCCTCACGCTCACGCTCTCAAACGGGAGGCGCGTCATCGTGACGCGCACATACTACTACGCGTTCAAGGACGCGCTCGGGATATAGGAGGCCGAACATGAGCACACCCATACCGTGGATTGCCGTCTTCGGCGCGCTGGGAGCGCTGCTGGTGATAGCAGGCGCGTACTACCTGATATACCGCGCGCACGTGAACCGCGCGCTGCGCCGCGCCGGAAGCGCGCGCAAGCTCATGGCAGAGCCTCGCACCGTCACGCTGGTCTGCCTCATATTGGCGCTTGTCGTGCTTGCGGCCGGCTGTTACCTGCTGGGCTACAAGGCCGCCTATGACAGGTTCGAGGCGGACGCGGCCGTGTCGCCGGCCGTGGAAATCCCGCCGCTAACGCTGGCCGAGCCCTCGGCGGCGCAGGCGCTGTTTGACTCGGTTCTGGAGCTTGCGGCCTCGCCCGGGGACGGACAGAGTGTATCCGCTTTCTCACTGTCGTTCCTCGGCGGCGAATTTAGCTACATGAGCTTCTCGCTCCGGTACCCGCAGGACGGGAACAGCCTCATGCAGGAGATAGAAGTCAACGCATCGGGGCAGGTCTTTACGGCTCCGCCCCTGAGCTGCGGCGCGGAGCGATACGATGCGGCCGTCCCCGTGGACGTCCTGCGCGACTTCATCTCCGCGCTGGACGGATACGACTGGCCTGCCGGCGAGTCCTCGAGCTTTTACAGCCACGGACTCACGGATGGCATATCCCCCGACGGCGAGTACACGTACCTGGTCGTTGAAAACGGCGCGCTCACCCCCCTGACCGGGAGCAGGGCGGGACGGTTTTACTCCTTCAGCTACATCTTCACCGGCCACAACAATGTAATATACGTGTACATCCCGGCATAAGCAAACCCCCGGCGCTGCGAGCGCCGGGGGTTTTGTTCACACAAACGGCCGGTCTATGTGCACTTTGGGGTGAGTGTTTTCCCACAGGCTGTGAACCAGGGTCTCCAGGGTTTTCTTGGCCTCGTCCTCCGTGAGCGGGCTGTCGTTGGGGAGCACGGCGTCGAAGATGACGTTGGTGTGCGTGGGACCGTCGACTATGCGAAAGTCGTGTATCGTTATCCCGTAGCCGAGTCCGTCGACGGCCTCGGCCAGCTCGTCGCGCATTCTCCCGGTCTTGGAGTCATCCGTGCTCACGGGGTCCATGTGTATGACGGCGCTGCAGCCCAGCTCGCGCTGAAGTTCGTACTCGGCCGTGTCTATGGCGTCGTGAAGCTCGTATATGTCGCCGTCGCCGGGAACCTCCGCGTGCAGCGAGACCATTAGCCGCCCCGGGCCGTAGTCGTGGACTACGAGGTCGTGCACGTTCAGCACCTCGGGGTGAGCCATGACTATGTCCACTATCCTCTTGACCAGCTCCGGGTCGGGCGCGCTGCCCAGCAGCGGGCTGAGCGTGTCCCTGGCCGCGGAGAAGCCGGAGTAGATGATGAACACCGCCACGACCGCGCCGCTCCAGCCGTCGATGTTCACGCCGGTGAAGCGCGCCACCAGCATGGAGATCAGGACGACCAGCGTGGCGATGCAGTCGCTGAGCGAATCCGTCGCCGTGGCGCTCATGCCGGGCGAGTTTATCTTTCTGCCCACCGCCCGGTTGTAGAAGAACATATAGCCCTTGACGCAGATGGACGCGACCAGGATGAGCATGGGCAGCAGCGAGGCGTCTATCTCCTCCGGCGAGCGTATCTTATCAATGGACTCCAACCCCAGCTGCACGCCCACCACGATGATTATCAGTGACACCGCCAGGCCGGACAGGTACTCTATGCGCCCGTGCCCGAAGGGGTGGTCGGGGTCGGGCTTCTTCGACGCCATGCGGAAGCCCAGCAGCGTGATGACCGAGGAGCCCGCGTCCGACAGGTTGTTGAACGCGTCGGCCGTCACGGCTATGGAGCCGGCCAGGGTGCCGGCTATGTACTTCCCGGCAAAGAGGAGCACGTTGAGGAATATGCCCGTCAGCGAGCACAGCATCCCGTACGCCTTGCGCACGGCGGGGTTCGTGACGTCGTCATGGTTTTTTATGAATATTTTGGACAACAGTGTTATCATGAACTAACCACCCATATATGACGATACGGCTCCTGCGCGGAGCCGTATCTGAACGTATGCCTCAAGGTAGATGATTATAACACAGCCCCGCAAAAAAGCAAAGGGATTTTTCACACGCGCGCGAAAGAGCGCCCGCCGCGGAAATATTGCAAAACGCAGAGCCGTCTCGGCTCTGTCTCTTTAGCAAATACCACGAATCGTAATCAATTTCTCGCTGATTATTGAATTGTGCGAACATATCTGCTATTATTGTCACCGTTTCAAAACGAATCTATCATATCAAGGTGACGAACGTTGAATCGTGAAATGACAATCGACATGTGCTCCGGCTCGCTGCCTGGAAAGATACTGCGATTCTCCATACCGCTTGTGCTGTCCGGCATCTTGCAGCTGCTGTTCAACGCCGCGGACATCATCGTCGTGGGCAACTGGGACAGCAGCCAGGCCATGGCCGCGGTCGGCTCCACCAGCTCGCTCAACACTCTCATCGTCAATCTGTTCCTCGGCCTCTCCGCCGGCGGCAGCGTCGTCGTGGCGCAGTATTACGGCATGAAGGCGTGGAAGGACGTGGAGGAGGTCGTGCACACCGCCATCCTGCTCGGCCTCGTGTCCGGCGTCGCGCTGGTGTTCATCGGCATCTTCCTGGCCGAGCCAATGCTGACGCTCATGGGCACCACCGAAGACTGCATAGACCAGGCCGTGCTCTACATGCGCATAGTGTTCGCGGGCATGCCCGCCATGATGGTCTACGACTTCGGCGCCGGCATACTGCGCGCCGTGGGCGACACCCGCCGCCCGCTGCTTTACCTCTTTGCCGGCGGCGTGGTGAACGTGGGCTTCAACCTGTTCTTCGTCATTGTCTGCCACATGGGCGTGGCCGGCGTCGCCATCGGCACCGTCATGAGCCAGTGCATCGCCGCCTTCCTCACCGTGCGCTGCCTCGTCAAAACCGACGACCACTACGGACTGAAGCTGCGCCGCCTGCGCATCGTGAAGCACAAGCTGTTCCGCATACTGCGCGTCGGCATACCCACCGGCATCCAGGGCGCCGTGTTCTCTATCTCCAACGTGCTTATCCAGTCTGCGATAAACTCCTTCGACTCCTCGATAATAGTCGCGGGCAACACCGCCTCCTCCAGCATAGAGAACTTTGTCTACACCGCCATGTACTCCGTGTATCAGGCGTCTCTGACCTTTACCAGTCAGAACGTCGGCGCCAACAAGGTCAAGCGCATCGTGCCGATACTGCTCTGGTGCCTGCTGTGCGTCGCAGCCGTCGGGATAGTCCTCGGCTCTCTGGCCACTCTGTTCGGCCGGCCGCTGCTGGCCATATACGACCCCAACCCCGATGTCATAGCCTACGGCTTCGACCGGCTGAGCCTCATAGCCACTACATACTTCCTCTGCGGGCTGATGGATGTGGTGTGCGGCTCCATCCGCGGGCTCGGCCCCTCTATCACGCCGACCATAGTCTCGCTCGTCGGCGTCTGCGCCCTGCGCATCCTGTGGATATACACCGTCTTCGCCGCCAACCGCTCGCTGAGGGTGCTCTACTGGTCCTACCCCGTGACCTGGACGGTCACCTTCCTGGCGCACCTGGTGTGCTTCATCGTGTTTTTCCGGCGTTGGAAAAAGCGCGTGGAAGCGCGCTGAATTATATACGGGTCTGAAAAAGCCGGCGCATTAGCGCCGGCTCTTTTTGCTTTTATTCTTTGAAGCTTGCTGCCGCGTCCCGCCGCAAACGCGCCGGGAGCTCACATCCTCTCGATGTAGTCCGCGAGTTCCTTGAGCTCGGGCACCTCGACGGTCTCGATCTTGCCGGCGTCGCAGGCGGCCGCGTACTCGTGGTTGATGGGCAGCTTGGCTACGTGGGCTATGCCGAACTTGGCGGCGGTCTCGTCTATGTGGCTGTCTCCGAACACGCTGTGCGCCTTGCCGCAGTCGGGGCAGACGTAGTAGCTCATGTTCTCGACCAGGCCGACTACGGGCTTGCTCATCATGTTGGCCATGTTCACGGCCTTCTCGACTATCATGCCCACGAGCTCCTGGGGGCTGGTGACGACAACGACGCCGTTCACCGGCAGGCTCTGGAACACGGTCAGGGGCACGTCGCCCGTTCCGGGAGGCATGTCGACGAACATGTAGTCGACGTTGTCCCAGATGACGTCAGTCCAGAACTGCTCCACCGCACCCGCGATGATGGGGCCGCGCCACACGACGGGGTCGGTGGCGTTCGGGAGCAGGACGTTCATGCTCATCATCTGGATGCCGCCCATGCTCTTGACGGGGAGGATGAAGTCCTCGCCGCCGCGGGCGTTCTCGTGGATGCCGAACATCTGCGGCACGCTCGGTCCGGTCACGTCCGCGTCCAGCACGGCGGCGCGGTGGCCGCGGCGCTGCATCTCACATGCCAGCAATCCGGTGATAAGGCTCTTGCCCACGCCGCCCTTGCCGCTGACCACGGCGATCACGCGGCCTACGCTGCTGCCGGAGTGCAGCGGCTTGAGAAAGCTCTGAGGCGCGGTGCGGCTGGCGCAGTTTTCGCCGCAGGCGGAGCAGTCGTTGTTGCAGTTAGTGCTCATATTTCTACCTCTTTCGTGTGCGGTTTGTCCCCGCTATTAAACTCAATGGGTCTATTATATCCCAACTTGGGATAAAGTCAAGCAGTCGTCAGCCAGGCGGCGCATTCGGCGCTGATCGCCTTCACGGCGGCGGCTATCGGCTCAAACTGCGACATGGGCAGCGGGCTCTCTCCCAGGCCGCACTCCACCGTGAACGCGGGGATATCCAGCGAGTCTATGACCCAGTCCCTGTACCCGGCGTTCGAGCTCTCGTCCGGCACGGAGTCAAGCGCGTAGCCGCTCGCGGAGGCGAGCTTTCCGGCCAGCTCCTCCGCTCCAGGCGGGGCGTAGCCGTGGTACCGCCAGTAGATGACCTCCCCCTGCGTGTGCAGCGCCAGGGCGAGCGACGGCGCAGCCTGGCGGGTCAGCGAGTACAGCGCGCGACTCTCGCTCGCGGCCAGCGGCGCGCTGCCGACATAGTCCCTCGGAGCCGGAGACACCCAGCCCTGGGCGTACTTTATCTCCTTGGCCGCCTCCCAGTCCGCCGGATACTGGAGGTTCAGGTCAGTGCCGCGTATGTTAGCCTTCCACCCGTCAGGGAACGGCACGTCCGGATAGTCCGCGGCTATCTCCTTCGCCCGCTGGGCGTGGAAGCCCTCCTCCAGCGCGCCCGTCACCAAGTCCACCCCGTCCGGATTCACCAGCGGCACGAAGTAGAGCCGCGCGGATCTGAAAATCTCCACGGCCGGCGTCTTCCCCGCGGCGTAGTCCGCGCACAGCGTGGCCACGTACCTCAGCAGCGCCGGCGCCGTTATCCACTCGTTTGCGTGGTGTGCCGCCGTGAACACGCCGGTGCGCTCCCCTTCCCCGAACATCAGATAGCGCAGCGGCCTGCCCATGGAGCTGCGCCCGAAGGTGGCGTTTTTCAAAAACGGATAGCGCGCGGTCAGGGCGCGCATGCTCTGCGCGTTGGCGTAGGCGCTCCAGCCTATGGCCGGCACCGGCTCGAACGGGAGCGGCACCACGATTTTAGTCCCAGGCTTGAGCGCCAGCAGATCCAAGCCGGGATTCGCCGCGGATATCTCCTCCGGCGTCGCGCCGTGCATCTCCGCCACGTCCGGGAGCGTCTCCCGCTGTCGGAGAGTGTGCACGGTCTGCGCGCCTGTGTACGGCTCCAGTGCGCGCCACACGGCGCTGCGCGCCTCGCCGGTGGGCGCGATGCCCGCGGTGCGCTGGAGCGAGAACACGGCCTGCCGGGTCTGCGCGCCGTAGCTCCCGTCCACATCCAAAGCCCCGTGTCCGGCGCGGTTGAGCGCCGTTTGCAGCAGCTCCACCAGGGAGCCGCGGCTGCCGTATTTCAAAATTTTCATGTCAACAATTTCCTTTCGCCCGGATAGCTTCACATTACATGCTTATCGTGCGGCACAGGGAATCATGCATGAAATAACCGCCTTTATTTTTTGCATCGCGGCACATAATGATTCTGCTGAGCATGATTCGGCGAAAAAAATGAGCGGGGGGATGCAGATGGAAAAATTCGTCAAGCACGTCGCGGCGGTTCCGGTTTTGGCGCTGGCCTTTGCGCTGGCTCTGCCGGTGTTTGCCTCGGCGCAGGATCTGGTGCCTATCGGCGAGACGGTGGGTATAGAGGCGGTGACAGACGGGCTGCTGGTCGCGTCGCTGAGCAAGGTGGAGACGCCGGAGGGCGAGGTCTGCCCGGCGGCTGACGGCGGGATTCTGCCCGGGGATATAATCGTGCGCGTGGGCGGCAGCGACATATCCACGGCGGAGGATTTCACGGCGGCGGTGAGCAAGCTCGACGGCGAAAGCGTGGAGGTGACGGTGCTGCGCGACGAAAAGACGCTGCAGCTGACTGTGACGCCCGCGAAGGACCTCTCCGGCGAGTGGCGCATGGGGCTTTGGCTGCGCGGCGGCGTGTCCGGCATAGGCACGGTGACGTACTATGACCCCGAGACGGGCGAGTACGGCGCGCTGGGGCACAGCATCACCGACGCGGACACGGGCGTGCTCCTGCCCATAAGCGAGGGCAGCATCTGCGACGCCACGGTCAGCGACGTGAAGCGCGGAGAGCGCGGCGCCGCCGGCGAGCTGCACGGCAGCTATGACTCGTCCAACGCCATAGGCACCGTGGACGCCAATACGCCCAGCGGGATCTTCGGCACGGCCAACGGCTTTGACGGCGACGCGATACCGGTCGCCGAGCCGGAGGAGATAGAAAACGGCGCGGCCACCATACTCGCCAACGTCTCCGGCGACGAGGTGCGCGAGTACGCGGTGGAGATAAGCTCCAACGCTTCCGACCCCGACCGGCTTCTTGTGACCGTCACCGATCCCGAGCTGCTTGAAGCCACCGGCGGCATCGTACAGGGCATGTCCGGAAGCCCGATAATCCAAAACGGCAAGCTCGTGGGCGCCGTGACCCACGTCCTTGTCTCCGACCCCTGCCGCGGCTACGGCGTAACCATCACCGCCATGCTAAACGCGGCATAAACACCAACCCCCGCCCCGGTTCCCGGGGCGGGGGCATTTTTCTCCCCCCCGCACTTTTAACACTTTGAAAACACTGCGGCAGCATTTTTAAAACATGGGAGGGGTAGTATCTGCCCGTAAGTTGAAAAGCGTTCAACGCTGAAACGGAGGTTTTGAAAATGCAGAAAAAGGACTTTGTTACGCTCATACTGAGCACCGTCGGAGGCATTCTCTTTGCGCTGGGCATGTGCATGGCGCTGATTCCCGAGTGGGACGCGTTTATGCCGGGCATAGTCGTGGGCGCGGCCGGCGCGGTCATACTGCTCGTCATGGTTCTAGTGCGCAGGAAGATGTCCGGCAAGCGCGCCATCGTGTTCAACGGCCGCGCGATCGCCATCACGCTGCTGGGCGTGGCCGGAGCGATCATCCTCGGCGTGGGCATGTGCATGACCATGGTCTGGGACATGACGATCGCCGGCATCGTGGTCGGTATCGTCGGCATCGTCGCCCTGCTCTGCCTCATCCCGGCAGTCAAGGGTCTGAAATAAGCGTTCGTTCAGGAGGAGCCGCAAATGAGCTTTGCAGAGAAAAACGAGAAAATAGCCGGAACCGTCACCGATGGCTACAAAAAGATCGAGTCCGGCGTGGCGGACGGCTACAAGAAGATAGAGTCCGGCGTCGTCGGCGGGTACAAGAAGATGGAGACCGGAGTGGTCGGCACCTTCAACAAGGTCAGCGACAAGTTCGTCGAAAAGCTGTTCGCGCGGGACGGCGAGACCGTCGAGGAGGCCAAAAAGCGCCTGTCCGGAGAAAAATAAGTCCGCGCCCCGCCGCGGGTGAAGCTGCGGGCCGGCTCCGGTGCGGAAACCCGGGCGCTCGCAGCCGCCGCGCCCGGGGCGGAGCGCAGAAAATTCGCAAAGCCGCGCAAACGAAAACACTTCTTTAACATCTGTATGTTTTAATATCCTCACACAAGGGAAAGGAGCGTGCGGCTATGTTCAAGCTGCTCGTGGTTGAGGATGACAGGGAGCTGAATAAGACAGTCTGCTCCTATTTGAATCAGAACGGCTACGAGGCCGTGGGCTGTCTGAGCGCGACCGAGGCCTATGACGTCATGTACGGGGGCACTCCGGTAGACCTCATAATCTCCGACATCATGATGCCGGAGATAGACGGCTTTGAATTCGCCGGGACAGTACGCGAGCTCAACACAGATATACCGATACTTTTCTTGACCGCGCGGGATGACTTTGCAAGCAAACAGCGCGGTTTTCGCGCGGGGGTGGACGACTACATGGTCAAGCCCGCAGACATGGACGAGCTGCTTCTTCGCGTGGAGGCGCTGCTCCGCCGCGCCAAGATAGCGCACAGCCGCCGGCTGGAGGTCGGCTCGCTGGTGCTGGACGCGGACGAACGCACAGCCTACGTCAACGGCGTGGAGGTTCCGCTGACGGTGCGGGAGTTCAACCTTATCTACAAGCTGCTCAGTTATCCGCGCAAGACCTTCACCCGCAGCCAGCTCATGGACGAGTTCTGGGACGGAGACAGCTCCTCCGGCCCTCGCACGGTGGACGTCTACATGACCAAGCTGCGCAGCAAGTTTGCAGACTGCGGCGACTTTGAGATCGTCACCGTCCACGGTCTGGGCTACAAGGCGGTGCTCAAATGAACCAGGACGCAAAGCGGCGCAGACGGATCGGATGGCTCTTTTCTCTGCGCAGATACATCATTTTTTTCGTCACCATAGCTTTTGCCATCACGTGCAGCATGCTGCTCTTTCTCAACACCTTCGCCCGAACCTCCGGCATTGAGCTGTCGCGTGAGTACGTCGAGAGCGCGGCGCAGGTCACGGCGCTGAACATACTGCTGCTGAGCGCGGCGGCGACGGTGCTGGACGGCGTGAGGCGCAAGTTCATGGTCGGCCGCCCCGTGCGCATGATATCCAGAGCCGCCGAGCGGATAATGCAGGGTGATTTCTCCGCCCGCGTCCCGGAAATACGTAGCATCGACACGGCGGACGGCTTCGACGTCATCGCCGACTGCTTCAACAAGATGGCGCAGGAGCTCTCCGGGATGGAGACCCTGCGCACGGATTTCATCGCCAACGTCTCGCACGAACTCAAGACGCCGCTGGCCGTGATGCAGAACTACGGCACCATGCTCCAGCAGCCCGGGCTGAGCGACGAGCAGCGCGTCGAGTACGCCAAGGCCGTTACCGACGCCGCCAGGCGGCTCGCCAACCTCATCACCAACATCCTGAAGCTGAACAAGCTGGAAAACCAGCAGATATACCCCGCCGCCGAGACCTATGACCTGGGCGAGCAGCTTTGCGAGTGCCTCCTGGACTTTGAGGGCGCATGGGAGGAAAAGGAGCTGGACATAGAGACGGACATCGCCGACGGCGTCATGGTGGACACTGACGCCGAGCTGCTGTCCCTGGTCTGGAACAACCTCTTTTCAAACGCCGTAAAGTTCACGCAGCCGCACGGGCGCGTCTCTGTCTCCCTGCGCCAGGACGGCGGCGACGCCGTCGTCACCGTAGCCGACACGGGCTGCGGCATCTCCCCGGAGGTGGGCAAACACATCTTTGAAAAGTTCTACCAGGGCGACACCTCCCACGCTACTCAGGGCAACGGTCTGGGTCTCGCCCTGGTCAGGCGCGTCATAGACATCGTCGGCGGCGACATAGCCGTCAGCAGCGAGGCCGGGGTCGGCAGCGAGTTCACCGTGCGTCTCAGGAGGAGTGCGAATGGGAAAGCTGAAAAGGATTCTAAATAAGCTGCTCTTTCCGGGCGCGGCCGTGGTGCTGATATGCGTCCCCGCCGCCGCGGCGCTGCTTATTTACGCCTTCATGTACGCCGGGGAGGACAGCCACGTTGCCTACATCGCCTACGTCTTCTCGGCCTACGCTCTGGTCTTCCTCTGCGCCAACGCCTTCCCCATATTCCGGCGCGGCATACAGCGCGCGGAGCAGATACCGCTTGTCAGCCGCTACATGAGCGACGTCTCCTTTCGCGTCGGCGTCTCGCTGCACGCCTCGCTGGCAGTCAACGTTCTGTACTCGGCGCTCAACGCGGCCTTCGGCGTCATCTACATGTCCGTGTGGTTCGGCACTCTCGCCGTCTACTACATCTTTCTCGCCGTGCTGCGTTTCCTGCTGGTGCGCTACGTCCACAGGCACGGCTTCGGCACGGATATGCGCGGCGAGTGGCTGCGTTACCGCGCCTGCGGCGCCATACTCGTGGCGATGACCGCCGCCCTTGCCGGCGTGACAGTGCTCGTGCTGCACGACAGCGGCGGATTCACCTACGCCGGATACCTCATCTTCATCATGACCGTGTATGCTTTTTACACCACGATCATGGGCATAGTGAACCTCGTCAGGTACCGCAGATACAAAAGCCCCGCGATGAGCGCGTCCCGCGCCGTGAGCCTCGCTTCGGCGCTTGTATCCATGCTCTCGCTGGAGGTGGCGATGCTGACCGAGTTCGGCTCCGAGAGCGAGGCGGGCTTTCGCACGGGCATGATACTCGGCTCAGGCGTCGCCGTGTGCCTGACAGTTACCTGCCTGGGCTGCTATATGATAGCGCGCTCCGTCAAAGAACTGAGGACGGCAGGCAGTTTGGATTTGAACGCATAGACTCAGCCGGGCAGTGCTCATCTCCACGCACGCCAACCGGCACAGAAAGGACGGTCAGAATGGACGTCAAAAAGGAGACCTTCAATTACACCTACTCCGCAAAACAGCAGCGCGAGATAGCAAAGATACGCGAAAAGTATCTCCCGCGCGAGGAAAACAAGCTCGACGCGCTCCGACGCCTGGACAAAAAGGCATCCAGGAAGGGCACTGTCGTGTCGCTTATCCTCGGCGTGATAGGCTGCCTGGTCATGGGCGTCGGCATGTGCTGCGCCATGGTCTGGATGGGCGACCTCTTTATCCCCGGCATAGTCATCGGCCTGGCCGGAATAGCGATGGTGGCCACCGCGTACCCCGTCTACACGCACATAACCCAAAAGGAGCGCGAGAAGATAGCGCCGGAGATCCTGCGCATCACGGACGAGCTCTCTGAAAAATAGCGCGCAGCGCAAAGCGAATGAGCTCCGGGCGTCCATTTGGACGCCCGGAGCTCATTCGTCCTCCCAGAACAGTTCGTCCAGGGTTCTGCCAAGCACGCGGCAGATGGCCAGGCAGAGCCTTATCGTGGGATTGTAGTCGCCGCGCTCTATGGCGTTTATGGTCTGGCGGGTCACGCCGACGGCGTCGGCCAGCTGCTGCTGGGACATGTCCAGCGCCGCGCGGGCGGACTTCATGCGCAGGTTTTTCACTCGCCGTCATCCTCCCGCCTGACCTGCCTGCGGCGCAAGAAGGCAGCGGCAAACACTATGATGAACACGACGCCCAACGCCAGGTTCGCGCCCGCCTCCTGGAGCACTCCGTCCTCGACCATGTACCCGTCGGATATCGCGAAGATGCCGAGACCTATGTTCATCGCCCCCAGTATGCCGAAGGTGGCATACTGACCGGTGCGCGAGGAGTCCGCCCACCAGTACGCGTCGCCGAAGATGCAGATGCACCCGTACACCGCCATCGACAGGCAGATGCACAGCATGCAGCCCACGATCGGCAGCACCCAGTCCCACACCGCCGCGCTGACGCCATAGACCATCAGCGCCGCCATGAGCGTGAAGTACCCCCACTTGAAGGCCTTCCCCTGCACGGCGATCTGACGCTCGTCGTATTTGGATTTGGTTTTGAACATGGTAGTCAACCTCCTCGATGGGTTTATTTTTTGGGGGGTGTAACCCCCCCCGCGGGACTCCTGTGGGGGAAGCCCCCCACGATGCTCCTGGGGCGCTTTCTTTGGTCTTGGCCAAAGAAAGCGTCCCAGACCCCGAAAGGAAAGCCGCTTTGGGTGGTTTAATATGCCGGGGATTAGTTTTATCTTGGCGCTTCGACATAGATACGTTGGTATCCCTTAATCTTTACGAGACTGGGGTGCGGTCTTTTTCGCGCGACGGCGCTTTGCGCCGGAGCGCTTATGTGGGTTGTTAGTTGGGCGGCCACGCCCCCCGGGTGGAGCAACCCGGAGGGTTGCGGAACCCCTCCTGGGAGGCTTTCTTTGGTCTTGGCCAAAGAAAGCCCCCCAGACCCCGAAAG
>OJQW01000410.1_pt1 | contig 19775 bp, 17 predicted proteins | sample 1599041 | NCBI WGS metagenome assembly OJQW01 (sample SAMN03922518, study PRJEB24848) | human gut metagenome | isolation source: stool sample | host: Homo sapiens | place: Germany | collected 2010-02
TCGGCGACGACTACATCCTGCACGTGAACCCCACGGGCAAGTTCGTGATCGGAGGGCCTCACGGAGACACGGGACTTACGGGCCGCAAGATCATCGTCGACACCTACGGCGGCCGCGGCGCGCACGGCGGCGGCGCCTTTTCGGGCAAGGACTCGTCCAAAGTGGACCGTTCGGCGGCCTATGCCGCGCGCCACATCGCCAAGAACCTCGTGGCGGCGGGCGTCGCCGACCAGATTCTGGTCGAGTTGAGCTACGCCATCGGCATCGCGCAGCCGCTGTCGATCTACGTCGATACCTACAATTCACCCCGTCCCGCGGCGTTGGCCGGCATGACCGACGGCGAGATCGCCCGCCGCATCGGGAAGCTCTTCGACCTGCGTCCCGCGGCCATCGTGAAGCGTTTCGGCCTGAAAAACCCGATCTTCGAGGCGACGGCCTCCTACGGGCATTTCGGCAATCGTCCTTATACGAAGGTGGAGAAGGTCTGGGAGAACGGCGTCGAGACCGAGCGCGAAATCGAGTTCTTCGGCTGGGAGAAACTCGATGCCGTGGAGCAGATCAAGCGGGAGTTCGGCCTTTAGCGTCCGGATACGCTGAAAAATCGGGGCGTCCGTGCAGGATGTCCCGATTTTTGTGCGAAAAGGACATACTAACCGGACGTTATTGTGCGTTTGTCCTTCGAAATTGAAATTTAAACGTACAGCTTATGTAATGAAGTTGCCTCTGATTAATAGAACCAAAACATTTAATTCATTATGAAAAAGGCATTTTTGATTTTAGGACTCGTAGCCGTGTCGGCCGCAGCCGGCGGACTGACGGCTTGGACGGTTTCCGCGGACCGCGGAGGTTCCGTCGCATACATCGAGCGCGAGGTGGAACGTACGCCCGCGCTGGGAACCCAGTTTACGTCTTACCAGGCCGAGCAGTATCCCGACCTCACCTACGCCGCCGAGAATGCGGTGAAGGCCGTCGTGAACATCGAGGCCATCCAGCAGGTCGAGATGCCCCAGCGCCGGGGCTACGATCCGTTTCTGGAGTTCTTCGGAATCCCGCAGGATTACGGCCGCGGCGACGGAGGTCCGCAGTACCGCGAGCAGCGGGCCGGCGGTTCGGGCGTGATTATTTCGGAGGACGGCTATATCGTGACGAACAACCACGTCGTGGACGGGGCTTCGAAACTCAAGGTGAAGCTCAACGACGGGCGTTCGTTCGACGCCAAACTCATCGGCAAGGATTCGGCGACGGACCTCGCGCTGCTGAAGGTCGAGGCCAAGGGGCTGCCTACGCTGGCTTTCGGATCGTCCGATGCGCTGCGTCTGGGCGAATGGGTGCTGGCGATCGGTTCGCCGTTCGACTTGCAGTCGACCATCACGGCCGGCATCGTGAGCGCCAAGGCGCGGCAGCTGGGAGCCATTCCCAACGATTTCAGGATCGAGTCGTTCATCCAGACCGACGCGGCGGTGAACCCCGGCAACTCGGGCGGCGCGCTGGTCAACACCCACGGCGAGCTGGTGGGCATCAACACGCTGATCAAGTCGCAGACGGGAAGCTACGTGGGCTATTCGTTCGCCATTCCCGAGTCGATCGTCCGCAAGGTGGTGGTCGATCTGAAGGAGTTCGGCGTCGTGCAGCGCGCCCTGCTGGGCGTACAGTTCCGCGTCGTGGATCAGGATTTCCTCGATACGGAGGGTAAAGAGTTGGGCATCAAGGATCTGGGCGGCGCCTACGTGGCCGCAGTTGTCGAGGGCGGAGCCGCTTCGGAGGCCGGAATCCGCAAGGGAGACGTGATTCTGGACATTGATGGCGTGAAAATTGTTGAGCCTTCGACGCTTCAGGAGCAGATCGCCAAACGCCGACCCAACGATACGGTTAAATTATCCGTAAAAAGAGACGGAAAGGTGAAACAATTTGACGTTACTTTGCGTAATAAAGCAGGTAAAACGGAATTGGTTACCAAGGAGGACGTCGACGTTGTCGATGCGCTCGGAGGTAAGTTCGCCGATGCGGGTGCCAAACTGTGCCGCGAACTTGACATCAAGGGCGGCGTGCAGGTGGTCGGCATCAAGGCCGACGGAATTCTGGCCCGCGCCCGTGTTAAACAGGGATTTGTGATCACTCACATCAACGACCGCCCGGTCTATTCGCTCGGCGACATGCAGCGGATGACGGAGAAGGTCCGTTCGATCGACGGCGTTTATCCCAACGGCCGTTCGGCAAGCTACACGCTGGTGGAGTAAATCGCAGCCCGGGCGGGTTTATGGATTGCAGTATTATTAGGATAGTTAGAAAAAAATATGCGTCAATTAAAGATTACAAAGTCCATCACCAACCGCGAAAGCGCCTCGCTGGACAAGTACTTGCAGGAAATCGGCAAGGAGGAGCTTATCACGGTCGAGGAGGAGGTGGAACTCGCCCAGCGAATTAAAAAAGGAGACCAGGAAGCGCTTGAGAAGCTCACCAAAGCCAACCTGCGTTTTGTGGTGTCCGTCGCCAAACAATATCAGAATCAGGGATTGAGCCTCCCGGACCTGATCAACGAGGGCAACCTCGGGCTGATCAAGGCCGCCGAGAAGTTCGACGAGACCCGCGGTTTCAAGTTCATCTCCTATGCCGTGTGGTGGATTCGTCAGTCGATTCTCCAGGCTTTGGCCGAGCAGTCGCGCATCGTGCGTCTGCCGCTCAACCAGGTGGGTTCGCTGAACAAGATCAACAAGGCGTTCGCACGCTTCGAGCAGGAGCACGAGCGCACGCCGTCGCCCGAAGAGCTGGCTACGGAACTGGAACTCCCGAAGGAGAAGGTCACCGACACGCTGCGTGTCGCCGGCCGCCACGTATCGGTCGACGCTCCGTTCGCCGACGGCGAGGACAACTCGCTGCTGGATGTGCTGGTGAATCCCGATTCGCCCAACGCCGACCGCGGGCTGATCAACGAGTCGCTGTCGACCGAGGTGGACCGTGCGCTGGAGACCCTCACGGAGCGTGAGCGCGACATCATCAAGTACTTCTTCGGCATCGGAACCTCGGAGATGACTCTCGAGGAGATCGGCGAGAAGTTCGACCTGACGCGCGAGCGCGTGCGTCAGATCAAAGAGAAGGCGATTCGCCGCCTCCGGCATTCGTCGCGGTCGAAACTCCTGAAATCCTATCTGGGATAAAGTTTATGGGATTAGAAAACCGGTCGTGTTGTATACACGACCGGTTTTTTGGTGTCTAATCTTCGTTGATCGGTTGTGGCTTGCCGTTGCGCAGGAAACTTTTCAGGTCGGGTAGTGTGACGTAGCCGTACGACGTTCCCGAAATGTAGAGCGTATCGCCGCAAATGCGTAGGGGCGTGGTCTCTGGATCGAATGGGCTCCAGAAACCGAGCGTTTGCGAACTTTTTCGTCCCCGACTGGCTTGGATGTAATTGTCGCCTTCGACCGAGAGAACGTGGATCGAAGTCTTTTCCAGTTGTGTAATGAGCGCTTTGCCCGATGCTTCGGCCCGTTTGTACTCCTTCAGGACTGCCGCGCTGTTGCCGGCGGTAAAGAGCAGGTAGGCAGCAAATGCCGTCGAGAGGATTTTATTGCTTGTTTTCATGACTTTTCCGTTTTAAATAGTTGTTGTGGAGAGTCTGCAGGTCGTTCATGTCAATGCCCAGTTCGTCCATGCGGGCGAACATGGTGTGCAGTTCGACCCGAATGAATTCGTGTCGCTGGGCTTCGAGTGTCCGAGCCTGCGAGCCTTCGGCGACGAAGAATCCCATGCCGCGGCGGATAAGGATCAGTCCGTCGCTTCCGAGTTTATCGTACGCCCGCATCACCGTGTTGGGGTTGACTTGTAGTGTCACGGCGAGTTCGCGTATCGAGGGGATGCGCTCCCGCTCGGGCCAACGGCCGGAGACGATGGCGCGGCAGGCGTGGTCGTAGATCTGGAGCCAGATCGGCTGGTTGTCGTTGAATTGCATGGCCGGATTATTTGAGAGTTTTTTCCCGGAGCTTGAAATATCCGGTCACCCAGCTTACGAGAATCCAGTATCCGAAGATCATCGTGTAGGCGCCGTATTCCGGGAGTTGCTTCCGGAGCGGAAAAGAGAGCCTTGCGGTGTCGGAGTGTATGTTGACAGTGAATTCGGAAAAGGGAATGCGGACGAATAATCCGTCTGATGGCATCAGTACCCAGTAGTAGATGATGAAGAATAGGATGAAAGCTCCGGCGAGCAGCAGGAATATTTTCATCGGGTATTCCTTGCCCCAGCAACAAGCCAGCAGCAGCCCGGCCTGCACCGTGAAGATCGTCAGCCATGTAGGATAGATCATGATTCGGATGATGTTGCCGTCGGGGATGTCTGCCGCGGCTGTGACAGGCCACAAGACGAGGCTGAAAAGCAGGGTGGCGATAACCGTTGTGTTGAACCAGATGAAGAGGTATTTCTCCGCCGCCGTGACAGGCAGCGTATAGGAGCGTACCATCGGCAGCCGCTTGTAGAGGTTACGGCAGCTCAAGCGGGTGACGTAATACATGAATCCCAGCATCGTGAAGCAGGCGGTTACGCGGAATTCCCCCGGATCACTGCGCCATGATCCGTAAAACCACGCGAAGACAGAGAGCAGAATCAGAATTGCCAGCAGGCCGTAGCCGTAGTAGCGGGCATTTTCAACGTAATGTTTGCGTGCATATAATACTGTGCGCCGAAAAGAGATGGAGTTATTCATGATTGGTGGGATTTGTGTGAAGAATCGAGGGAATGGTCGTACGGTCGTGGGTGGTGGCTGCGAAGATCAGTTCGAGGTCCGGACGGCTTTCCCGGCCGGTCGTATTGAGGGCGATGCCCTCTTCGCCCGAGAACGAGGGGGTGCTGTAAATCGCTTTCGCGTCTGCGGGCAACGGCCCAAACGTGAGGCGGTGCGACAATTCTTCCGTGGTTGCGGCGAGCACAAGGCCCTGTTCGTCGAGGATGACGATTTTGTCGATCAGGTTCTCGACTTCGCGGACTTGATGGGTCGAGATCACGATGGTGCGTTTCTCGTCGGCGTAGGCCGCCAACAGGCTGCGTAGGATTGTTTTCGACGGGATGTCCAGACCGTTGGTCGGTTCGTCGAGTAGCAGGAACTGTGGATTGCAGGCGAGTGCGAAGGCGATGTAGCCTTTTTTGCGCTGGCCCATGGACATGTCGTGGGGATTTTGTGACGGATCGATTTCGAGTGCTTCGCAATGACTTTCGAACATTTCTGCTGAATAACCGGGGTAGAAGACACCTGTGTGTGAGGCAAAACGGCGGAGTGGAATATTCGGCAGGCTCAGTTCTTCCGGGATCAGCATCAGCCTGGACAGAAAATCCACGCTCCGCTGCCGCGGGGTGAATCCATCGACGGCAATGTGCCCTGTATCGGGTTCGAGCAGTCCGCAGATAAGTTGCAGCAGCGTGCTTTTGCCAGTGCCGTTGCGTCCCAGCAGGCCGTGGATGTGCCCTTCGCCGAACGTCAGCGAGAGATCTGCGAAAACCTTCCGGCGACGGTTGTAACCGAAAGAAACGTTTTGAAAAGCAATCATGGCTGTTATTGTTTTTGTGTATTAGTGTAGTAGTACACTACAAATATAGGGCGATAATTTTATATTCCAAATTTTTTCGGAATTTTAAAAAAAGGAAATGGCTACGCGTCTTAATGGATCGTGGCGTTTTTGTAACCGTGTGTTCGGTGGGTCTGGGGAGCAGGCTCCAACAGCATGACTGTGATCAGAAGTGCGAGTTGTCTAATTGGGTGATTCTGTTAAATGTTGTTACCACACGATCGGCTCCTTGCCCACGGAGCGGAGGTATTCGTTGGCGCGCGAGAAGTGGCGGCAGCCGAAGAATCCCCGGTAGACCGACAGCGGCGAAGGGTGCACGGCTTTGAGGATCAGGTTGCGCTGCGGGTCGGCGATGGCGCCTTTCTTCTGGGCGTAGCTGCCCCAGAGCATGTAGACGATGCCCTCTTTGCGCTGGGCGATGGCGCGCACCACGGCGTCGGTGAAGGTCTCCCAGCCGCGGCCGGCGTGCGACGCGGCTTCGTGAGCGCGGACCGTGAGCACGGCGTTGAGCAGCAGCACTCCCTGTTCGGCCCAGCGGTCGAGGTTGCCCGTAGACGGTATGGGCGTGCCGGTGTCGTCGGAGACCTCCTTGAAGATGTTTTGCAGCGAGGGCGGGAAGGGAACTCCGTCCGCGACCGAGAAACAAAGCCCGTTGGCCTGTCCGGGACCGTGATAGGGGTCCTGGCCGATGACGACCACTTTCAGGCGGTCGAACGGGCATTTGTCGAAGGCGCGGAAGATGTTGCTGCCGCGCGGGAAAATGCGCCGCGAGGCGTATTCCTGCCGTACGAACTCCGTGAGCTGCGCGAAATAGGGTTTTTCGAACTCCGGGGCGAGGAGTTCCTTCCAGTCGGGGGCTATCTTTACATCCATGTTACGAGCGGTTAAAGTCGTGTAAATGTAGTAAAAAGTTCCCGGAATGCCGTGTTTTTGCGGCGGATTTCGGCGGGCAGGGCAAAAAACGGGCGGCATCCGCTGAACTTGGGGTGGACGCCGCCCGTCGCTGATGGTAAGAAGGGGGCTATTTTGAGGTTGCGCCGTAGCCCACGACGAGGATTCCGTCGAGACTGCCTTGGGGTTTTTCAGGCCGTTCGGAGAGCTTGTCCCCGCTGCCTTGGAGGTAAAAATCGACGGGCAGCGTATATTTCACGCGCACCTTCTCTCCGCGCTGTTCGCCGGGCGTCCATGCTCCGGCGGGCGAGGAGGCGATCACGCGGAGAGCCTCGTCGGCAAGCAGTTTGTCGGGCGATTGCAATACCAGGATATTGCTTACCGAACCGTCCTTTTCGACGATGAACGAGACGATGACACGTCCCTGGATATTGTTTTTCATCGCTTCGGCCGGGTATTGGATGTGCATCTGTATCCAGTTGCGGAAGTCTTTGATCTCGCCGCTCCGGAACGAAGGCATCTTCTCGGTGACCAGGAATGGTTCGTTACCGTCGGGAGCGCCCTGCACGGTTGCGCTTTCGGTCTGGGGCAGGCGGAAATCGACGGGCAGCGTATATTTCACGCGCACCTTCTCTCCGCGCTGCTCGCCGGGCGTCCATGCTCCGGCGGGCGAGGAGGCGATCACGCGGCGGGCCTCGTCGGCAAGCAGTTTGTCGGGCGATTGCAATACCAGGATGTTGCTTACCGAACCCTCCTTTTCGATGGTGAACGTCACGACCACGCGGCCCTGAATGTTCCGTTCCACGGCCTCGGCGGGGTATTGGAGGTGCTCCTGCACCCACGCGCGGAAGTCGTTGAGGTCGCCGCCGCGGAACGAAGGCATCTTTTCGACGATCAGAAACGGCATGTCTTCCGTGGACGCGGAGGCGATTTCGACCGATCCGGGTTTCTCGTTGAAAACGGCTTCGTCAGCCGCCGGTTTGGCTGCGCCTTTGGTGGTGATCACGATCACGCCGTTTTTACCCCGCGAACCGTACACTGCGGTGGAGGACTGATTTTTGAGGACGCTGATCCGTTCGATCGTATTGGGGGCGATGTCGTCGATGCTCGTCCGCTCGACGCCGTCGACGATATAGAGCGGTTTGGCTTTCCGCTCCTTTTCGGCTCCTGCGGCGCTTTGGGGCGCGGGCGTTTTTTGGTCGCCGAGGGTTACGCTGACGGGGTCGAGCTTGTTGCTCTCGGTCTCCAAGGTGATTTCAAAACTCTCTGCGCCGGATTTGTCGGAGACGCGGACTTTCCGGGTCTGGCAGCCGACGTAGGAGATGACAAGTTCATTGCCGGGAGCCGCTAAAATCTGCGCCGTGCCCTCCTTGCCGGTCACGGTTCCGACGTTCGATCCGCTGATCAGTACGATTGCGCCCGGAAGCGGCTGGCCGTTCTGAAAGACGGTTACGGAGACTTTTTTCTTCGTTGCGTCCTGGGACGCCGTTTCGTCGGCCGGGGCCTTTTCGGTCTCTGCAATCCGGACCTCGGCGGCGCGCGTGGTCAGCGAGAAAGCGCACAGGAGTCCTATCACGGCGGGAAGCGTTCCCGCCAGCCGCAGCAGGGAGTGCCTGCCGGAAGTTTTCGTTGTCATCATTTTAAAGCGTTTTTTGGTTAAGGAATCCCGCAGCCCGTTGGCTATTTCCGGACTATAACCGAATAGCTGCCTGAATATGGTTTTCATGTAATGTTCGATGTCGTACCCTTCGGCCAGCACGTCGCTGTCGGCTTCGAACTCCTCGGCTTCGGTGAGCCGCCGTGCGGCGAGCCATACGAAGGGGTTCCACCACAGCACGGCCTTCATGCATTCCATCGCCACGCGCTCGGCGGAGTGGCGGTGGGCGACGTGGCTCGCCTCATGGGCTACGATGGCCTGCAACTCTCCGGCCGGGATCTGGTCCCAGAGGTAGATCGAGCGGAAGAACGAGAACGACGCGATCCGCTGCGGGGTGCGCACGAGCGTGAAACGCTCCGTGCGGGTGATCGCCGCACCGCGCCGCAGCCGGCGGATGCGCACGACCTGCCACAGCATGACGCCCGCGACCAGCCCGACCCCGATCAGGTATACCGCCAGGCATATCGCTTCGGGCGTGACGGCCGGAGCCGCCTCTTCGACCACCTCGGCGGTCCATTCGGCCGCGGGCAGTGCGACCGTCGGGGCGACCTCGATCACCTTGCCCGGCCAGACGGGGATGCGCAGCAGCGGAATGACCGCCGCCAGGAGGGTCGATGCGAGCAGGTAGGCCCTGCACCAGCCGAACCGCACGTGCCGTTCGAGCAGTATGGCGTAGGCCGCCAGCAGCACGCCGCTGCAAGCCAGCACTTCGAGGGCGTAGATGGCGAGGGTTTTCACGGCGGTTATTTTTTGGCGTTGCGCATGATTTCGAGAATTTCATCCATCTCCCGGGCGGAGATGTTTTCATGGCGCGAGAAGAACGACACCAGTTGGGCCAGCGAGCCGTCGAAATAGCTGGAAAGCATCGACGACATGACGCCGCGGGCATACTCCTCGCGGCCGATCAGCGGAAAATAGCGGTGGCTCTTGCCCTCGGCCGTATGGCTGACGAAGCCCTTGTTCTCCAGAATCTTGAGAAACGTGGCGACGGTGGTGTACTTGGGGTGGGGTTCGTCGGTCCGGGCGATGATGTCGTTGACCACCGCGTCGCCCAGACGCCAGAGAATCTGCATGATCTCCTCCTCGCCGCGAGTCAGTTCCGTAATCTTGGTATTCATAGGTCGTGTTGTTTCGGGTTTACGACACAATATTACTACTAAATTTTTAGTAAAACAAATTTTCGATCTAAAAATTTAGTAGATAAGCCCGAAATAATTGATACCTATATTTATAAGAGAGGTGGAGAGGCCTGGTCGGGGTGGTCGGAGCTGGGTGCGAGGCTATCGTAGCTGCCGTTCGGCCTCGTTGTCTTTCTCCTCCTTGTCGTCCTCCTCCCAGTCGAACCACGGGAATTCGTGCCGGCCGCCCAGCGCGAAGCGCGTGTAGGTGATCGGAAGTCCCATTTCGAGAAAGCGGGTTTCATAAGCCGTCTTGACCGAAAGCACCTCGTCGGCGAACCCCGAACCGTAGATGTCGGGTTCGGAGACCTCGCAAGTCAGCCCGTAATGGCGGATGACCTCGCCCGTGTAGGCGTAGAGGTGTTTGGAGTCGGTCTTGAGGTTGATCCACCCGTCGGGCCGGAGCAGGCGGGCGTAACAGGCCAGGTAGAGCGGCGAAGTGAGGCGTTTCTTGGCCCGCCGGGTCTTGAGCTGCGGATCGGGGAAGGTGATCCAGATTTCGGACACTTCGTTTTCGGCGAACAGCGCGTCGATGAACTCGATGCGTGTGCGCAGGAAGCCTACGTTGTGCATCCTGCGGTCCGTGGCGGTCTTCGCGCCGCGCCACATGCGTGCGCCCTTGATGTCGATGCCGATGTAGTTGCGCTGCGGGTCGCGCTGAGCCAGCGCGACGGTGTATTCGCCCTTGCCGCAGCCCAGTTCCAGTACGATGGGATTGTCGTTGCGGAAGAAGTCACGGTTCCAGTTCCCTTTCAGCGGGTGGTCGCGGTGGAACACCTCGTCGAATTCGGGTTGCACGAAACATTCGAAAGTCAGGTTCTCGCGGAACCTGCGGAGCTTGTCTTTGCCCATAGTGGTCTGTTGTTCCGCCGGACTGCGGGGCCGGCAGGACGGTAATGTGTTTTCGGTTATCTGCTTTGCTGCAGGTCGACGCCGACGGCTTCGACCCCGCGGACGGGGCGGACCGGCGTGACCGAGCAGCGGTAGTCGCCGTGCTGCGTGAGGCGGATTCGGCGGCGGTAGGGGATCGCTGCCTCGCACATCAGGGCCGCGGGACCTTTCGGGTGCGGGATGACGAGCAGGAACCACTCCCCGAAGCGGAGCGAATCGGGGGTTACGGTGGCGATGCGGACCGTCAGCGTGTCCTCCGCGAAGCGGTCGTTGCAGCGCAGGAAGATCACGGCGTCGCGCAGCGACACGGTGTCTGCGTTCGGCAGGCGGATTTCGGCCCGCGAGTCCCACCGGGCAGGGTTGACGTCGGTGACCGCCGACTGGTGGGGCGAGACGCAGCTTCCGGCCAGAAGCGCGGCCGCCACGGCCGCGATATGCCCTGCCGAGCGTTTCACCGCGCTATTGGTTTTGATGCGTTCCGCCGTTATTGCCGCCTTCGCTGCCGCCTCCGTTGCCGTTATTGCCGGCCGGGGCGTTTCCGCCGTTGTTTCCGTTTCCGCGGCGGCGGTTGCGGTTGTTGCGGCTGCGGTTTCCGCCCTCGCGGCCGCCTCCGTTGTTTTCACGGGGTTCGCGGCCGTTGTTCTCGCGGGGTTCGCGGCCGTTGTTTTCGCCTCGGTTATTGTCGCCGCGGCCGTTGCCGTTGTGCGGACGCTCGCCGTTGCCGCCGTTCTGACGCTCCCCTCCGTTGCCTCCGTTGCCTCCGTTGCGCGGACGGTCGTTGCGGCGCGGCTGCCTGTCGGGACGGCCGGGCTGTCCTTCACGCGGCTGGCGGGTCTCCCCGCCGGACTCCTGCGGCGTCTGTCCGTTCTGCCCTGCGGGGCGTCCCTGCTCGCCGCGGCCCTTGTTGTTGCGGCCGCCGCGCTTGCGGCGTTTGGCCTGGTCGAAGCGGGTGATGCTGTCCTCCTCCGAACGGTAGGTCGGCTCCTCGATCTCCGGGCGGATGTCGTCGGCGTCCTGCAACCGTTCGACCTTCTTACCCTGGCGGTTCAGCGCCATGATCTCCCGCACGCGCGAAACGGGCAACGTGGTGACGTTGGCCATCGCCTCCTTCGACGAAGAGAAGGTCATCGTTCCGGCCAGCACGTCGCTCTTGACGCAGAACCATTCGCCTTCGGCGGCCTGGAGCGGTTCGCGCAGGCGCGGGAACTCCTTGCGGGCGTCGACATAGGTGTCGTATTCGTACATCATGCAGCACTTGAGTTTCGAGCACTGCCCGGCCAGCTTCTGGGGGTTGAGCGAAATGTCCTGCACGCGCGCGGCTCCGGTCGTGACGCTCGAAAAGCTCGACATCCACGACGCGCAGCACAGTTCGCGGCCGCAGGCGCCCAGTCCGCCGATGCGTCCGGCCTCCTGGCGGGCGCCGATCTGCTTCATCTCGATGCGGATGTGGAACCGTTCGGCGAAGACCTTGATCAGTTCGCGGAAGTCCACGCGCTCGTCGGCGATGTAGTAGAAGATGGCTTTGATCTTGTCGCCCTGATACTCCACGTCGCCGATTTTCATGTTCAGGCCCATGTCGGCGGCGATCTGCCGCGAGGCGATCATCGTCTCGTGCTCCAGCGCGATGGCCTCCTGCCACTTTTCGATATCGTAGGGTTTGGCCTTGCGGTAGATCTTCTTGTATTCGCCGTTGTAGGGGTTGAATCCCGTGCGGCGCATCTGGCGCGCCACCAGGTCGCCCGTGAGCGACACGACGCCGATGTCGTGACCCGGCGACGCTTCGACGGCTACGATGTCGCCCCGTTTGAGGTCGAGGTTGTTGACGTTCTGGTAGAACGAACGGCGGGTGTTCTTGAAACGCACCTCGACGATGTCGCTCGGCATGTTGACCGGGTACTCGTCGAGCCAGGCCGTTTCGTGGAGCTTGAAGCACCCGTCGCAGAGTTTGGCTTCCGGCTCCGAGCCGCAGTTGCAAAAGGCGCACCCGCGGCCCACTTCGGGTTTGCAGGCGCCCGTATGTCGTTTTTCGGTATCCATGATTGGGTATAATTTGCGTAAAGATACAAAATAATTCACAATTCAGAATTCAGAATTCACAATTTTGGCTTATTCGGGAACTATGCCTGCAAACTGAATTTATGAATTGCGAATTGTGGATTGTGAATTCCCGTTTGCATGCAAACGGCTGATGCTGCGGCGGATGCGCAGGATCATCATCACGGCTGCGGCCGACAGCCCGAACGAGAAGCCCAGGAAGAGCCCCGAAGGGCCCATGCCCATCGTGAAGCCGAAGAGGTAGCCCACCGGGAGGTTCAGCAGCCAGTACGATACGAAGGCGATCGGCATGATGATCTTCACGTCCTGAATACCCCGCAGAATGCCGACCGAGACGTTCTGGATGCCGTCCGAAAGCTGGTACAGCGCGGCGAAGACCATCAGCTGCGAGGCGATGGCGATCACCTCGGCGTTGGTGGTGAAGAGCGTCGGGATGACGTTGCGCATCGTGATGAAAACCAGCGCTGCGAGGGCGTTCCACGCCAGCACGAGGTGGTACGACGCCTTGGCCGCGAGCGACAGCTGGCCGATGTCGCGCGCGCCGTAGCAGTGCGACACGCGGATGGTGGTGGCCGCGCCGATCGACATGACGATCATAAAGGCGCAGTTGCCGATGGTCGTGGCGATCTGGTTGGCGCTCATCGTCTCCTTGTTGAACCACCCCATCATAATTCCCGTGCCGACGAAGGCCGAGGCTTCGAGGAACATCTGCATCGAGATCGGCAGGCCCATGTGCAGCAGTTGTCTGACCGACGCCCACGAGTAGTTGCGCGGCGAAAAGCCTTCGAGATAGACGCGGTATTTGCTGCGGCTGTAAAAGTAGCCGATCATCAGCATCGGGGCGATGATGCGCGACAGCAGCGTGCCGAGGCCCGCGCCTTCGGCGCCCATCTCGGGGAATCCGTAGCGGCCGTAGATGAAGACCCAGTTGAAGCCGATGTTGGCCAGGTTGGCGACGATCGTGACCGCCATTTCGACCTTCGTGTTGCCCACGCCTTCGAGGAACTGTTTGAAGGTGAAGAACAGCATGATGAAAGGCATGCTGTAAACCAGCATCTTGTAGTAGGGGATGGCCATATCGACCACTTCGGCGGGCTGGCCGAGATGATAGAGCAGCGGGATGGCGGCATACTGCACGACGGCCATCGTCAGGCCGAGCAGTCCGTAGAAGAGGATGCCGTTTTGCAGCAGGCCCGCCGATTTTTCGCAGTCGCCCTGGGCGTAGAGTTCGCCCACGAGGGGCGTCATGCCGAGTGCGATGCCGACGGCGGCGATGAAGAGGATGAAGAAGACCGCGCCGCCGAACGACACGGCAGCCAGCGGCGTGGGGTCGTCTCCGCCGTAACGGCCGACCATGAGGTTGTCGGCGAACTGCGTCAGGATCTGGCCCAGCTGCGTGAGCACCACGGGCAGCGCCAGCCGCAGGTTGGCCTTGTATTGGTCTTTGTATGTTGCGAATTTGTACATAGGTGCGCAAAGGTACGAATAATCTCTGGGAAAAGAGAAGAAAGGTTTGTGCGGATTTTTCCAAGTTGAAATAACATAGTTCCTGGTCAATATTGACTTTCGGGGATTTTTTGCTGAAATTTGTGGGAGCAATACCCCAAAAGAGCGTTGTATTCTGCAAAACATTTTCTATCTTTGTCTTGCTGTCCGGATGGGCAGCGACATATTGTTGGCAGAAGTGTTTCGCTTTTATTCTTGAATGGAAATCTGGAAAATTTCACGTGAACAAGAATAAGCAATACAAACACTCATCGCCGTGTATAGTTATATCATTCTCGATATACTGTCCGGTGTGGGGTATTGTTTATTTGTTCACGGGTATTCCAGAACCTCCATTCAGATAAACGAACGACTCCACACTTCTTTTTTGACAACCGCCATATAGGAGCCGAGTGGCGCATATCTCAGTGCTTATGGAAAATAATTGAATTGGCAATAATTGTGGAAATAGATTCCTGTAATATTAGTGATAAATATTTGTAAATTAATAAAATATAAATTATGAAACAGTATAGGGTAATTGGGGCGTCGATATTTTTTTGTCTTTCATTTTTGGGGTGTAAAAATTACGAAAACCAAAAGGATAAAATGATACGATTCGTATGCGATTACAAAGCAATGCAAATCGAAAACGGAAACGTGGACTATGAGAATCTGTGTGATTTAAACCGGATTTTATCCCGATTCAGGGATACCATGCAGATGAGTTTAATCGAATATTGTTCGCAGAAAAGAGAGCAGAGCGAACGGGACTTAAAGTTGTCACAGCAGATACGCTTGAGTGAATATGACCTTATGACAGGGTCATCCAGAGCGGCTCTTGATAAAATGAAGCCGATGAATTATTATGAACAAGATTTGAAAAAATTGAAATCTATCCTAATGAAAACAGATTCATTGGCACTCAACTCGGACATGTATGCGAAAACGATCTCCGGGTATTTTACAATGGCATTGAGTAAATTAAAAAAGAAGAACAAGGCCGATGCCGATTTTATGGGGCTTCTTCTCTTTTTTGCAGGGAACTCTCAAATTATTTCGGACAAATACGAGATCGTTTATAATGCGTATTATGATGCGGTCCGATTTTTAATAACCGAACCGGAGTTTTGGATTTCAGATTATTGTAATATCGTGTTGAAAACGATAAAGGCATTTTCGGCGAAATTGGAGGCGGATGAATTTTATTCGATTTATATGGATATGGTAAACCATACTGCGGCTGACTATCTTGGTCCCGATCTTGTTGATATTATAAATACATACACTCGGTATGCGTATGTTACGGATAAGGAAACTGAATTTGAAAAATATTTGGCAATTTCATTGGAATAACGATCATACATTTAAAAATTGAAAACTATGGCTGGAAATTTATGGAAAATGACAGCGATCAAAAATGCTGGAAAACTGACGAAGGGAATGAGCGTCGAGATTCTTGTAACCGGAACATCAGCAAAACCGAGTGTAAAACAAATTATCGAGGCAATCGAAGACAAATACGGCGTAACCGTATCGAGTTGTCATTGTGGATATGCTAATTTTGAGATTGAGAAATTGAATTGAACCGATAGCTGTTTATGTAATAAGGGAGAACCGCACGGTCCTCCCTTATTACATAAACAGCTGTTTGGTTTTACGCCACGCGCAGCTTCACGCCGTGGGCCTTGTCCGACTCCACGACCACGGTGTCGCCCTCGTGGAGCTTGCCGTCGATGATCAGCGACGAAAGCGGCTCTTCGACGTTGTCCATCAGCGTCCGTTTCAGCGAGCGGACTCCGTAGCGCGATTCGTAGCCCATGGTCGCCAGGCGGCGTTTGGCCCCTTCGGTGATCTTCACCTTGTAGCCCAGCTTCTTCGTGCGGTTGAGCAATCCCTGCAACTCCAGCTCGATGATCCGTTCCACGTCGGCGATTTCCAGCGTGCGGAACAGGATGATGTCGTCGATGCGGTTCAGGAACTCCGGGGCGAAGGTCTGCTCCAGCGCCTTGCGGTATTCGCTCTGGGGCGTCCGGTCGGCCACGGCGCTCTTCGAGGTGGTGCTGTAACCCACCTGCACCGATTTCCGGACCACGGCCCGCGAACCCACGTTCGAGGTCATAATGATGATCGTGTTCCGGAAGTCGACCTTGCGTCCCGAGCCGTCGGTGAGGTGTCCTTCGTCGAAGATCTGCAACATGGCGTTGAAGACCTCGGGATGGGCCTTCTCGATCTCGTCGAAGAGCACCACGGCGTAGGGCTGACGACGCACGGCCTCCGTTAACTGGCCTCCTTCGCCGTAACCGACGTATCCCGGGGGCGAGCCGATCAGGCGCGCCACGTTGTGTTTTTCGCCGTATTCGCTCATGTCGATCCGGATCAGCCCGCGGCGCTCGTCGAACAGCCATTTCGACACCTCCTTGGCCAGCAGCGTCTTGCCGACGCCCGTGGGCCCGACGAAGAGGAAGACGCCGATGGGGCGGTTTTCGTCCTTCAGTCCAGCGCGCGAACGGCGGATGGTGCGCGAAATCTTCTCCACGGCCTCCTGCTGTCCCACGACGCGCTTGGCGAGGTGTTCGCGCAGGGTTTGCAGACGGATCATCTCGCCGTCCGAGACGCGCTCCGCAGGGATGCCCGTCATGGCGGTAATCACCTCCTGGATATGCCTTGCGGTGATCTCCACGGGGTTGCTTTCGAGCGAGCGCTTCCATTCGGCGCGGCTCTCGCCCAACTTCGAGCGCAGCGCGATTTCCCGCATGCGCGCCGAGGCGGCCTTCTCGTAGACCAGCGCCTCGACCGCTTCGCGGCGTTCGCGTTTGGCGTCGCTGAGCGCCGTCTTCATGGCCCGCAGCTCCTCCGGTTCGCGTGCCGATTGCAGGTGCGCCCGCGAGCCGGCCTCGTCCAGCGCGTCGATGGCCTTGTCGGGGAAATAGCGGTCGGTGACGTAACGCCCGGTGAGCGTCACGCAGGCCTGCAACGCCTCCTCGGTGTAGTGCACCTTGTGGTGGCGCTCGTAGTGGGGCGCGATGTTGCGCAGGATCTGGAGCGTCTGCTCGGGTGTCGTCGGCTCGATCACCACCTTCTGGAAGCGGCGTTCGAGGGCCGAGTCGGTCTCGATGTTCTCGCGGTACTCGTCGAGCGTCGTGGCGCCGATGGTTTGCAGTTCGCCGCGCGCGAGGGCCGGTTTGAGGATGTTGGCCGTGTCGAGGCTGCCCTGCGTGGAGCCGGCGCCCACGATGGTGTGTATCTCGTCGATGAAGATGATCGTGTCCTTGGCTTTGCGCAGTTCGTCCAGCAGCTGCTGCATGCGCTCCTCGAACTCGCCGCGGAACTTCGTGCCCGCCACGAGCGACGAGACGTCGAGCGAGAAGAGCGTTTTGTCGGCGATGGTGTAGGGCACTTCGCCGCGCGCGATGCGCAGCGCCAGCCCTTCGACGATGGCGCTCTTGCCCACGCCGGCCTCGCCGATCAGGATCGGGTTGTTTTTCTTGCGGCGCGAGAGGATCTGCACCACGCGTTCGATCTCCTGCTCGCGGCCTATGACCGGGTCGATCTTCCCCTCGCGGGCCAGCCGCGTGAGGTTCACGCCGAACTTGTCCAGCAGGTGGGCCGGGCCTTTCTCCTCGTTCCTGTTCTCCTCGCCGAAGTCGAGCATGTGAACCTGCACTTCGGTGCGGAAGTCGTCGCCCACGGCGAATTTTTGCAGGTCTCCCGACACGCTGTCGGCCGTCACGCCGTACATCTCCAGCACGCGCGCGGTCGCCGTCGAACGGTCGCTGATGATGGCCAGCAGCGCGTGGGCCGTCGACACGCTCCGGGCGACGCCCGGCATTACGAGCAGTTCCTCGGTGAAGTCGCGGTAATACTCCTCGGGCGACCGGGTCTCCTGCTGTTTGGCGCTGATTACCTCGCGTTCGATGCGCAGGCGCACCTGATAAAGCTCCCAGTCCTTGAGCCGGGAGGATAAAAGCTGGTAGGCGAGCGACCCCTCTTCGCGGAGCAGTTCCAGCGTGAGGAAGTCCTTGAGCGAATGCGTCATTCCCGCCTTCGTCGTGTTGAATGCCGAACGGGCGATGATGCCCTCCAACGTTTTCGAAATTTTTGGTTGCATGTTGCGTCGTCGTTATGAATTCGCCATACTAACGAGAGCGCGTATGTGATTATTATGCGGCCGTTTTTGTTTAGTGGATGAACTTTGGTGACTGACGCAGAGGCGTTTCCATCGGACGGGCATTTTCGGAGCAGCCCCAAGGCATCGGGTTTACCGGCTGACTTCCAATATCTTGCGGGCTTTATCGGAGTGTTTCCGAACGGAATTGTATAGAATCGGCTTTTTTATGGCGCGACTTGCCGGAATGTTCCGGATATTTCGCTGACGATCACCGAAATCCGCCCGGAATGCATTTCCGGCCTTTTGGGGTATAAAATTTTATTTCGGGTGATTTTGTGACGGAAAAGGCTCTCCCGGACAGTCGGTTTTAGCTCTCCGCCCGCCGGGTTTTCAGCTGCGGGGCCACTCGCCGACCTCCATGTCGCGCATCTCCGCGCCGTCGATCGTAAGGCGTACGGCCGTGCGGACCTTGTGGAAGCCGAACTCCCCGGCAGCTCCGGGGTTGACGTGGAGCAGGTCGTAGACGGGATCGTAGATGACTTTGAGGATGTGGGAATGCCCGGCGATGAAGAGTTTCGGGTGCACGGACTGGATTTTCTGCACGGCGCGCGGGTCGTAATGGCGGGGATAACCTCCGATGTGGGTCATCAGCACCTGCACCCGCTCGCACTCGAAGGCCTGGAACGCGGGATAGACGCGGCGGGTCATGCCGCCGTCGATGTTGCCGCTCACGGCGCGGAGCGGCTTGAATGCGGCGATCCGGTCGGCCAGCTCGATCGAGCCGATGTCGCCCGCATGCCAGATTTCGTCCACGTCTTTCAGAAATTCGCGGAGCGTGTCGTCGAAGGTTCCGTGGGTGTCGGATATAATGCCGATGCGTTTCATTGGTACTTGTCTTTCCACAGCTGCGCCATCCGTTCGGCGATTTTGGCTTCGGCGGCGTTCTGCGTGTCGGGTTCGTAGAACTTCGTGCCCGAAAGGCTCTCGGGCAGGAACTCCTGCTCGGCGAAATGCCCCGCGTAGTCGTGGGCGTATTTATAGCCTTTGCCGTAGCCCGCCTTGTCCATCAGGCGGGTCGGGGCGTTGCGCAGGTGCAGCGGCACGGGACGGTTCGTGGTGTCGCGCTCGACCAGCGACATCGCCTTGTTGATGGCCATGTAGGCCGAATTGCTCTTGGGGCTGGTGGCCAGGTAGATCGTCGTCTCGGCCAGCGTGATGCGCGCCTCGGGCATGCCGATCTTGTGCACCGTGTCGAAGCAGGCGTTGGCCAGCAGCAGGGCGTTGGGATTCGCCAGCCCGATGTCCTCCGAGGCCAGGATCACCAGACGCCGGGCCAGGAACCGCGGCTCCTCGCCCCCGGCCAGCATCCGCGCCAGGTAGTAGATCGCGGCGTTGGGGTCGCTGCCGCGGACCGATTTGATGAAGGCCGAAATGACATCGTAGTGCTGTTCGCCGTTCTTGTCGTAGAGAGCGATGTTCTGCTGGAGGCAGTCGGTGACGTACCGGTCGGTGATCGTCACCTTGCCGTCGGTGGCCCCGACGACGATTTCGAGGATGTTGAGCAGCTTGCGCGCGTCGCCGCCCGAGAAGCGGAACAGCGCGCCGGTTTCCGTGACCTCGATGTCGCGCTCTTTCAGCTCGGTGTCGGTCGTCAGGGCACGGTCGAGCAACGTTTGCAGGTCCTTGTCTTCGAGCGACTTGAGGATGTAGACCTGACAGCGGCTCAAGAGCGGCGAGATCACCTCGAACGAGGGGTTTTCGGTCGTCGCGCCGATGAGCGTGAAGACGCCCTGTTCGACGGCCCCTAAGAGCGAATCCTGCTGCGACTTGTTGAAGCGGTGGATTTCGTCGATGAACAGCAGCGGGGCCTTCTGGTCGAAGAACCGCTGCTTGCGCGCCGACTCGATCACCTCGCGCACGTCCTTCACGCCCGACGTGACGGCCGAGAGGGTGAAGA
>OJQW01000424.1_pt1 | contig 19397 bp, 16 predicted proteins | sample 1599041 | NCBI WGS metagenome assembly OJQW01 (sample SAMN03922518, study PRJEB24848) | human gut metagenome | isolation source: stool sample | host: Homo sapiens | place: Germany | collected 2010-02
AGCACGTCTACGCCTGCACCCGCTGCCTGCGCAGCGGAAAGGTCACCCGCGCGGTCTGAGCCGTGCGCAGCCTAAGCCGCGCCGGGAGGGAGAACTGTCCCACCCGGCGCGGCTTTGCCTATATGTCCGGGCTGCCCCTCCGGCAATTGACAACGCACAGGGGCGATGCTATAATTTACAATCAGATTATAATGTGCCCTTGCTTTACATAGGCATAGAACAATACATCACACGGGGAGTGATAGTCCTTTATGGACGCAGGCAGTATATCATGCACGATAGCGGCGCTGGCGATGCTGCTGCTGGCGGGGTATTTCACGCTGGTGGAGGCGGCCTTTTCAAACGCCTCGCGTGCACGCATAAAGGCGCTGGAGGATTCCGAGCGCCGGACTCGCCGCGCCCTGAGCGTGCTCGACGACTGGGAGCGCGCCCGCGGCGCGATACTCATTGGCACCAACCTCGCCCATGTGGCTCTGGCCGCGCTGGTGACCTACGTGGCAATCGACGTCTGGCCGCTGTGGAGCGCGGCGGTCGCCGCCGTGTGCGCGGCGCTGCTGGTGTTTTTCCTGGCCGAGGCCATACCCAAGTGCCTGGCCGTCCGCCGCGCCGAGCGCGTTTGCCTGGCCACGGCGCTGTCGCTGAAGTTCTTTACGGCGGTCTTCAGGCCGGTGTACTTCCTGTTTGCGGCCATCGGCCGCGGCATAGCGCGCTTTACAAAGGGCGACGCCGAGGTGTCGGTCACCGAGGATGAGCTATACGACATAATCGAGGACATGACCGACCAGGGCAGCCTGGACACCGAGCGCGGGGAGCTGGTCAGCAGCGCGCTGCAATTCGCGGACCTGACCGCGGAGAACATCCTCACCGCCCGCGTGGACGTGGCCGCCATAGACGTGGAGTGGGACGCTGCAAAGGTGCTGGACTTCATCAAGCGCGAGCGGCACTCGCGCCTGCCCGTGTACTCCGAGAGCGTGGACAACATCATAGGCGTGCTGCAGATACGCAAGTACATACGCGAGTACCTCGCGCACGGCGAGCAGGCCGACCAGCGCGCCCTGCTGGACGAGGCGTATTTTGTCAGCCGCGACATGAAGATAGACGAGCTGCTCTCTGTCATGAGCGCGAAGAAGCTCAACATGGCCGTGGTCAACGACGGCTACGGTGGCACGCTGGGCATAGTCACGGTGGAGGACATACTCGAGGAGCTCGTCGGCGAGATCTGGGACGAGGACGACGTGGTCGAGGAGAGCTTTGTGCCCCTGGGCGGAGGCCGGTACGAGGTCGACGCGGAGAGCCCTGTGGGCGAGACGCTTGAAAAGCTCGGCCTGGACACGAAGGAGCTCCCTGACGAGGACGAATACAAGCTCATGGGCGAGTGGGCGTACGAGCAGTTCGACCGCATACCCTCCACGCGCGAGAGCTTCAAATGGGGCCGTCTGAATGTGACCGTCAGCGAGATGCGCCAGAACCGCATAGTCAAGCTCGTCTGCCGCGTCGAGCCTGAACCGGAGACGGACACGGAAGGGGGCGAGGCGAAGTGAGCGGATACATCATAGGCTTCATCGCGCTGCTGGCGCTGTCCGCGCTGTTCTCTGCCGCCGAGAGCGCCTACACCGAGTGCAACCGGCTGAGGATAGAGTCCGCCGCCGAGGAGGGCAAGCGCTCCGCCGCCACGGCGCTGAAGATGCTCGACCGCTTTGACTCCACCATAAACGCCATACTGCTGGGCAACAGCCTGGCGAACATCTCCGCCACCGCCGTGGCCTGCACGGCCGGCGTCGTCCTGACCGGCGGCATGGAGTGGATGTGGCTGGCCGCGGTCTGCGCGCTGGTGCTGATACTGCTCTTTGGCGAGATACTGCCCCGGAGCATAGCGGGCAAGAACGCGAACCGCCTGGCGCTGAGCCTCGCCAAGCCGGTGAGGGTGCTGACGCTTATCGTGACGCCGCTGAGCTGGCTGTTCGGCTCCGTGGCCAGGCTGATGACCCACCCGGAGCGCGGCTCCGAGCTTGGGGAGGACGACGAGGCCGCGGTGGAGGAGCTGCAGAGCATCATCGACACCGCCGCGGACGAGAGCGTGCTGGACGAGAACCGCAGCGAGCTGCTGCGCAGCGCGCTGGAGTTCTCCGAGCTGAGCGCCAGCGAGGCCATGACCGCGCGCGTCGACGTCGACGCCATAGACATAGACGACGACTGGGAGGACATCCTGGCCGAGATAGAGAACAGCAGGCACTCCCGCCTGCCGGTGTACGAGGACAGCATCGACAACATCATAGGCTTCCTCTACCTGAACCACTTCCTCAAGGCCATGACCGAGAACCCGCATCCGGACATACGCGGTATGCTCATGGAGCCGCTGTACGTCTACAAGACCGTCAAGCTGCCCCAGGTGCTCTCCGAGCTGAGACACGCCAAAAAGCACCTCGCCATCGTCACCGACGAGTACGGCGGCACGCTGGGCGTCATATCCCTCGAGGACGTGCTCGAGCAGATAGTCGGCGAGATCTGGGACGAGACGGACGAGGTCGAGACGGAGGTCGTTGAAAAGGCCGAGGGCGAATACGAGATAGACGGCGACATGACCATCTCAGACTTCCTGGAGCTGGTCGGGCTGGACGAGGACGAGTTCGAGTGCGAGAGCGACACCGCCGGCGGCTGGACGCTCGAGATGTTCGGGCGCTTCCCGGAGGCCGGGGACAGCTTTGAGTACGGGAACCTCACCGTCACCGTCCTGGCCATGGATAAGCAGCGCGTGGATAAGCTCCTTGTCCGCCGCCGCGAGGAACCCGCGGAGGACGGGGAATAAAGCCATAAAAAATGCACCGGTCAAGGCCGGTGCATTTTCGTGCTTATTTTACGCTCAGCTCGGGTAGTGTATCATTGCGAGGTCTATGTCCTGGAAGTCGTCCTCGTATATCGTCCAGACGTTGTTGTCGTCGCGCTTGACCTGCACGACCATCTCGACGGGGTCGAGGTAGCCCACGCTGTCCAGGTTGTCGCGGCAGAGCTGGATGAAGGCCTCCGCCCAGGCGGCGTCGTAGGCCTCGTAGGTGTCAAAGGTCTGGTTGTTGAGCTCGGTGATGACCGGCTCGGACTGGTCGACGACCTTCTGCATGATGTCTATGGGGTAGATGGTGAGCTGGACTCCATAGGTGGTGTCGTCGACCTTTGTGGACTCGCCCACCTCATAGCGCGAGTGGGAGTAGATCTCCTTGTAGAGCTCCACCAGTTCGTTCGTCAGCTCCTCCGTGGGGTAGGTGATGTCGAAGTAGTACGTGAAGAATTCGGCCTCGGTCTGAAGCCCCTGCAGATAGTTGGCCTCGGCCTCGTCTGCGGTGATGTCGACCAGCTCCAGGAACTCGTCGCTGTACTTGCCGAGATAGATCTCGTCCAGGTTGCCCTGAACCAGAGTGCGCGAGACGTCCTCCATTGCCCCGCAGCCGGCAAGCGACAGTGCAAGCGCGAGCGCGAGCGCCAGCGCCGCCAAGCGTTTTGCTCTTTTCATATTTTGTTCTCCTTTTCCCTTATTGATAACGCCCGTTGAGACGCTATAGGCTTTTAACCGCCGCCCCCCCTGGCGGCCGCGAGGGAATATGCGGTGCAGCGCGGCTCAAAGCAGCCGTGACTTCCTGACTGCACGTATGAGGAACATGCTGGCGAGGCCGGTGAACACACCGGTCACGACTCCGCTGGCCGCGAGAGCCAGGCCGTAGACTATCAGCCCGGGAGTCTGCGTGATGAGTATTGCGACGAGCAGCTGCCCGGCGTTGTGCGCCAGGGCGGCGAACACGCTGACCACCCAGAGCAGCTTCTCCGGGAACACGCCTACCAGAACGCACATGACTATGTAGGCGAACACTCCGCCTGCGACGGAGAACAGGAAGGCGGAAAAGCCCCCCGCAAATACGCTGCCCAGCACAAGCCTGACCGCGAGTATCGCAAGCGCGTCCCGGCGGCCGAGCAGCACCATGGCCACAAGCGTGACTATGTTGGCCAGACCCAGCTTGACGCCGGGGATGGCGACAAGGGGCGGTATCTGGCTCTCCGCCACGAATATTGTCAGCGCCACGGCGGCGAGCGCCGCGCAGAGCGCTATGCGTTTGGATGCCTTCATGCCTCGTCCTCCGGGTTGAGTATGTCGATGACCAGGCCGTGGGGCACGCAGGCTATGGGCACATAGCCGCCGGAGATAGCGCCCTGCCTGACGCAGACCTGGTCGGGGCAGTCGGCGCTGACCACCTGGATGGAGCCGTGCTCCACGCGGATGCGGTTCGTGCCCAAGTCCGTGGTCACGTCAAACTCGTAGGGCATGACTACGGCGTCAAGCTCTATCTCCTCGTACAGCTCGCCGTCGAGCCAGATGCGGGCCACCGCGCCCTCCGCCTTGCCGCTGGAGCGCAGCCAGAGAAACGCCGCGAGCCCTATGACAAACACGACGGAGAACATTATTGCCCAGAATTTCGTCTTACGTACCATGGATTCATTTTAAGATACAAGACACTAGTTGTCAAGCAGTTGTCAATCCATTGTCAAACCGGTTACAAAATGATATAATCAGCCGGTGAAACTTTCGCTTTGGAGGTGCGGCGATGCCGGACGTATCGGAGCTTGTCGGATATATAATAGGCAGCACTCGGTATATTCTGCCGCTGCTGGCGCTGTGGGTGCTGGCGCGGTGCCTGCGCAGCATGCTGCGCGACCGATATGAGCCTGAAACCTGGGCCTACCTCGTTGACCTGAACGGGGACAGGCACCCGGTCAACCACTGGGAGTGCATAATAGGCCGCTCGCGCTCGGCCGACGTCGTGCTGGAGGCGCCCAGCGTCTCGCGCGTCCACGCCAGCCTGCAGCGCGACGGAGGCGGGTACTGGACGGTGTCCGACCTGCGCAGCAAGGGCGGAACCTTTGTCAACGGCGACGAGGCCGACGTGCTCGACCCCGTGCGCGACGGGGACGTGCTGGACTTCGCCGGCGAGGAGCTGGTGTTCCAGGAGGTCAGCCGCGACGAGCGCGAATGGCTCGAGCGCAGGCGCACCGCCCCCGGGCGCTTCGTGGGACCGGGCGTGACGCTGCTGATACTGACGCTGTTCCAGGCGTTTTTGACGCTGGAGTTCACGGTCACGGCGGCCGACGAGTACCTCACTCCCATCTGCCTGGCCTTCGCGGCGCTCATAGTGCTGGAGTGGTTCTGCTATCTGGTCATGCGCTCCGTGCGCCGCACGGGCTTTGAGCCGGAGACGATAGCGTTTTTCCTCAGCACGCTGGGTATGGAGGTCTGCGCGTCGAGCACGCCGGACGAGATGTTCCGCCAGGTGCTGTTTCTGATAATCGGCGTGGCGCTGTTTTTCGTCCTCGGCTGGTGGCTGAGGGATCTGCGCCGCGTCAAGGCCGTGCGGATGCTGGCCGCGCTGGCGGCCATGGGTCTGCTGGCGATAACCGTGGTGCTGGGCGAGGTTCGCGGCGGCGCGGGCAACTGGCTCAACTTCGGCTCGTTCACCATACAGCCCAGCGAGCTGGTCAAGGTGCTGTACATCTACACCGGAGCGGCCACGCTCGACCGGCTGTTCGCAAGGCGGAACCTGTTCGGCTTCATCGTCTTCTCCGCCATCTGCGTCTGCGCCCTGGCGCTGATGGGCGACTTCGGCACGGCGCTCATCTTCTTTGCGACCTTCCTTGTCATAGCCTTCATGCGCTCCGGCAGCTTCGCCACGGTCTTCCTCGCCGTCGCGGGCGCGGGCATGGGCGGCTTCCTGGTGCTGAGCGTCAAGCCCTACGTGCTGGAGCGCTTCGCCACCTGGGGCCACGCCTGGGAGGACGTCTGGGACAGCGGCTACCAGCAGACCCACGCCATGAGCGCGGCCGCCTCCGGCGGACTGTTCGGGCGCGGCGCGGGCGAGGGCGGCCTGGTCGACATCACGGCGGCGGACACGGACATGGTCTTCGCGGTGCTCAGCGAGGAGCTGGGGCTGCTGATTGCCGTGCTCGCCATGCTCGCGGTCATCGCGCTGGCGTTCTTCACCGTGCGCAACGCGGCGCGCGGGCGCAGCACCTTCTACGTCATAGCCGGCTGCGCGGCGGTGAGCCTGATGATGGTGCAGATGGGTCTCAACATCTTCGGCTCGCTGGACATCCTGCCGTTCACGGGCGTGACCTTCCCCTTCGTGTCGAAGGGCGGCACCTCGCTGATAGCCTGCTGGATGCTGCTGGCCTTTGTCAAGGCCACGGACACGCGGCGCGACGCCAGCTTTGTTGTCAGCCGCGACCCCAAGACTCCGGACGAGGAGTACGAGGAGGACTACGAAGAAGACGGCGATTACGAGGAGAACACCCCTCAGAATGACCCCGGAAGGGAGGGTGCTGTATGAAAAAAGTCAAAAACCGCGCGTGGTCCAGCCTGCTGATCGCCCTGCTGCTCGTAGTTGGACTGGGCGTCTACCTGGTCAAGCTCGCCGACAACGGCGGAGCCTGGGCAAGCTACTTCTCCGGCGGCACGCCGGGGGGCACGATACTCGACCGCAACGGCGTCACGCTCTACTCCTCCACCGAGGACGGCGTGAGCTACGCGGCGGACTACACCACGCGCCTGGCCTGCTACCATCTTATCGGCGACAGCACGGGCAATATACGCACAGGCGCGCTCCGTCAGTTCCGGGATCTGCTGAGCGGCTACAGCTTTATAAACGGCAGCTCCAGCGGCAAGACCCTGCAGCTTACGGTGGATTCGTCCCTGAACACCGTCGCTTACAACGCGCTCGCCGGACGCAACGGCGCGGTGATGCTTATAGACTACACCACCGGCGAGGTGCTGTGCATGGTGTCGACCCCGGCGGACGACCCCACGAACCCCTCTGGCAGCCCCGCCGAGGGCACGTACATCAACAAGTGCCTGAGCGCCAGCTTCGTCCCCGGCAGCGTGTACAAGCTGGTCACGCTCGCGGCGGCGATAGAGAACATACCCGACCTGTTCGAGCGCACGTTCTGGTGCGAGGGCAGCAGCGTGGTCGGCGGAGCGGTGCTCAACTGCACCGGCTCTCACGGCAGCCAGACCATAGAGCAGGCGCTGGCCAACTCCTGCAACTGCGCCTTCGGCGCGATCGCGCTGGAGCTGGGCGCGGACACGCTGGCCGAGTACGCCGAGAAGCTGGGTATCACGCAGGAGCTGGAGATGGACGGCATAACCATCCCCGCCGGCAACTTTGACAAGGCGGAGGCCGGCTCCATCGGCCTGGCCTGGTCCGGCATCGGCCAGTACAACAACCTGGTCGTGCCCTACGCGCTGGTGCGCTACGTGGCCGCGATAGCCAACGGCGGCAGCGTGTACGAGCCGACGCTGCTCGGCCACGGCAGCCTCGACCGCGAGACGCAGCTGCTCAGCGCCGACACGGCCGCGCGCATCGCGGAGATGATGAACCACAACGTCCAGACCGCCTACGGCGGCCAGTACACCTTCCCGGGGCTGAACGTCTCCGCCAAGACCGGCACCGCCGAGGTCGGCGACGGCACTTCCCACGCCTGGATGACCGGCTTCCTCAACGACGCGGAGCACCCCTACGCCTTCGTCGTGCTGGTCGAGCACGCCGGCGGCGGACTCACCAACGCCGCGCCCATAGTCAACCAGGTTCTCCAGGCGGCCGTGGCCGCGTGAGGAGGAGCCGGCGCGCCCGGACTTAATAAAAATACGAACCCCCGTCCGCCGGACGGGGGTTCGCTGCGTCTTGAATCATGCGGCTCAGCCGTTGGGGTGGCTCTCGCTCCAGAGCCCGGCGGACTTGACGGCCCACTTTTCCGCCTTGTCAACGCACTTGGCGGTCAGCTCGTCGACGTCCTCGGGCGCCTCCACGTCGGTGCTCCTGGCGCCGGACTCGTGCACCATGTTTGCCAGCGCTCCGGGGTTATCCAGCAGCGGACAGGGGCGCAGATGGTTGCAGTTGAACGGCTGGTTCCTGTGGTAGGCCATGAAAAGCGGGGACTTGTAGGCCTCCAGCAGCGTCTTCTCGCGGATGTTCGAGTCGGAGTAGTGGATGAACGCGCAGGGCTCGATGTCGCCGGCGGCGTTGATGTGGCAGTAGCTCCTGCCGCCGGCGATGCAGCCGCCGACGTACTCGCCGTCGTTCCAGAAGTCCATGGTGAACAGCGGCTTGGTGCGGCGGAACTCGCGCACCTTGCGGTACATGTACGCGCGCTGCTCGGCCGTGACCATCAGCTCGGGCACGGCGTTCTTGCCGACGGGCATGTATGTAAAGAGCCAGGCGAATTTGGCGCCCTTGGCTATCATGTCGTCGAAGTACTCCTCGCTGCCGATGACGTCGTAGTTCTTGCTGGTGTAGCAGCAGCTGATGCCGAAGGGGAGCTTCTTGCGCTTGAGTATCTCCATGGCGCGCACGACGGCGGCATAGGTGCCGTGGCCGCGGCGGTCGTCGGTGGCCTCCTCAAAGCCCTCGACGCTGATGGCGGGGACGAAGTTCTTCACGCGCAGCATCTCGTCGGCGAACTCCTCGTCTATCAGCGTACCGTTGGTGAAGGCGGAGAAGACGCAGTCGTTGTGCGCTTCACACAGGCGTATGATGTCCTTTTTGCGCACCATCGGCTCGCCGCCGGTAAAGAGGAACATGTACGTGCCCATCTCGTTGGCCTGGTTGACGATGCTGTCCATTTCCTCGTATGTGAGGTTGAGCTTGTTGCCGTACTCGGCCGCCCAGCAGCCGGTGCAGTGGAGGTTGCACGCGCTGGTGGGGTCCATGAGTATGGCCCAGGGCACGCTGCACCCGTGCTCGTCCTTGACCTTCTGCTGGCGCGGCATACCTATCAGGGCGCTGTTTATGATGAAGTTCTCGAATATCTTCATCCTCACGCCCTCGTCTATGTCGTCCCAGAGCGACTTTATGAACTTTGACCAGTTGGGATCGTTCAGCACGGCCTCGACGCCGTGTATCTGGGAGGTCAGCATCCCATCGGTGTCAAAGCGCTTGGCCCATTCTATCAGCTTCGGGAGGCACTCCTCCGGCGGCTGACGCAGCATTTTCAGCGCCTGCTTTACCGCGAAGGCCTGTGCACTCTCTGAAAATGTCTTGTTTGCCATGAATATCGTCCTTTCTGTGGAATTAAACCACGGTTTAATTGTATCTCCGCAAACCCGTTTCTTCAACGGACAATAATGGATGTGTATTGCAATTTCACCGCTTTCCGACATAAAGGTACGGCAAAGCTGTTCGAAAATCATTTGCGGAGTGTTTTTGCCGTGTTAATTTTACCGGGCGGGAGGCCGGGCGCCACAGAGAGTCCTTATGCTCCGCCGCGGGTCGATATGACGGGAGATCTGAGTACGGGACAATGTGCACAAATTAACAGGCGGTAAATTGGAGATAAGCGAGCTTATAAACTAAAATCGTACTTTAAAATGCTTGCAATGTTCGCTCACTTACTATATAATTAGTTAAACGTTGTAAACGATGGGACTTTGGAGGTAACTATGGCTGACGAGGGCAAGAGCAAAAAGACCTCGGCTGCGGACGCGGTGTTCGAGGCGCTGCGGTCACAGATAAGTTCCGGGGTGTGGAAGGTAGGAGACCGGCTGCCCAGCGAGGGCGAGCTGGCGGAGCGCTACGGGGTGAACCGCCTGACGGTGCGCGTCGCGCTGCAAAAGCTGAACGCTCTCGGCGTGGTGGAGACGCGCGCCGGAGCCGGCACGCATGTCATTGAATTCGACTTTGAGAACTACCTGCGCATGGCGTCCAAGTTTTACGGCCGGGGAGACATGCTGCAGGAGGTAACGGAATTTCGCAACCACTTGGAGATAGAGTGCGCGCGCCTGGCGTGCGAGCGCGCGACGGATGAGGATCTGGCCGAGCTGGAGCGCCTTGCGCTGGAGCACCGGCGGGTGTGGATCGATTCGCAGGACGTGGAGCACGACGAGTGGTGCCGCAGGGTGGCCGCCGCCGACCTGGAGTTCCACGAGCAGGTAGTGCGGATGTCGCACAACCGGCTTTTCATATACGCCTTCTCCGTGGCTCGGGAGCCTGTCTATGAGTACATACTCTTTTCGGTCAGCAAATGGACGCCGGAGCTGGTCAGGAGCTTCCGCCTGGACAAACAGCGGGACATACACTACTGCATATATGAGAGCATAAAGCAGCGCGACTTCACCACGTGCCAGAGCGACTACGCCGCGATGATAGCCTCGTACGCGCGCGCAAGCTGGACTATGCCCGTGGTGGGATAGCGCAGCGCGCAAAAAGTGCGCCGGTTCGCATTGAACCGGCGCACTGAGACTGTCAAAAAAGGCCCTCGACGGCCTTTTTTGACAATAAAGTCCCCCGGCCGCGAGCGGCCGATGGAGACCGACACTGCGCTTCGCGCCTCGGTTGTCCGCCAAAGGCGGCCAATTCGACGCTCGCTACGCGAGAAGTATTTTCGGCGACGTACACGCCGCCGCCGAAAATGATTGCAGTCCCTTTCGCGCCCATAGGGCGCGAAACTCTGCGAGGCTTTTTCGACAAGCTGAGTGCGCCGGTTCACATTGAACCGGCGCACTTTTATGTTGTCGCCCTAGCTCACGCGCCGAGGAGCTCCATAAGCTCGCCCCACAGCTCCAGCAGCCGGAACTTGAACTGTACCCCGCCGCCGTCGGAGGAGATTATCGCGCGGGTCTCGCCGTCCAGCTCCTCAAACGCGGCCTCGCTCTCCGCCGCGGTGAGGCACAGCGGCGGGAAGACCACGCACCACCAGTTGTGCCCGGCGCCCTCGCCCAGCGTCACGCGCAGGGACTGGTAGCGCCCGGCGGGCAGGGAGAAGGTGTCGTACTCGCGCGTGGGGTAGTACTCCTCGCCGAGCGTCACGTTCACCTCGCGCCCCTGCGCGGCGCTCTCCGCCGCGGCGGCTATGCCCTCGAGGTTCGCCTCTATGAGCGCCTCCGCCCCGGCGATATCGGCGGCGGAGGCGAGCTTCGGCTCGAGGTAGGACAGCACCGCGTCGCGCACGTAGAGCTTGATCGCCTGCTCCGTCGCGTCGTCCGACGCGGCTATCACGTGCAGCCGCACCAGGCCTTCCGACACGCGGGAGCTGGCAGCGCCCGCCCACGTCCCCGCCAGCAGCGTAAAGCACAGCGCGAGCAGCAGGGCGATTTCCCATTTGCGCAGAGACTTCATCTCAAGCACCTCCACTGGGAGTATGTCCGGCGGAGGCGGGAGTTAAACCGTCACTGGGCGTTTTTCGGAAAAGGCGTTCAGGCGGGCAGGCTGCCCGGCTCCTCGCGGGTCAGCACAACTCTGCCGCCGGAGACGGAGGCGGTCACGCGGTCGCCCGCGCGCAGCCTGCCGGACAGCAGGGCGTCGGCGGCGGGGTCTTCCAGCTCGGCGGCGACGGTGCGCCGGAGCGGGCGCGCGCCGCAGGCGCTGTCGTAGCCGTGCTCGGCGAGGGCGGAGACCGCCTCGCCGGTGACGGTCAGCGTCACGCCCAGCGCGGCCATGCGCTTCACGACCGTGGCGACAAGCCCCTCGGCGATTCGCCGGACGTCGGCCGGCTCCAGGCGGCGGAAGATGATGGTGCCGTCCACGCGGTTGAGAAACTCCGGGCGGAAGGTGTCGCGCAGCTCGCGCATCACCGCCTCGTGCACCCCGTCGCCGCCGCTGCCGTCTGGGGTGAAGCCCAGGCGCGGCTTGCCGTCCGTGATGGCGCGGGCGCCCACGTTGCTGGTCATGACGACGATGGTGCTGCGGAAGTCCGCGCGCCTGCCGGCCGAATCCGTCAGCCGGCCGTCGTCCATTATCTGCAGCAGCAGGTTGTAGACGTCCGGGTGAGCCTTCTCGATCTCGTCAAAGAGCACCAGCGACCAGGGCGCGCGCCTTACGCGCTCGGTGAGCTGGCCGCCCTCGCCGTAGCCGACGTAGCCGGGCGGCGAGCCGATGAGCTTGCTGACGGCGTGCTTCTCCATGTATTCGGACATGTCAAAGCGTATCAGCGCGTTTTCGTCGCCGTATACGGCCTCGGCCAGGGCGCGGCAGAGCTCGGTCTTGCCCACGCCGGTGGGGCCTAAGAACAGGAAGCTGCCGATGGGGCGCTCCGGGTCGGACAGCCCCGCGCGGGCGCGGCGTATGGCCTTGGCCACGGCGGCCACGGCCTCGTCCTGGCCGATGACGCGCCGGTGCAGCACGGACTCGAGCTTCATCAGCCTGTCCGCCTCGCTCTCGGTTATCGCCGCCACGGGGACGCCCGTCCAGTCGGAGACTACGGCGGCCACGTCGCCCTCCGTGACGGCGCGGCTGTCGCCGCGCAGGCGCACCGCGGCCGAGGCCTCGTCCAGCAGGTCGACCGCCTTGTCGGGCAGGTAGCGGTCGCAGATGTAGCGGCCGGAGAGGCGTATCGCCGCGCGCACCGCGGTGTCCGCGATAGCAAGGCCGTGGTGGGCCTCCAGCTTGGGCAGCAGGGCGTAGAGCATGGCCTCGCAGGTGGCGGCGTCCGGCTCCGGCACGTTCACCGGTTGGAAGCGCCGCTCCAGCGCGGCGTCCTTTTCGATGTACTTGCGGTACTCGTCGGGGGTGGTCGCGCCTATCACCTGTATCTCGCCTCGGCTGAGCGCGGGCTTGAGGATGTTCGCAGCGTCCAGCGCGCCCTCGGCCGAGCCTGCGCCGACTATGGTGTGTATCTCGTCGATGAAGATTATGACGTCGCCCGCGCGCGCCACCTCGCGCAGCACGCACTTGACGCGGTCTTCAAAGTCGCCGCGGTACTTTGTCCCGGCCAGCATGGAGGCTATGTCCAGCGAGACTATGCGGCGGTTTTGCAGCTCGGCGGGCACGTCGCCGCAGGCCACGCGCCAGGCCAGGGCTTCGGCGACTGCGGTCTTGCCCACGCCCGGCTCGCCGACCAGGATGGGGTTATTTTTGCTGCGGCGGGATAGGATCTGTATGACGCGGCTTATCTCGTTTTCGCGCCCCACGACTGGGTCCATGCGCCGGTTCGCCGCCAGGAGAGTGAGGTCGCGGCTGTACTGGTCCAGGACCCTGGTCTCGGTGCGGCGGACGGGGTTCTTCACCGGAGCCTGCTGTCCTCCGCCCTGGCCGGAGCGCGACCGGCCGTCGCCCATGCCAAAGAGCGAGTGTATGGAGCTGAAGATGTCCGCGCTGCCGGCTCCCGCGCACTCCAGCGCGCGCACGCCGGCGCAGCCGGGTACCCTGAGTATGCCCAGCAGGATGTGCTCGGTGCCCACATATCCGTGGCCGAGGGCGCGCGCGTCCTGCGAGGCGTGCTCCAGCGCGCTGCGCCCGTTGGCCGTGAAGCCCTGCTCGGGACCTCCGGGAGCGCCGGAGCCACTGACCGCAATCACCGAGCGGGTCAGACTGGCCATGTCCAGCCCCAGAGAGGCGAGCACCCTCGCTCCCAGACTCTCCGTCTGCGCGGCGACACCGAGCAGCAGGTGCTCCGTGCCGACGTAGCTGTGCCCGAGGGATGCGGCCGCGTCCCGGGCGGATTTTATAGCCGATGAGGCTCTGTCTGTGAATCGGACACTGTTTTTCATGTGTGTATGCCTCCTTGCGCAATTATATGTCCCCCGGCGCGCGAGATAAGCCGTATTCTGCGCGGACACGTGACTCGCGTGTAAGTATTGCCAATTCAGGCGGGGCATAGTCACAATGATCGCCAATGCCGGCGCGTTTATATTTCATCACAAAAAAATTCATAAAACATACTTCAAATTTGGAGGCGTGTGTGGTACAATATATATAAACCAACCGGAAGGAGCTGAAAGCCCATGAAGTTTACGTTCACAGAAAAGAAAATGGACGTCTCCGATGATCTGCGCGCCTACGCTGAGAAGAAGATCGGCAAGATCGATAAATTCTTCAAAACGGACAGCGAGGCCTTCGTGACCTTCTCCACCGAGCGCGGACGTTTCCGTGCCGAGGTCACGATCAAAAACAACGGGATGTTCTACCGCGTGAGCGAGCTTACCGGCGACATGTACGCCTCTATCGACTCGGCCGTGGCCAGCATCGAGAGGCAGATCCGAAAGAATAAGACCCGCCTTGAAAAGCGGCTTCGCGCAGGCGCGATAGAGCGTGAGATCAAACCCTATCAGGTCGCCGGTGACGACACCGGCGAGGAGGAGTTCCAGATCGTCCGCAACAAGAAGTTCTACATCGCCCCCATGAGCGTCGACGAGGCGATCTTGCAGATGAACCTGCTGGAGCACGAGTTCTTTGTGTTCCGCAACGCGGATGAGCGCGACGCATTCACCGTGGTCTACCGCCGCAAGCACGGCGGCTACGGCCTCATAACCGACGACAAGGACTGAGGCTGGCAGAGCACGGAACCGGAACGGCAGCAAACAACAGCAAAGGTATAGAAAGCGGGCGCCGCATATGCGGCGCCCGCGGTTTGTCAAAGAGCCGTCGGGTAAGTTGTCAAGTCAAGTGCAACAGGATATTGAAGAAGATTTCGAGAGGGGAACGCCAGTCGAGGCATTTGCGTGGGCGCAGATTTAACAGAGCAACAAGATGAGCAACATCGTCAGCAGGGACATGAGCCAAATCGGTGCCCTTGGGGATGAATTCGCGGATGAGGCCATTCGTGTTCTCGTTGGTACCCCGCTGCCAGGGCGAGTGTGGATCGGCAAAGTAAAACGGGAGACCGCGCAGAGTCTTGGAAATTTCACGATACAGCGTGAATTCAGTACCGCGGTCGGGGGTTACGCTTTTCACCTTGTCCTCTGGCAGAGCTCCGAGCAGAGCGGTCATGGCGTCGCGGGTTGCTTCAGCGGTTACATTGGGGAGCTTGACGGCCAGGGTGAACCTGGATTTCCGGTCTACCAGGGATAAGAGGCACTCTCCGCCGCGCTTGCCCACAACGGTATCCGCCTCAAAATGTCCCAGCTCGCTGCGGTCGTCAGCTTCGGGTGGACGGTCACAGATCCTGTCAGCGTCACAAAAATGTGAGCCCTGCCGTCTCCTGTCCCGTTGTCTGCGCTGCTTCTTCCCTTTGCGGCGAAGATGATAGGCGAACGCCTTCTTCTTGTTCCTGCTGGCCGCGCGCTTGTTCTCATCAAATATTCCGGCTTTAATGGCACGGTAGATAGCGGCATAGCTTATCTGCACCTCTGCCGATTCAAGCTTAAGCCGGTTTGATATCTGCTCTGGCGACCAGTGGCCTTCCTGAATGAAGCGGCGGATATATTCCCGCTTCTCCGCCTCGCAGAGGATATGCTTTCGGCCGCAGGCTTTTCGCCGTTTTTCATAGCGCGGTGTATGATGTGTAACACAAAGGATACGCGCCCAGTCCGGCTTCGCAAAATACCTATTTTGCGACAATTATAGTGTATTTTATTGGTAGTTTTTATTGTTCGAGAATATAATACTACCTGTAGTGAAATTAAACTGAAATTTGCGAGAATATTCTGAGAATTTATTGTTTCCGATTTTTTAGGTTAAAAGCGCGCGCGCCGAGTCGGCGGAGCAATAATTTATATTGCAGCGGCCTCGCGGGAGGGGCTCGCCGCCGCGCGCCGAGGCAGCCGGCGATTGACGGCGGCGCCCCGCTGTGTTAGTATCATAAGGCGAGAAAACTGAAACGGAGGTTGCGTTATGCGTTGGATAGAGGCCGCGTTCCGCGCCGCGCCGGGGAAGCTTGACGAGCTGTGCGACAGGCTGACCGAGCTGGGCGCGGACGGGCTGGTAATAGAGGACGAGGCGGATTTCAGGCGCTTCCTGGAGGAGAACCGCCAGTACTGGGACTACGTCGACGACGAGCTGGAGGCGCGGTACAAGGGCGTCTCCCGCGTGAAGGTCTACGTTGAGGACAGCGCCGAGGGCAAGGCCAAGCTCGCGCGCTGGACGGAGGCGCTGGGCGCCGAGCCGGAGACGAACAGCATCGCCGACGAGGACTGGGCGGACAACTGGAAGCGCTATTATAAGCCCATCCCGGTGGGGGAGAGCCTGCTGGTTCTGCCCAAGTGGGAGCCGGAGCCGGAGGGGAACGCGCGAAAGGTGCTCAAGCTCGACCCGGGTCTGGCCTTCGGCACGGGCGGCCACGCCACCACACGCATGTGCCTGGAGCTGCTGGAGGCCACGGCCGCCGGAGGCGAGCGCGTGCTCGACCTCGGCTGCGGCAGCGGCATACTCGGCATAGGCGCGCTGGTGCTCGGCTGCGCGGACTGCACGGGCTGCGACATAGACCCCAAAAGCCCCGAGGCCGCGGCGGACAACGCCGCGCTCAACGGCATCGCGCCGGAGAGCTACCGCATGTACACCGGCGACGTGCTCGCCGACTCCCGGCTGCGCTCGCGGCTGGGGACAGACTATGACATAGTGCTGGCGAACATAGTGTCCGACGTCATAATCCCGCTTGCGCCGTATGCGCGCGAGTGCACCGCGCCGGGCGGGGTTTTCATAACCAGCGGCATAATAGAAGGCCGCCAGGACGAGGTGGCCGCCGCGCTGAGCGCGGCCGGGTTCACGCTGGAAAAGCATCTGAGCGAGGACGGCTGGCACGCCTATCTCTGCCGGTAAAACAGGCTGCCGAACGCGCATTTTGGCGCGTTCGGCAGCCTGCTGCGCAGGATACGAGCGGAATTTTTTAATTTCCTCTTGACAAGCGTGTATTTGCGTGTATAATGGAGCCAATTTCATATGAAAGATAGAGGCGCGGCCGACAAGAGTACGCACGGCAAACGACAGACATCGTGTGCGGAAAGGGGAAGCCGCCGAGGTGCCGCATGGGTGTCTGAGCGTGCGGTTGCCGGGCCGGGGGATAACATCCGTCGGACTGTCACGGTTGTGGAGCGCTATCGAGAACAGTGAAAGCATTTTTTGCCGCCATTGACTTCACCACCGGATGAAGCTCAGGGCGGTAATTATTTTGTCCCAATTTTCCTTGAGCTTCACTATCCAAACCAGCGGGCGCGAGACCCGCCGCGTGGAAACGCGCCGAAAAGAAGCGAAAGGAAAAGATGAAAATGACCAGAAGAATCCTTGCAGTGCTCATGGCCCTCGCCATGGTCTTTGCCCTCGCCGCCTGCGGCAGCGACGCCGAGCCTGAAACCAGCGCCGACCCGAACGCCGAGCAGAGCGTAGAGCCGACCGTCAACCCCCAGGAGGCCGCCCAGGCCGTAATTGACAGCCTCACCGTCCCCGAGAACATAGACCCCGCCACCGTGCAGGGCTGTGAGGACGGCGTGCTGACCGTCGCCATGGAGTGCGCTTACGCACCCTACAACTGGGCGCAGATGGACGACTCCAACGGCGCCGTTGAGATTTCCAACGCCTCCGGCAGCTACGCCAACGGCTACGACGTCATGATTGCCAAGATAATCTGCGACATCTACGGCTGGGACCTCGAAGTCGTCTCCAGCGCGTGGGAATCCCTGACCGCCGGCGTGCAGAGCGGAGTGTATGACGCGAACATCGCCGGTCAGAGCATGACCGCCGAGCGCATGAACGAAGTCGACATGGCCGGCCCGTACTACTACGCCGACATCGTCGTCGTCACCACCAAGGACAGCAAGTACGCCGACGCCAAGAGCATCACCGACCTCGCCGGCGGCACCGCCACCGCGCAGAGCGGCACGATATGGTACGAGTCCTGCCTGCCCCAGATTCCCGACGTGAACCTCCTCGCCCCCGCCGAGACCGCCCCGAGCATGATTATGAGCCTGACCACCGGTCAGTGCGACTACATCTGCACCGACGTGCCCACCGCCACCGCCGCCGCCCAGAAGGACGACAACCTCGTTATCCTGAACTTCTCCGGCACCGACGGCGACTTCCAGTTCGCCACTGAGGAAGAGCGCGACGAGAACGTCAACATCGGCATCGCCGTGCAGAAGGGCAACACCTCCCTGCTCGACGCGATGAACGCCGTGCTCAGCCAGATGGACCGCGACGACTTCAACACCATCATGAGCTACGCCATCTCCGTCCAGCCGGAGATTTGACCCAGAGAGATACCAGTCCCCAGGGCGCGCCCGAGCGGCGCGCCCTGTAAGCGCGATAAGCGATTATTATATTAAAGGGGTTTTTACTGCCGATGGACAGATTTTCACAGCTTTTTAACGACGTAGGCGCGCTTTGGAACGCGTACGGCTCGGCTTACCTGAGAGATATGGGCAACACGCTCATTCTCGCAGTCGTCGCCACGGTGATAGGCTTTATCATCGGCCTTGCCTGCGGCATCCTGAACACAATACCCTATTCCAAGAACGACCCGCTGATAAAGCGCATACTGCTGAAGGTCGTGCGCGCCCTGGTCCGCATATACGTGGAAATCTTCCGCGGCACGCCCATGATACTCCAGGCCGTGTTTATCTTCTACGGACTGCCCTACTTCACCAACAACACCTACCGCTTCAACAGCATCTGGTTTGCGGCTATACTTATCGTCTCGATAAACACCGGCGCGTACATGGCCGAGAGCGTCCGCGGCGGCATCATCTCCATTGACCCGGGCCAGACCGAGGGCGCCAAGGCCATAGGCATGAACCACTTCCAGACCATGACCAGCGTCATACTCCCGCAGGCCATACGCAACATCATGCCGCAGATTGGCAACAACTTCATCATCAACGTGAAGGACACGTCCGTAATGTTCATCATCGGCTTCACCGAGTTCTTCGCGCGCCACCGCTACATCACCGGCGTGAACAATATGTACTTCCCGAGCGCCACCATTGAAATGATAGGCTACCTCATTGTCACGCTGACCGCCTCGCTCCTGCTGCGCGCTCTCGAACGCCGCATGGACGGCAAGAGCAGCTATGAGCTGGTGCAGGCAGACGACCTCACCATGACCGCCGGCACCTACAGCCACCCCGACCGGGGCACGCCGTTTGACGAGCGCAGCACGGAGTTCGACGGGGGAGAGCGCAAGCGTGTGCGCGAAAGCCTCAAAAACAGCAACGGAAGTTCAAGGGAGGGACGGTAAATGAGCGACGCAATACTTGAAGTCCGCCACCTCTCCAAGAGCTTCGGCATAAACGAGGTGCTGCGCGACATAGACTTCGACGTCCGCCCCGGCGACGTCACCAGCATCATCGGCGCCTCCGGCTCCGGCAAGAGCACGCTGCTCAGGTGCATAAACCTGCTGGAGACGCCCACCAGCGGCGACGTCATATACCACGGCGAGAGCGTCGTGACCGGCAAGGTCAACGCCAACAAGTATCGCGCCAAGGTCGGCATGGTGTTCCAGAGCTTCAACCTCTTTGACAACATGACCGTGCTGAAAAACTGCATGATCGGCCAGATGAAGGTGCTCAAGCGCTCCGCCGAGGAGGCGGAGGCCAACGCCATGAAATACCTCGAGCGCGTGGGTATGGCGCCCTATATCAAGGCCAAGCCCCGGCAGATCTCCGGCGGTATGAAGCAGCGCGTGGCCATCGCCCGCGCCCTGGCCATGGACCCCGAGATCCTGCT
>OJQW01000426.1_pt1 | contig 19356 bp, 12 predicted proteins | sample 1599041 | NCBI WGS metagenome assembly OJQW01 (sample SAMN03922518, study PRJEB24848) | human gut metagenome | isolation source: stool sample | host: Homo sapiens | place: Germany | collected 2010-02
TTTGAGCCGCTTGCGCGGCTCGCCGCTGCCAGGTGCGGGTTGTTTAGGCCTTAGTCTCGCGCAGGCGGGTTTATCCGGCTGGCTGCGGTAGTTTAAGTCCTTAGTCTCGCGTGGGTGCGTTTGATCTACCAGATGCGGCTTCGGCGGCTTCGCCGCCGGTGCGCGTTTGGGTTGGCTGTGCCGCTTGGGATTGGGCTGGGCGCCTGGCCTTCGTCTCGCGTGTGTGCGGCTATCCTGCCGGGTGCAGCTGCGGCGGCTGTGCCGCCGGTGCGCGTTTGGGCTGGCTGTGCCGCTTGGGCTTGGGTTGGTGCTTAGCCTTCGTCTTACGTTGGCTCGCTTATCCGGCCGGATGCAGCTGCGGCGGCTATGCCGCCGGTGCGCTTTTGGGTTGGCTGTGCCGCTTGGGATTGGGCTGGGCGCCTGGCTTTCGTCTCGCGTGGGTGCGCTTGTCCTGCGGGGGCGCAGGGCATGTTGATGCACCGCAGCTGTGCTGGACATTGCCGCCCCTTTTCTCACTTGCAAACAATCGCCCCCTCTCAGAGGGGGCTGCCGGCGTGAGCCGGCTGGGGGAGAGGGGGATTAGCGCCATTCCATATGATTTCGTTTAAGCTTGCCTCAGTTTTCAAAAAACTGGGCTCTCGACAACTGCGTATATTGTCTGCTGCGGGCATTTGCCCGCTCTTTTTATTGCTGTGCGGGCGCGGGCTTTATTTCCTTGCGAAAATTGTCGGCGGCTGTAGACTTGTTAATAAATATGTGTTATTATGTTCACCACACGCGGAACTTTTGCGGCGTGCTCACGTCTGAGGTACGAACACACAGTAAAGGGGCAGTATACCCATGAAATTAAACGGAAGCAGCCGCGGGAGCCATTCCGCGGGCAACAACCACCACGAGCGCCCGCGCCGGGATGAATATGTGACCGGTGAGCGTCAGGAGCTCGATTCCGGCCTGGACGACGGCTACGTCCCGGAGGATGACTACGTCTATGGCGGTGCCTCGTCCGGCAGCGGTACGCCGCCGCGCGGTACAGGCGGTCAGAGGCGCTCCCAGGGGGGCAGAAGACCGCCCAAAAAACGCAGAGGCCGGGTTATAGGCGCGGTATGCGGCGCGATCGTGGCTGTAATAGCGCTGGCGGTCATTGTCTATGCGCTCTGGGAGAAGCCTATTGAGAGAAACGACGGCGGCCTGAAAACGCCCGTGGCAGAGACGGCGGACCCCGGCGTCACGGCCGACCCCAACGCCACTCCGACGCCCACGCCCACCGAGGACCCGAACGCCGGCGCGCCGGCCAGCCTTGTGGACGGCATGTACACCTTCCTCGTCGTCGGCTTTGACCAGGTCGCCTATCACACGGACACCATCATGGTCGGACGTCTTGACACGGTGAACCACACCATAAACGTTGTCAGCATCCCGAGGGACACGCTGATGAACATCTCCGGCGGCACCAAGAAGATCAACGAGCTCTTCCTGCGCGGCATGAACAATACCGACGGGGACCAGGACGCCAAGCTCCAGGGCGGAATTGACCGCCTGATGGAGGGAATCACGGACATACTCGGCTTTACGCCGGACGTCTATGCGGCCGTGGACCTGGAGGCCTTTGTGGAGCTCATCAACGCTATCGGCGGAGTCGACTACAACGTACCGCAGGATATGTATTATTACGACCCCTCGCAGGATCTGGCCATAGAGCTGGATGCCGGTATGCAGCACCTCACCGGCGAGCAGGCCATCGGAGTCATGAGATACCGCTCCGGCTACGTTACGGCGGACATCGGTCGTATTGAAACACAGCAGGACTTCCTCATGAGCATTGCCAGCCAGTTCATATCCCTGGGCAGCATACCGCACCTGACGGAGTTTATCAGCATATTCGAGGAATATGTGCTGACCAATATGTCCACCGCCAATCTGGCATTCTTTGCCCGTCAGTTCCTGATGTGCAGCAGCGAAAACATCACCTTCGCTACTATCCCGGCCAACTACAACGACTCGATAAAGGGACTGAGCTATGTCTCCATCTACGTTGACGACTGGATTGCGATGATAAACGAGCGCCTCAATCCCTACGACCAGGCGGTTACCACATCCAACGTCAATATTCTCACCCACTCGTTCAGCAGCGGGTTCTACTCCACCACCGGCACCATCGCCGGAGGAGCAGATTCCTTCACCGATTACACCTACCTGCGCGGCTGAGCACACACGGCGCCCCGGAACATTTCCGGGGCGCTTTTGTTTGCGCCTGTGACACACTGTGTCAATGATACAATAACGGAGTAAGCGACATATGATACACTTCGGCGGCACATGGCGCCGCCGAACGGGCCAAAGCGGCTACTTTTTGCGCCAAGTTTGTTAATCGTGTATCAATTTGGTACAGAGCTCTGTACTATAAGTGTTTCACGATGACACAAATTTGACAAATTGACAGAGCAAAAAAGCTGTGCTATCCTGATAATTGATCAGGCTTGGACAAAATTTTGGGTTTTGCCGGAGGTTGTTTGATGGAAGAGGCCTACACATTCACAAAGCAGGACCAGACGACGCAGGAGATGATACATGGCTCGCTGTACCGCTGCCGCAAATCCGGGCTGGACGCCCGCAGGGACAAGCTGCCCTTTGTCTCGGATAAGATGCGCGAATACGGCAAGAGCCTGGTGTCGGGGCAGATACGGCTCATGCGGCGCAGCAACCCGGAGTACTACGCACAGATAAGGGAAATACTGTCTGTCAATATGGCGTGCCTGTGCTATATAAGCCCCTCAGATTTCACCGTTTTCGGACGTTACGGTAATCAGGGGCTCAAAGATGAGCTCAAGGAAAAGAACCTCTGCCTCGGCGCCAGTCTCTCGGAGAAGCTGATAGGCACCAATGCGGCGATCATGGTGCCGCGCTGTCAGCGCGGCGTGTGGGTCATAGGCGAGGACCACTATATTGACGCCCTCAAGGACTATGCCTGCTACGCCTTCCGTATCCCCGGACGCTATGGGCGCGACGGGATAATAATGCTGATAACGCCGAAAGAAAATCTCACGGAGCGAGTCTGTGCCCTGTTCCGCTTCATTGAGAGCACGGAAAAGATAGTCACCGCGGGACATGCAACGGAAGACACACTGCTAAAGGACACCATAGTCCAGCACAAATACAGCGAGGATTCAACCGAAGACATGGTGGTGATAGTAGATAAAGACGGCTGCATTACCTATGCCAATGAGACTTTTTACCGCCTGTACGAGACCAGCGCCTTTGAGTCTGTCAGCAGGCGGCTGAGCGAGATCGCGCCCGAGCTGAGCTTCGTCCCGGGAAGCATAGCCGAAGGCCGTGCGGTGAAGATGCGTCGCGTAAAGCTTGCCATGCCGGGCGGAAAGAGCCCCGCTTATTTTGCCGACTGCGCGCCGATCAGCAACAACGGGCAGCGCCTGGGCGCCGTCATAACCCTGTCACAGGTCAAGGGCGGCGAGAGTCAGGGCAAGGCCAATTTTGTGCCAAAGTACAGTTTTGACGATATTTTGGGTATTTCCAAGAACTTTGTGGAGCTGAAGAGCTTTGCCGAGCGAATATCATGCTCCCCGGCGCCGGTGCTTATCCAGGGTGAGAGCGGCACGGGCAAGGAGCTCTTTGCCCATGCTATACATTCCGCCAGCCCGCGCTGGGACAAGCCCTTTGTCAGTATCAACTGCGCGGCCATACCCAGGGAGCTGGTAGGCAGCGAGCTGTTCGGCTACGTCGGCGGCGCCTTTACCGGCTCGAACCGCAGCGGGGCAAAGGGCAAATTCGAACTGGCCAACGGAGGCACGCTGTTCCTCGACGAGATAGGCGAGATGCCTCTGGAGATGCAGAGCGTGTTGCTGCGCGTGCTGGAGGAGGACGCTGTCACCCGCATCGGCGGAGACAAGCCCATACCGGTGGATGTGCGCCTGATTACGGCCACAAACCGGGATTTGCAGAGCTATATTGCGGAGGGGAAGTTCCGCAGCGACCTCTATTACCGAATAAACGTTGTCAATTTGAACCTTATCCCGCTGCGCGAGCGGCGCGAGGACATACCTGTGCTGGCTGAGGCTTTCATAAAGCGCTATGCCAAGGAGAACGGGGTGCGAGTCCTCGGCCTGGACCCGGAGGCGCTGTACGCGATGATGAACTATGACTGGCCGGGAAATATACGTGAGCTGCGCAATACAATAGAGCGCTGTGTCATAACCTCGGAGGGAGGCAGCATCAGCCTTTCCCAGCTTCCTGCGGGCATATCTGCCATAGCGGGGCAGCCTCAGCGGCAGATTGAGCCGGGGGCAGAGGAGCAGGAGGCGGGCAGCTTTTCATCGCGCTATATGAAACACCGGCGTGAGATGGTGCTGAGCATGATGGAGGAATTCGGCGGCAACAAGAGCCTGGTGGCCAAGCGCATGGGCATCTCGCGCTCCACGCTCTACAGGATACTCAACGGGGAAGAGGAGAAGTGAAGACGGGAGCTTACCCGGGTGCGAAAGCACCCGGTTTTTTTATACCGTTCAACGCGGCAGAGGGCGGCGAAAAAATATTTCGCCGCCTCGTCAAAAAGTTGGCACGCTTTTTGCAGTATATATTTTGCGAGAGCGGAAATCGCCCAGAGCGAGCTTTCAAAAACATCACATGATGCTGGAGGCAAGTCATGAAGAAGATTTACACGCCAATTATGATTAACAAGCTGGAGCTGAAGAACCGGTTTGTCATGGCCCCTATGAGCATAGGCGCCACCGACAACGGCAGAGTTACCGACGACCAGATTGAGTTCTATAAGCGCAGGGCGCGCGGCGGCGTCGGCCTCATCGTGTTCGCCAACATGCAATGGGACAAGGAGCGCTACAATCCCCATCACGGCGCGCTGCTGACCGACCGCAAGTTCCTCCCCCAGCTCAAGAAGCTGACCGACGGCATCCACGAGGGCGGCGCCAAGGTGTTCGCCCAGCTCATGCACCGCGGCCGCTATGCCAACCAGGCCAGCATACAGGGCGTACAGGCCGTGGCGCCCAGCGCCATCCCCAGCCGCTTCACTCACTTCGAGATGCCCCGTGAGCTCACTCACGAGGAGATAAAGACCTTCCTGCAGTGGCAGGCCGAGGCGGCCGCCCTCGCCAAGGAAGCCGGCTTTGACGGCGTGGAGATCCAGACCAACTCCGGTTACCTCTACGGCCAGTTCTGGAGCCCCCTGACCAACCACCGCACCGACGAGTACGGCGGCAGCGTGGAGAACCGCAACCGCTTCATGGTCGAGACCCTTGAGGCCATGCGTGAGGCCGTCGGCCCTGACTTCCCCATCAGCCTGCGTATCAGCGGCAGCGACTACATGCCCGGCGGCTGCAACGGCGATGACATTGCCCACATCTGTCATCTGCTCGACGAGACCGGCAACGTGGACGGCTTCTCCATCACCGCCGGCTGGCACGAGTCCAGCGTGCCCCTGATCACCATGGAGGTCCCCCACGGCGCGTTCGCCTACCTCGGCCGCCAGATAAAGGCCCAGGTCAAGGCCCCCGTCGCCATGGGCATGCGCATGAACCTCGAGAAGGCCGAGATGTTCATAGAGCGCGGTGACTTCGACGCCATTATCATGGGCCGCGTCTTCCTCTGCGACCCCGAGTTCGTCAACAAGGCCCAGTCCGGCAACGCCGGCCACATCCGCCCCTGCGTGGGCTGCAACGCCCTCTGCCTCGACAACGCCATGGCCAACAAGCCCATCGGCTGCATCGGCAACTACGAGTGCAACCGTGAGGGTGCCCTCGAGAACGCCGAGGGAAAGCTGCCCACCGAGGTAAAGAGCGAGAACCCCGAGCGCATCCTCGTCATCGGCGCCGGCCCCTCCGGCATGGAGTTCGCCCGCGTCGCCGCCCTGCGCGGACACAAGGTTACCATCTGGGAGAAACGCAACCGCACCATCGGCCTGAGCATGTACGCTGCCACGCCCCCGCGCCGCTACGATATCCGCTACCTCGGCCAGTGGCTCGAGCGCGAGTGCCGCAGCCTGGGCGTTGAGATAGTCCTCAATAAGGAGGCCACCGAGGCCGACATCCTGGCCGCGGCCAGGGATTACGACCGCGTGGTGTTTGCCAGCGGCTCCAAGAAGTTTGCCCCGCCCATCCCCACCGAGGAAGGCGTCCACATGGTTCACGCCTGGGACATCCTCGAGGGCAACGAAGTTGACCTCGGCAAGAAGATAGTAGTGGTCGGCGGCGGCGACGTCGGTGTGGAGACCGCCATGTACCTCGGCGAGCAGGGAACCCTCTCCGCCGACGAGCTGCGCTTCTTTATGATCTACAAGCCCGAGCCGTATGAGAAGCTCGACGAGCTGCTCAACAAGAGCGCCATCTACGATGTCTCCGTCGTAGAGATGGGCAAGAAGCTGGCCCCCGACATCAACCCCGGCAGCCGCTGGAGCATCATGGCCCGCTGCAAGCAGCTCGGCGTCAAGATGATGAAGGAGACCAAGGTCCTGGAGATCCGCAAGGACGGCGTCCTGGTGGAGAACGCCGACGGCCAGCAGCTGCTGCCCGCCGACACCGTTGTCATGGCCGCCGGCGCCAAGCCCAACAACGACCTCTACGAGGCTGTCAAGGACAAGCTGCCCAAGTGCGACATAATAGGCGACGCGGTCAAGGTCGCGCGTATCCCCGACGCGGTGGAGAGCGCCTATACCCTCGCCGCCAGCATCTGATGCTGACGTGCCTCTCCGCCGTCAAAAAACTCACCTCCCCAAAGCCCGGGGCTTCTGCCCCGGGCCGAGGCCGGGCGATTTTTAAGGGGAGTCAGAGTTAATAATTTAATAACAACGGCTTAACAGACATAGGAGAACAGCTTATGACTAAAGAACAGCTCGAAAATTTCGAGAGAGAGCTGGTACGGCTGCGGAAAAAGTGGGAGCCGATAAAGGACCCGGAGGTAAATTACAGCTTCCCCATCCCGCCCACAAATATGAAGAAGATGTTCCTTGCTAAGGTGGCCGCTCATCCGGATAAGCCGTACATATACCGGCACGGAGAGGTGCAGACCTATGGGGAGTGCAATGCGGCGGCCTGCCGCATCGCCAACGGTATGCTGGCCCTGGGACTCAAAAAGGGCGACCGCATCATGACCCTGGTCTCCAACAGCCGGGAGTTTATAGAGCTAGCGCAGGCATGCTTCAAGACCGGCATCATCATGGTCAACTCAAACCCGCTGGCCACAAGCGACGAGATGATAAACCGCATCCGCGACTGCACGCCGCGCGCGGTGTTCGTGGACTCCGACGGCTTGGCGGCGCTCATGTCCGGCCTGAGGGAGGACCGCAGCACGGTTGAGTACGTAATTTCCTGCCCGGCCCAGGGGCCGGTGCCGGATACGGAGGGCGTCCTCGGCTGGGATAAGTTCCTCTCAGACGACGCGAGCGAGCCCGAGGTGGAAATATTGCCGCAGGACATTGCCGTATTGCAGTATACGGGCGGCACCACGGGCATACTCAAGGGCTGCTGCCAGACCAACCATGCCTTTGTGGCCAAGGCCATGGCGCAGATTGAGTACTTCAAGCCCATCCTCACGGAAGAGGACCGCGAGCACTACATGGTCATGATCGGCCTGGGTATGTCACACGCCTTCGGTTTCTCGCAGGCCATAGTGGTGAACATGACCCTGGGCGGGTCGATTTACCTGGCGGATTCCCTCACCGAGATCCTGCAGGCCATAGAGAAGTACCGCCCCACCGTCTGGCCGAGCGTGCCCATCTGGATGAAGCTCATAGCCTCCGACCCGCAGTATCAGTGCTACGACATCACCTCGCTCAAGTGCATAACCTGCGGCGCGGCGCCGCTGCCGGTCGAGGTGCTGCACAAGGTGGAGGAGATAACCGGCGCCGTCATCACCGAGGGTTACGGCATGACCGAGACGGTGAACACCATCGCCATCAACGGTTTCCACCACCGCAAGAGCGGCACGGTGGGTGTTCCTAACCCCAACATAGAGTATCTGGTGGTGGACGCCGAGGACGGCGTAACCGTAATGTCGGACGGGGCGGACGGCGAGATCATCTGCCGCGGCGAGTGCGTTATGCATGAGTACTGGCAGAAGCCCGAGGAGAGCGCAAACATGGTCCGCGACGGCTGGCTCTACACCGGCGACATCGGCCATGTGGACGAGGAGGGCTATCTGGTCATCCGCGACCGCAAGAAGGACCTCATCATAACCAGCGGCTTCAACGTCTTCCCCACGGAGATAGAAGAGGTGGTAATGCGCTGCCCCGGAGTGGCCGACTGCATAGCGATAGGCATACCCAACTCCCGCCGCGGCGAGGTGCCCGCCGTGTACATTCAGGCCGCGCCCGGAGAGACGGTGGACCTGGCGCAGGTGGAGGCCGCGTGCCGCGAGAAGCTCTCGCGCTACAAGGTGCCGAAGGCGTTTTTCATGATAGACGAGGTGCCAAAAACTAAAAACCGCAAACCGGACAGAAAGAAACTCAAAGCGGACTATCTGCTGGCCCATGCAGAAGACTGAGCCGGCAATAGCACATAAAAAGAAAAGGTAAAGGAAAAGGAGAGCAAAAAACATGAGTAAAGCGTACAAACGGACAATCATTGGCATTGTCATCTCCTTCGCGGTAATGGCGGCCATCGCGCTGCTGCCGCCCGAGACCGAGATGATGAGCCGCCAGGCCTGGACCTACCTGGGCTGCTTTGCCTTCATGCTCGTTGCGATGATTTCCCGCGCCCTGCCCGACTGGGCGGCCGTCATCGCCGCAATGGTGCTGCTTTGCGCGACCAAGGTCGGCACTGTGGCAACCGTCACTTCCCAGTTCGCCACCAGCACCGTCTGGCTGTGCATCGGCGTGTTCATCATGTCCATCGGCGTCAACAACTCCGGAATAATGAAGCGCCTCGCGCTGTGGATACTGACCAAGTTCCCCGGCACCTATGCCGGCCAGGTGACCGCCATGATGCTCGCCGGCGTTGTCACCACCCCGATAATCCCCAGCTCCTCCGCCAAGAGCTCCATGATGGCCCCCGTTATCAACCAGGTCTGCGAGGCCGTCGGCATTGAGAAGAACTCCAAGCAGGCGCTCGGCATCTGGTTTGCCAACTTCATGGGCACCAACCAGCTCGGCATGGCCTTCGTCTCCGGCTCTGTCTACGTTGCCCTCATGCTCGGCTTCGTCGGCGAGACCATCACCTGGGGCCGCTGGATTACCCTGGCCTGCGTCTGGTACGTCGTCTGCATCATCCTCGTATACATCTTTGCCCGCTTCTTCTGCAAGCCAAAGACCGAGCAGTCCGGCAACGTCGAGTTCATCAAAGAGCAGTACAAGGCTCTCGGCAAGCTGACCACCAAGGAAAAGCAGGGCATAGTAATTGTTGTTGTCGCCCTCGCCCTTTGGCTGACCCAGAGCTTCCACGGCATCGACGCCGGCATGGTCGCCCTGTTCGCTGACATCTGCTTCATCGCCTGCGGTCTCATCACCGCTCCGGAAGTAGGCTCCAAGGCCATGTGGACCATCACCCTGTTCGTCGGCGGAGTGCTCTCCATAGCCAACTTCATGCCCACCCTCGGCGTCAGCGACTGGATCGCCGCAATCCTCGGCCCCGTGCTGAGCCCCATACTCAGCAGTCCCTACATATTTGTGCCCTGCCTGTGCATCCTGACCTATCTGCTGCGCTATGTGGTCGTCTCCCAGAGCTGCTCCATGGCCATTATGGTCGCCATCTTCGGGCCCCTGCTGCCCCAGTACGGCATTGACACCTTCGTGCTCGTCTTCGTCAGCTGGGTCTCCGGCACCTACTGGAACACCTCTTACACCAACCCCGCCACCACCGGCCTCATCTCCATGGCCAACCGCGCCCTGGACTACAGCACCGCTCAGAAGGGCTCCTATGTCTACTGTGTTATCAACCTCATAGCCATGACCTGCTCCGTGCCTCTCTGGCAGGCGCTGGGTATGGTGTGAGCCAATGAGAACCGGTTACAGGCACATACTTGTTTCCTCACCTGTGGACGGCGTGGCCGTGATGAGCTTCAACCGTCCGGAAAAACTCAACTCCTGGTCCAGACCCGTGCTGGATGAGCTCCTCGGGTTCCTGTGCTCGCTGCAAGGCGAGCCAGGACTCAAGGCGGTAATCCTCCGCGGGGAAGGAGACAGGGCGTTTTCCTCGGGCGCCGACTTTACAGGGCTCTTTGAAAACGAGGGAGACCGCGACAACGTGGAGCTCTCGTACAGGGTCCAGGAGGACCTGAGGGAGGTAATACGCCTCGTCCGCGAGGCGCCGCAGGCCGTCATCTGCGAGTGCCACGGCTACGCCATAGGCGGCGGGTTCTTCCTCGCCATGGCCAGCGATATCCGTCTGATAACCCGGGACGTCAAGTTTTCCGCGCCGCTGCTGAAGATGAGCATGTCCTGCGGGGACTGCGGAAGCAGCTGGATGCTGCCCCGGCTCGTCGGCTGGGGTGTGGCGCGCGACATCCTGCTCACCGGACGATATATGCTGGCCGAAGAGGCCATGCGTCTCGGCTTTGCCAGTGAGTGCCTGCCCGACAAGGAGGCCATGGACGCCGCCGCGCTGGAAAAGGCCAAGGTAATCGCGGGATATACCGCGCACTCAATCCGCTACAGCAAGGAGCTGCTGAACATCATAGACAGCGTCGGTACGCTCGACGACGCCATCCGCATCGAGAACCGCAGCCAACAGTTGGTGAAGGCGATAAACCGCCAGCACCGCGACGGTGCGAATGTCTGAGTGAACATTACCCAATTTATCATAGAGCAAAGGAGCGAAACCAGAAATGTACAACCTCGAAACCAAGTCCCTGCTTCCGTTTACCGAGGAGCACGAGAAGTGGCGTGCCGAATTCGGCAAGTTCCTGGACGAAGAGATCGTCCCCCACTACCTCGAGTGGGAGAAGTCCTGCGGCGTGCCGCATGAGGTCTTCAAGAAGTTCGGTGACCACGGCTACGGCTGCCTCTGGCTGGACAAGAAGTACGGCGGCCAGGAGAAGGACCTGCTCTACACCGTAATCTACGGCGAAGAGCTGAGCAAGCGCGGCCTCAACGGCGTCCTCACACGTCTGAGCAGCGACACCGTCGCGCCTTACATCTACCATCACGGCACCGAGGCCCAGAAGGAATTCTACCTGCCCAAGGTCGCCTCCGGCGATATCTGCATAGCCATCTGCATGACCGAGAAGGAACACGGCTCCGACCTGGCCCACATCGAGACCAGCGCCGTCCTCGAGGGTGACCACTACGTCATCAACGGCGGCAAGACCTACATTTCCAACGGTCTCGTCTCCGACTACGCCATTGTCGCCTGCCGCACAGACCCCAACGCCGAGAAGCCGCACAAGGGCATCAGCCTCATCATCGTACCCACCAACGCCCCCGGCTTTGAGCGCCGCCTGCTCAATAAGATCGGCCTGCGCAGCCAGGACACCGCCGAGTACACCTTTACGAACGTGGTCGTACCCAAGGAGAACCTCCTCGGCGAGGAGAACGGCGGTTTCTATATCCTCATGCAGCACCTGGAGAAGGAGCGCCTGATGAGCGCCTGGGGCACCCTCGGCATGGCCGAGTACGCCTTCCAGCTCTGCATGGAGCGCGCTCAGGAGCGCCTCGTGGCCGGCAAGCCTCTGGGCGATTACCAGCACTGGCAGTACACCCTGGCCCAGTGCGCCGTGGAGCTCGACCAGGCCCGCAGCTATGTTGAACACCTGACCCTGCTGTTCATGAACGGCACCCAGAAGGTCAACACCCAGGTGTCCATCGCCAAGTACGCCACCGCGGAACTGGCCTACAAGATCTCCGACATCGGCGTGCAGATCTGGGGCGGCGAGGGTATCATCCGCGACAACGCGATTGCCCGCCAGTATGTCGATACCCGCCATTACCGCCTGATGGCCGGCACCAGCGAGGTACAGCTTGGCATCGTCGCCAAGGCCCTCGGCCTCGGCGCCAGGAAGAAGAAATAAGTTACGGCTCGTGGGGGCCCTCCGGGGCCCCCGACAGGATAAGGAGGCAATTAATGTCACTTCCGCTTGAAGGCATAAAGGTGCTCGACCTCAGCACCATGCTTCCCGGGCCCTTCTGCACCATGATCCTGGCGGATTTCGGCGCGGAGGTCATCAAGGTCGAGTCCCCCAAGGGCGGGGACCTGTTCCGCGGCAGCAAGCCGCTGCTCGGCGACACCGGAGGCGTGTTCTTCCAGGTGAACCGCAACAAAAAGAGCGTCACGCTCAACCTCAAGACCGAGACCGGCCGCGAGATATTCTATAAGCTTGCCGGGGACGCCGATGTCATAATCGAGCAGTACCGCCCCGACGTAGTGTCGCGTCTCGGCATAGACTACGAGACCATAAGCAAGATCAATCCCCGGATAGTGTACTGCTCGCTGTCCGGTTACGGCCAGGACGGCCCCTACCGGCTGCTCTCCGGCCATGACCTCAACTATATCAGCTACGCCGGCATACTCGGCCTCACCGCCCGCCAGGGCCAGGCTCCGACCATACCAGGCGTGCAGATCGCGGACATCGGCGGCGGCGCGCTATACGCCACTATAGGCATACTGCTGGCCGTCATGGGCGCGCAGAAGACCGGCGAGGGCCAGTATGTGGACACCTCCATGCTCGACGGCGCCGTGTCCTGGCTGCCCATCCTCGCCAGCGATTACTTTGTCACCGGCGAGCCGCCCAAAGCCGGCAGCGCCATGCTCATCGGCCGCAACGCCTGCTATGAGGTCTACGAGACCGCCGACGGAAAGTTCATCTCCATCGCCGCAGTGGAACCGCACCTCTGGGCCAACTTCTGTGACCTCATAGGCAAGGAGGAGTTCAAGGCTTGGCAGCGCGACACCGGCAGGCAGCCGGAGATGTTCGATTACATGCGCAAGCTGTTCAAGAGCAAGACCCAGGCCGAGTGGTGCGAGTTCCTCAAGGGATGCGACTGCTGCTGGGCGCCGGTCCTCGGCGTGGACGAGGTCTTCTCCAACGAGCAGGTGCTCCACCGCGACATGCTCTTTGAGATGGAGGACCCGCAGGGTCAGTATGGCAGCGTAAAGCAGATAGGCTCCGCCATCAAGCTCTCGCGCACACCCGCGCGCCGGGAGCTGTTCCCGCCCAGAAAGGGCGAGCATAACGCCGAATACCTCGGGAAATGCGGCTACACGCCTGAGCAGATAGCCAAGTTTGCCGAGGAAGGGATAATCTGAACTAAGGAGGAAGCAATTTATGAAAATGCTCGAAGGCGTCAAGGTCCTCGACTTCACCATTAACGCCGCAGGCCCCATTGTTGGCGCCTACTTTGCCGATTACGGCGCAGAGGTTGTAAAAATAGAGCCCCCAGGAGGCGAGGCCGGACGCAGGTTCGCCTACTACGTCGGCGGCATGTCCACCTACGCCTGCGGCAAGGACCGCGGCAAGAAGTCCATCGAGATGAACCTCAAGGACCCCGAGGCCATTGCCCTGATAAAGAAGATACTGCCCGAGTACGACGTGGTGCTGCAGAGCTTCAAGCCCGGCGCCATGGAAAAGCTCGGCCTCGGCTATGAGGACCTCAAGGCCATCAAGCCCGACATCATCTACTGCAGCCTGACCGCTTTCGGCTGCAAGCCCAGTAAGTACGAGTTCAAGCCGGCCTACGACATCTGCGCCGTGGCCATGAGCGGCCTGAACGAGCAGACCGGTTTCCCCGACGGCGGGCCGACCCGCCTGGGTTCCGTCATCGGCGACATGTGCGGCGCCGAGGCCATGTTCTGCTCCGCGCTGCTGGCCATCTGGCACCACATGAAGACCGGCGAGGGCCAGTTCATAGACATGAGCCTGCTGCGCAACATGATCCACCTGAACAACGCCACCCTCTCGCTCATGAACAAGCGCGGCCACGTCCAGTCCCGCAGCGGCAACCACAATGCGAACATGAGCCCCTACGGCATCTACACCGGCAAGACCGCTTCCATGGTCATCGCCGCCGTGTCCCCCAGCACCTGGAACCCGCTGTGCGACGTCATGGGCCGCGAGGACCTAAAGACCGACCCGCGCACCAAGGATCTGCCCTCCCGTAAGGAGAACCACAAGTTCGTCGAGGACACCATCACCGACTGGCTGATGACCTTCGACGATACCAAGGAAGCTTACAAGCTGCTCGAGGACGCCGGCGTGCCCGTCTGCGAGGTCATGACCGCGCAGGAGGTCTGGGAAAACGAAGAGTATCACCGCCTCGGCTGGTGGCATGACTTCCCCATGTACTCACCCGAGTGGGACAAAGGCGGCATAGCCACGAACCGTCACTGCCCGTTCTTCGCCGATTTCTCCGCCGTCTCCGAAGAGGACCGTCCCTACAACATTGCTCCGCGTGTCGGTGAGAACAACATGGAGATAATGACCAAGTGGGGCGTCAGTGAGGACAAGGCACGTGAGATGCTCACCAGGTGGGGCTCCAAGGTCTGAGTTCGGCAGAAAAAGTCATAAAAGGAGGAAATCATAATGGCAAAAATGCTTGAGGGCATCAAAGTTCTCGACTTCACCATGAACGCCGCCGGCCCGATTATCGGCGCCTACTTTGCCGACTACGGTGCGGACGTCGTAAAGATAGAGCCGCCCGGAGGCGAGGCCGGACGCAGCTTCGCTTACTACATCAACGGCATGAGCACCTTCTCCTGCGGCAAGGACCGCGGCAAGCGTGCCATCGAAATAGACCTCAAGGACCCCGAGGGCGTGGCGCTCATCAAGAGCATACTGCCCGAGTACGACGTGATTCTCGAGAGCTACAGGCCCGGCGTGATGGAGAAGTTCGGCCTCGGCTATGAGGACTGCAAGGCCGTCAACCCGAGGATTATTTACACCAGCCTGACCGCTTTCGGCTGCAAGCCCAGCAAGTACATGAACAAGCCGGCCTATGACATCTGCGCCGTGGCCATGAGCGGCCTGAACGAGCAGACCGGCGAGACCAACGGCCCCCCGACCCGCATCGGTTCCGTCATCGGTGACACCACCGGCGCCGAGGCCGCCTTTGCCGCCACCATGCTGGCCCTTATAGGCCGCGAAAAGACCGGCGAAGGCCAGTTCATCGACGTCAGCCTGCTGCGCAACCTCATCCACCTCAACGCCACGCTGCAGAACCTCAACGGCGCCGGCCATGTCCAGGGCCGCAGCGGCAACCATAACGCGAACATGAGCCCCTATGGCATCTACACCGGCAAGACCGCCTCTATGGTCATCGCCGCCGTGTCCCCCAGCACCTGGAACCCGCTGTGCGACTGCATGGGCCGCGAGGACCTCAAGACCGATGAGCGCACCAAGGACCTGCCCAGCCGCAAGGCCAACCACGAGTTCGTGGAAAAGACCGTCACCGACTGGCTCATGACCTTCGACGACACCAAGGAAGCCTACGACATGATGGAGAAGGCCGGCGTTCCCGTGTGCCCCGTCATGACCGCCCAGGAGGTCTGGGACGACGAGGAGTACAACCGCATGGGCTGGTGGGTAGACTTCCCGATGTACCCCGAGTGGGATGGCTCCGACGCCGTCAGCAACAAACAGTGTGCCTACTTCGCGGACTTTTCCGCCGTCAGCGCGGAGGACCGCCCGGCCCGCAAGGCTCCCCACGTCGGCGAGAACAACCTCGAGATCTTCGAGAAGTGGGGCAAGACCCCCGAGGAGGCCGAGAGGCTCGCCGCCAAGTGGCATAAGGTGAAATAAGCAGAATCCATACGCTCAAGGGGCGGCTCCGAGCCGCCCCGTTTGGGCGGTCAGCCCGGAGGCGTGGTCAATGGACTGGAGAGAAATATACAAGAGCAAGCTCATGAGCATAGAAGACGCTGCGTCCCTCATCGAGAACGGCGACCGCATCTTCATAGGCGGCGGGGGCAGCACCCCGGCAGCACTGCTGGACGCGGTGTGCGGGCGGGAGGAACTCAGCGGCGTAAAAGTCATATCCTCCAACGGCGGCACGGAGCTGCGCTGCCTTTCTGACCCGGAGTGTTTCCCCAGGGTGGAGACGATTTCCTTCTTCCTGGGCTCGAAAGACAGGGCGAGCTATGGCCTCGGCAATGTGGAGGCGGCGTCTATCCACTTTCACCGCGCCCTCAGCTCGGTGCGTGACGTATACCACGCCAACGTACACATGGTTGAGGTGTCTGAGCCCGATGAGGACGGCTATGTCTACTTCGGCGTACGCGGCGTGTGCTGGTCTCCGGCGGCAGAGTGGTGCCGGAAGCGGATATACCAGATAAACTCGCAACAGCAGCGCACGGCCGGATGGAGCAACCGCATCCACGTGAGCGAGGTGACGGCGCTGTGCCGAGCCGACCATGAGCTGAATCACTACACCTACAAGCAGTCGCCGGAGGATGAGCGCATAGCCGCACACGTGGCGGCCATGGTGCGTGACGGCGACACGCTGCAGATAGGCTTCGGCGGGCTGCCCAATGCCATAGCTTACCGGCTCTCGGACCGCAGGCATCTGGGCATCAGGAGCGAGGTCATGACCGACTCGCTGCTGGAGCTGCTGCGCAGAGGTGTTATAGACCGCGACCGCGTAACAGCGGGCTTTATAATCACAGCCACGGGCCGCGTGGACGAGGACCTGCTCCCGTACATAAAGCTCGGGCCCATAAACGAGGTCAATGACCCGTTTGAGGCCGGGAAGGTACCCAACCTCGTCTCCATCAACTCCTGCCTAATGACGGACCTGACCGGCCAGGTCTGCTCGGAGAGCATAGCGGGCAGGCAGTATTCCGGCACGGGCGGGCAGCTGGATTTCGTGCGCGCCGTGGCGCTCTCGAGGGGTGGACGGAGCATACTCTGCCTCAAGAGCACCCACACGAGGCGCGACGGCACGCTCGAGAGCAATATAAAAGCCGTCCTGCCCGAAGGGGCGGTCGTCACCACGCCGCGTACCGACGTGATGTACATAGCCACGGAGTACGGGGTGGCCGGCCTCTTCGACCAGACCCTGGAGGAGAGGGCCTACAGGCTGATAAACATCGCGCATCCGGACTTCCGGCAGACGCTTTTCAGCGAGGCTGTGGAGCGCGGCATCATACGGCGCGGCCGCGCCGACGCCGGGCGCATCAGGCTTGACTGACGCCGGACATTTAAAACATCAACAAACCCGAAGGAGAGACAAGTAAGTTGAAGTATTCGAGACTTTTCACACCCGGAAAAATTGGCTCCATGACCGTCCGCAACAGGATCATCATGGAGCCGCATCAGACCGGACTCACGGTACCCGGTGAGGACGGCGGCCATGTTACCGACGCCCTGCTCGCCTACTACAAGCGCCGCGCGGACGGCGGCGTGGGCGCCATTGTGACTGAGCTGGCCTGTGTGGACAGCGTGACCGGACTGCAGAGCCTCAAGAGCATCCGGGCAGACGCGGATTACAGCATAGAGGAGTTCCACAAGATAGCCGAGGCTATACACTCCGGCGGGGCCAGGGCCTTCGTACAGATCAACCATCCCGGTACCGAGGCCAACGGCCTCATCCAGCCGAAGGAGAACTTCGTCGCGCCAAGTCCCATATATTCCAAGCGCGCTGGCGTGATGTGCCGCGAGCTGACCGTGGACGAGATACACGTCATAGCCGACAAGTACGGCGCGGCGGCCCACCGCCTGCAGCTTGCGGGCATAGACGGCGTGGCCATCCACGGCGCCCACCACTACCTCATCCACCAGTTCCTCTCCGCCAACCTCAACAAGCGCAGCGACGAATACGGCGGCAGCCTGGAGAACCGCGCGCGCTTCCTGCACGAGGTGCTGGACGCCATCCGCAAGTACTGCGGCAGCGAGTACCCCATTATGCTCCGCCTCTCCGCCGAGGAGTACGTCGGCAAGTACGGCCAGCACCTGGACGAGACGCTCAAGGTCTTCAAGTGGGCCGAGGAGTGGGGCGTTGACCTGCTGGACGTCTCCGCCTCCGGCAGCCGCAGCCACGGCAGCCAGAGCGTAGAGCCGCCCTCCTTCGACCAGGGCTGGCGCAAGCACCTGCCCAAGGCGGCCAAGCAGGTGGTGGACATCCCTGTCTGCGCCGTGTCGCTGGTACGCGAGCCCGCCTACGCCGAGAAGCTGCTTGAAGAGGGCTACACCGACTTCGTCGGCAGCGCCAGGGCCCATCTGGCTGACCCCGACTGGTCCAGGAAGGCCTATGAGTGCCGCGACTACGACATCACCCGCTGCATCAGCTGCATGCGCTGCTATGAGGCAATCTCCCACAACTCCGGCGCGGTGGTCTGCTCTGTCAACCCCGAGGCCGGCATAGAGAGCCAGGTCAAGCCGCTGGAGAAGAACGGCAACGGCCGCAAGGTCGCGGTTATCGGCGGTGGCCCGGCCGGTATGATGAGCGCCAGCGTGCTCGGCGCGCGCGGCTTCGCCGTGACACTCTACGAGAAGTACCCCTATCTCGGCGGGCAGGTCTATCTCGGCAGCCGCTCCACCAGCAAGCACAAGAACGCCTGGCTCATCGAGACCCTCGAAGGACGCATGAACCGCAACGGCGTGCGCATAATCAAGAACTACTCCCCCAGCATAGATGAGCTCAAGGCTGAGGGCTATTACGCCGTCATCGACGCCTCCGGCGCCGTGCCGCTGATACCCAAGTTCATCGAGGGCGCGGCTGAGTCGAGCATAGTCGTGACCCCGCCCGAGATACTGCGCGGCGAGATAGACTATAACGACAAGACCATCGTGGTCATCGGTTCCGGCTTTACCGGCCTCGAGGTCGCCGAGCAGCTCTCCGAGCGCAGCAAGGGCAACGCGGTTATGGTCGTGGAGATGGCCAAGTACATCGCCCCGGACGGCAACGGCTCACTGCGCAACGACATAGTGGACGTGCTCGACCGCAACCAGGTCGTGTTCATGCTCAACCGCAAGTGCACCAAGATCGACGACACCGGCGTGTACATGGAAAACGCCGTCACAGGCGAGCAGTACTATCTGCCCTGCGACGTGGTCGTCATGAGCATCGGCGTGCGCTCCGCCAACCCATTCTCCGGTGAACTGGAGAAGAACTTCGAGCGCGTGATAAAGGTGGGCGACGAGAACAAGCCCGCCCGTATCCACGAGGCCACCCGCTCCGGCTACGAGGCCGCGGTGAGCCTGGAATAAGCAGTGATTGTTTTACCCAAAAGGCACGGATTGTACCGTGCCTTTTGGGCGTGGGTATAGTATAATGGGGTGGTTTTTGCTGAGGGATTTCTTTTGGTCTTGGCCAAAAGAAACCCCTCAGACTCCAAAGAAAAGCCGCTTTTTGTGGGTGCGTTGGAACCTTACGCTGGTGGTAGAGGCGACGTGGTCATCCCTAAGCAGGATACGTAATTGAGCATCGCCGACCGCAGTTTGAGCCGCTTGCGCGGCTCGCCGCTGCCGGGT
>OJQW01000440.1_pt1 | contig 18931 bp, 17 predicted proteins | sample 1599041 | NCBI WGS metagenome assembly OJQW01 (sample SAMN03922518, study PRJEB24848) | human gut metagenome | isolation source: stool sample | host: Homo sapiens | place: Germany | collected 2010-02
GGTGTGTGCCGCACGAAGCGGACGATCTCCGGCCATTCGTTGCCCGTCGAACAGAACACACCCGGCATATCCGGATCGACGAAGCGTCGGGCGATATCGAGTAGTACCGTCGAGTTCAGTCCGCCGGAAAATGAGACATAGGGCTTGCGGCCGTGCTTTTCGCAGTAGTTTATGAACGCCTCGATCGCACCGACCGTGTGGTCGATTTTCTGCTCCAAAGGCCACGCTTGGCGGGCGTGTAGGTCTGAAATAGTTATCTTGTTCATTCTATTAACTTTTTCGAGATTTTGCGAGAATCTCGCTATTTCACCAACTCGAATTCGTAAACCACCACCCACGGATTCGATCCCCACGTACCTTTGCCCGATACTCGGTCGATTAGCGAGGCGAAGGCTTCGCGGTGATTATCGAAATAAAAACTTTCTTCCCGGCATACATCCTCGAAATAGAATTTGTTAATCTTAGGTACATAACGGATACCTTCTTTCAGGCAACAAGCGTCCGAAATATCCCGCAACAACTCGCAACGGATTCCGGTGATGCGGATTTGGTGGGGCATCAGTTCTGCCTTGGTGAACATCTTGTTATTCCACCCTGCAAGCTCCTGCACGCTTTCGATGGATATTTTATGCGCTTTGGCCACTTGGAGCAAAAACGTATCGACATCAGGATGCCCGGCGGCAATCGACGAATATCTTTGTGCCACGGCCATGACTTCGCCGATCTTGTAGCGAGGGATAAACAACTTTCGGGTATTAGAGTTTATCAACTGACACATTCCTCTCGAATCACGGTAGTAGCAATGCTGCGGTTGATATATGGGATTATAATGCCGCGCAATATATTCGGAATCTGCATCCAACTCAAAACGTCTCGTATTGGTCTTTCGCTCCTCGATCACTGCCTGCGTTAAGCCGTAGAGGTCATTAAAGTTGATCTTCTGCATAGTTATTCATCTTTGAAATGTTCGATAATCTCTGCGGCCGTGGCCTTGTGGTAGAGAGCATAACTTGGAATCATCATTTTGGTAACGATAGAATCATGGCAAAGGCGCCAATCCATTCCATCCGTAAACCACTGTTCGCGGTCATTCTCGATGTTCATAGCCGCCAGGGCTTTGAACATTTCGATATTCTCACCGCAATCGTAGTAATCTTGGCTGAAACATGCTCGGGCACTCCTGTCCAGTTCCAACCACATGGCGGCGTTTTGGTCAGTATCGGCCACGAGAAAGCAATGTTTGCTGTCTCGTCTTCCGAGGATTCGCCAGCCGATATTGTTCATCCATTTTTGGATTTCGATTTGCTGTTGTTCGTCGGGTACGAACACCATGCACGAGGTCTGAAAATTCATTGCTGTCCTCCTCTCTTTGCATAAAGTTCGACCATGCGATCTGCGTAATGGGCTGCCGATTTTTCCGGGTAATCGACATCTTTCGCTATTAGAGCGTGGAGCGCAGTTCCGGCGAAATATACCCACGGCGTAAGTCCTGCCAACTCTGTTTTTCCGTTCAGCATTGGACCGTCGCCGGTAGCAGCCATAGTTTGCTCACTTCGGGAAACTTTGCAACGATTCGGTTGGCTACGTCGAGCGATACGCCGTTATTGCCGCGCTTGATCTGGTAGAGGTTCTCGCCCCGGGCTAACCCGATATGCCGGGCAAAAGCGTTCGTTGTCATTCGGGACATTTTGATTACAGCTTCGATTCTTTTCCAGCAATCCCGCTTCGATGTCTGGTTTTCTGCGTTTTGCTTGTACATAGGATTGAATATTGGTTATTAAAAAGGTTTGTCCTCCCCGTCCGTTTCCGGCGCCGGTTCCGAGTCGTCCCCGGTCCCATAAGCGGACATGGATAGGCTTATTTCGTATTTCTCCTTCAGCAGGGTGTAGTCGAACACCATCGCCGACGTAACCTTGCTTTGCGCTCCCTCGTTGTCGTTGATGCCGCCGCCGACTCCCAAATGCGGTAGAAACCGGACGCCGGATTTCGTACCCATGAACTCGTCGGATTTCTGTAAATACTCTTGTAGGGATGATTTCGGCAGGTAGCGCACGCCGAGGGTTTTGCTGTGCATCGTGTAGAGGTCCGCGGCGGGGCCGAAATAGAGGAGCAGATATTCGCGGCCGTCCGGCAGTTCCTTCCGTTCCTTTTTCTTGGCGAAACACCACTCCGGCCCCGGTACGATCTTGTACTCGGCCTTCATCTGAATTTTTCCGAGGCTGGCCAGCGAGTCGATTGACGACCAGAAGCCGGCGAGTTCATTGGTCTGCTCGGCCTTTTCGTTCTGTATCTGGCAGAGCCGTGCAGCGATTTCGAGCGTCTCGGCGTAGGTGAACGGCAGTTGCAGCCGTGTTTCGAGGATTCGGAGCGTTGCCAGCAGGGCGCTCCAGTTTTGAAGTATTCGGTCAATGACGCCGCGCGTCAGAGCCCGGAGGTCGGCATTCGTCAGGTCGTAGGCTTCGCGGTAGCCTATTTTTATCTTGCGTCTCTCGCGGAGCAGCTCGTGTGTGAGGTGGGAGAGTCCGCGGTTGCACATGGTCTTGAACTGGTCATAGCGCTGTTTCTCCTCCTCGCTGTGCTTGGATTGGTAGAAAGTCAGCATCACGATTCGGGACATGAGGGCGTTGTCGGAAGTCGTCATTTCCTGGCCCGTGAGCACGAGCCCGCAGCTAATCGCCGTCATGGTGCGCTTTTTCTTGCCGTCCATGCTCATTTTACTCCGGCCGCTGTTGTCCCATATACCTTTGAGAAACTCGACTTTCTTCGGGTCGATGTCCTCCTTGAACTCGTCGATGTGAACCACGGCATTCGATACCTCGGCGATCGCTTCGCCGAGCGAGGCTTGTGTCGCGTTCCGGAGGTTGATCGACTCGGCATTGACTTGAAAGGGTGCGACGATGGCGCGCGCCATTTGGGTTTTTCCAGTTGCCGGTGGCCCGAACATGTCGAGAATCGGCATGTTCTCAATCGTTGCGCGCACGATGTCCGAAAATAGGGTCGTGAAGTAGAAACAGAGGGCGATTTTCGCGTTCTCCCCGAACACGTCGATACATTGTCGGGCGTATTCGTAGAGCGTCACGGTGCTCTGCTGAACGAACACGAATTTTCGGTGCAGGTTGTAGGTGGTGGTGTCCTCGCGGGCTTCCTTGGATGCGGCCGGGAGGTAGTAGAGTTTGTCGCCGACTTTGATGAGCCCGTAGTCGTTGGCCGGGATGAACACCTCGCCATCGAAGGCTCCGTTGCCCCACGCGAAAAATTCGCCTTGCTTTTGCCATCCGAGTTGCTGTATTTCGCGGGCCGTCGGCGTCTGTTCGTAGATGTATTTCTTGAGCTGCGTGTATTGCTGTTTCGCCACGACGGCTTCGATGATGTAGTTGCCTTTGCCTTCGATGTTCTTCTGGAAGTTGTCGAGTGTCGTTACCTGGTCCTGCGGTAATGTGATAAGGCATTTTTCACGGTGGATGTTCTCGATTTCGAACATGCGGTAGGAGGCAGGTCCGTCCCAAATCAGCACAATCGGACGGATGATGAAATTCGTCCACGGCATCGCGTTCCCGACCTTCGAGATTTGTCCGTAGTAGCAGTTGTTCTTGACGTAGAACCCGTATTTTTCCACCAGGTCGGCCTGCTCCTGCTTTTCTTCGCGGATTGCTTCGACCTGGCGCTTGTTTTTCAGCCGGTAGTAGGTCTCGTTCCATATTTTACCCTGCTTGTCCTCTTTGCCGAATTTGTCGAGGTACATGCGGGCGAGTGTCTCGTCGTAGAAAATGAGTAGGCCACAGATGTAGTTGATGACATCGAGCCGGTCATTTTGCGACATGACGCTCCCGACCTTGGTCTGATACATGAAGTCCACGAAGTCGGCCGAATTTTCGGCCATACACTCGTCATAGGATTTTGCGGCCTCGTATTTGAAATACTCGTCGGCGTCCTTGGCGTCTTTTCCGGGGAGTATCATCACCCGCACGTTCAGCCCTGCCGCCGTGAGAGCTTCGCCATGGCTGACGACCGCCTTCTGCCCGGCTGTGTCGTTGTCGCCGATGATGACAACTTTCGAGACGATGCGCTTTATCATTCCGATTTGGGTACTCGTGAGGGCGGTTCCCATCGGCGCGACGGTGTTCTGCTGGCCGATCTTCGCCATGCGGATCACGTCGGGATTCCCTTCGACGAGGTTCAGCACGTCGCGTAAGGCGGCGATGCGTTGTGCCTCGAAGTACCCGAATAGAATGTCGCCCTTCTTGAAGATGGGCGTTTCTTTGGTGTTGATGTATTTGGGCGGCTCTTTTCCCTCGGCGTTCTTCTTCGAGTTGATGGCCCGGCCGGTGAAGCCGATGACGTTGCCCGTCTGGTTGCGGATTGGGAACATGAGGCGCTGGGTGAAGGCGTCGTATATGTCCCCGTCTGCGTCGCTGACTTTGATGAGTCCGGCCTTGATGAATATGTCGAGGTTTTCGTGCTGGTCTCGGATGTGACGGAGTAGAGTTTTCCGGCCGGGGGCATAACCGATACACCATTCCTCGATGGTTTCCTCGTCCCAGCGTCCGGTGGCGTATTTCTGCGCCGGTTCCGATTGTCGGTACATGGACCGGAAAAATTCGAGTGCGATGTTGTTGGCACGAAAGAGTTGATCGCGTTCGAACCGCTTTGCCAATTCTTCGGGTGTCGGTTCTTTCTCCTCCCATTTGATGTCGTAGCGGTTTCCGAGGTGGCGGCATGCTTCTACAAAGTTCATCGCGTACCGTTCCATGACGAAGGAGATCGGCCCCCATGTTTTGCCGCACCCGAAGCAATGTGCGGTTCCCCGGGTTGTCGATACTTTGAAGGAGGGTGTTTTCTCGCCATGAAAGGGACAGCAGCATTCGTAGTGAGTGCCGGCCCGTTTCAGTTCGAGCCCCTCGTCCTGGAGCACCCGGAGAATGTCGAGGCTGTTGAGTTGTTGTATTGTTTCTTGAGGTATCATCTTATCGCGTTTTGGAGGGGCCCCCTCGGACACCCCCCCCCGATTGTATTATTCGAGAGTTTCGATTTGACGCAGAATCATCCCTGCGCGGTGATATTGTTCGTAGGTTTCACTTTGAGGGGCGAATCCGGCCGGTAGGCGATTTTGGAGGAGCCCCGTTTTGAAGGCCATGATCGCCCGGCGGATCGTGTCGAACTCGTCGCTCGTCAAATCCATGATTGAGACGCGGCCGTTGCTGTCTTTGTCGCAATACATGGTCACGAGAATCTGAGTTTGACGGCGTATGTTTTTTCGGCGTACTCGGCCAATACCGGCTGTTTCAGTTTCGGTAGTTGACGATACCCGCGCAGATAATAGACCGCTGTTGTGGGGGAGACAAAGAGCTGCGCCCCGAAAAAGCGGATCATGTTCGCTTGCTCGTTCGGATCAAGCGTTGTGTAGAGTTCCTTCAAAGTTTTTTCTTCCATTGTGGTATAATTATTTATTGATTATATTGTTGTTGAGAGTGCTGGCGTAGAAGCGAAGGTTGTTACTCCAAAGTTCCAGTTCATAGTCGGTTTCCGAATTGAAATTGATTTTTGGGTACACCCTGTTGAATTGTTCCAGAGCTTCGCAGGCAGTTTTCATAATCAGGATTATATCTTTTGATGTAGGTATCGTTTTCATGTCTTTCTGTTTTTAAGTATTCTAAAAATCAAGGAGGGCGCCCGGCTCGGCCATTCAAGGGGCTGGGCCCCTCCTTGTCGCCTTGGCGGCCCTCCCGGGTGGCTTCGGCACGAGTGCGTGGTGTAGCGACTATCCTAATCTCTGGGCACTCGATTTTTTCGCTGTCTTATTCGCCAGCCGTGCGGCGTTGGCGAAATTCAGCAGGTTCAGCAGGTTCGGCCATATCCGCGATTCGTCCCAGGCGAAGAGAGCGATCAGCGAGAGGCAGAAATAGAGCCCGTAAACCTTGTGGCGGGTTGAGAGTTCCATGAACTCGCGTCCCAGGGCGACGGTCAGCAGTTGGCGAACTTTTCCGACGATGTTTTTCTTGGCCTTGGTAATGTCCGGCAGTTGTGGCGCATAACTCGGGGCCTTTTCAATACTTGTGTACATAGAGTTGAATTTTGAAATGATTAAAATTGTTTTATATTTGTAATTACAAATGCGTTACTTTTGTAATTACATCTGCAAATATGAGCATTAAATAGTAATAATGCAAATAATTTGCTGATAATTTTATTACAAAATATTGTTATGCTATGTATAGTATTGATTTAAAAATATTTAGACGCGTCAATAAAATGACGCAACAGGAACTTGCTGATTATCTTGGAGTAGGGCAGGGATTTATTTCCCAAATGGAGAAGAATGGCCGACGGGTTCCAGAAAAATATATCAGCAAAATATTATCGGATAAGAGCAAGGACTCGTCAATGGTGCAAATTATTGATTCGGATAATTCAAACAATGAGGTGACGATGTCTCGTGAAGTATTTGATAAAATGTCCCAATTGATAGACACGGTTTGTTCTCAGCAGGGAACAATAGCTGACCAGCAGAAGTTGATCGTCGAACAACAGCAGACAATTGGTCGTCTGACTACCTCGGTGGAGTCGGGCGGTGTCCGGTCGGCCGAAGATGCCGGATGTGCCGATGTCGGATAATTAGCTTCGGATTAGTTGAAAAAATTATACCTCAATATTGATATGAAAAAGATTTTTTTACTGGTTGCCTTCCTCGTTGTTCCGGGATTGTCATTTTGCCAATATTTTGAATTGACACCAGAAGGAATGAAATCAAGAACCGACAACGTGAAAAATTTTGTCGTTTTGGAGTTCCCTGAAAAAACACAAGCGGAGTTGTTCGACTTGGCTCGTAATTATATCGTATCGACGTTCAACTCGGCGAAGGATGTGATGAGTGAGTCGCAACCGGCTATTTTGTCGGTGAATGCTATTCTGCCGTGTACATTTAAAGCCGGCTTTAACTACGAGGCTTTGGTTAGTTACAAATATGGTTTAGCTTTCAAAGATGGCCGCATAAAAGTTGATTTCGATGTGCTGTCTTTCTCGCTGCCGCCGCAGTCGAAAAATCCGAAATTTTCAATCGGTTTGGTGGCTGCTGGGTTTGGTACTTATGGTGTTTTCAAGAAAAACGGAACGGTTTCTTCAGCTCCGACGAAGGAGGCCATCGAGGAGTGCGCAAATAGTTTGACGAAGGGCTTATCAGACGCTATTTCTGGGAGAAACGTAGATGATAATTGGTAAACTATCCCGGGACAGATACGGGACAAAATTGTGATTTTTAATAAACCTTTCGATTTGTATATTGTTGAAAATCAAGTGGTATTTTTGCGAGAAGTAAGGGCGTAAAATCCCCTATCCACTACGAATGCGACGGCCGCCTTTTCGAAAAGGCGGCCGTCGCGGCGTTAGTTAGTTAAGGTTAAAGGTTGGTGGGGTTTATTTTTCGGTTTTCGCCTTGAATTTCTCCAGCTGACGTTTCAGGGCGTCGATGGCTTCATCGACCGACTCTTCGAAGGCTTTCGACTGGTGGCAGGCCACCAAGTCCTCGCCCGGCATGTGCAGCGTGATGGTTGCGAATTTGTTTCCTTTTTCGTGGTCCTTATCGAGTTTGAGAATGACCTCGGCTCCGGTCGAGCGTTCCGCAAAGCGGTCCAACTTCGCCATCTTGGCATTCACGAATTCGATCAGCCGCTTGTCGGCGTCGAATTTCACGGATTGAATCTGTACGTTCATAGCCTTATATTATAAAAGTTAATCACTCGCCACCCTTTTCACGGGGATGGGCTTTCGTATAAATCTCCCGGAGCTTGGCAATGCTGTTGTGCGTGTAGACCTGCGTGGCCTGCAACGAGGCGTGCCCCAGGAGCTCCTGTATTTCGCGCATATCGGCTCCGCCGTTCAGCAGGTGCGTTGCGAAGGTGTGACGCAGCACGTGAGGGCTTTTCTTCCCTTGTACGCCCGCCTTTTCCAGCTCGTCCCGCACCGTCCGATAAACCTCCGTCCGGGATATGCGTTTTCCTTTGTGTGTTAAAAATAACGCTTTTTCCGGTGAAATGCAAATATTTTGCCTTTCAATTAACCCGATATAGTGCAAAATCTTTTCGCGGACGAACTCCAGGATCGGCACGATGCGCTCCTTGTCGCCTTTGCCCCGGATGCGCAGCGAGGTGTAGTCCTCCGAAAAATCCCTGCGGTCGATGCCGACCAGTTCGGCCAGCCGCAGGCCGCAGGCGTAGAAAAGCAGCACGATGAGCGAATTGCGTTCGCGGGTGAAATCGTCGCTGTCCTGTTCGCAGTCGCTGACGATGCCGCTCATGCGGCTCTCGGGGACGAAGGCCGGCAGGCGGCGCGAGGTTTTCAGCGACGCCACGGGTGCCGCCACGTCGCGGCTGACGACTCCCGTGCGCAGCAGCCAGCGGAACAGCGACCGCAGCGACGATATTTCGCGGTTTATCGAGGCGGCGCTCAGGCGTCCCTCCTCATTGCGGAAGATGATCCACTCGCGGATGTCCTCCGTGGTCACCCGGCGCAGATCGGAATCCGTGTCGCTGATCCCCAGCCATGCGAGGAACAGTTCGATGTCGTGGCGGTAGTTGCGCACGGTGAGCGGCGAGTAGCGGCGTTCCGCTTCGAGGTATCGGATGAAATCGGTGAGCATATGAAACAAAGGTATATAAAAACCGGACGCGCTGCAAAACCGGAGAGCATTCGTGCCGTTGCGATGTCAAATATACGCAAAAACCGTTACCTTTGTCCCGAAAAACGAATCGAGATGAAACAGAACTGGAAACCCGGAACCGTGTTGTATCCTCTGCCGGCGGTGCTGGTGAGCTGCGGCGCGACGCCCGACGAGTACAACTTGCTGACCGTGGCGTGGACCGGCACGGTCTGCTCCGATCCGCCGATGTGCTATATTTCGGTGCGGCCCGAACGCCACTCCTACGCCATCATCCGCCGCACGGGCGAGTTCGTCATCAACCTCACGACGCGCCGGCTGGCACGTGCCGCTGACTGGTGCGGCGTGCGTTCGGGCCGCGACTACGACAAGTTCCGCGAGATGGGTCTCACGGCCGTCGCGTCCGAAAAGGTCGCCGCGCCGGTCGTCGCCGAATCGCCCGTGAACATCGAGTGCCGCGTGCGTCAGGTGCTGCCGCTCGGGACCCACGACATGTTTCTGGCCGAGGTGGTAGGGGTGCAGGCCGACGAAGCCTACATCGACCCTCAGACGGGGCGTTTCTGCCTCGAACGCGCCGACCCGATCGTCTATTCCCACGGGGAGTATTTTGCGCTGGGCGAGGCGCTGGGGCATTTCGGCTGGTCGGTCCGCAAAAAGAAAACGGGCCGGAGGTAGTTATGCCGCCTTCCAAAGGCGGCGGGCCGCAGCTGCATGACGGCTGCGGGAGATCGGACGACCGGGGCGGAATTCTGCGGAATTTTTCGTATCTTGCATTCCGGAACAACCAACACTTTCCGACAATGAAAAAACTCCTTTTTGTGCTTTCCGGGCTGCTCTTTTCGCTGGCTGCCGCGGCACAGGATTTCAAGATTACGCACGGCCCCTATCTCTGCGACATGACCCGGGACGGCGTCACGGTCGTCTGGACCACCAGCAAACCGGCCCTTTCGTGGGTCGAGGTCGCGCCCGACGACGGGCGGAGTTTCTACGCGCAGGAGCATACGCGCTACTACCAGACCGTCGCGGGCCGCAAGCTGGCCGACAGAACCCTTCATGCCGTGCGCATCAAGGGACTGAAACCCGGCACGGATTACTGTTACCGCATCTTTTCGCAGGAGGTCACGGCGTGGCCGCAGCGCGGCAAAGCCTCCTACGGGCGTGTCGCCGCGAGCGACGTTTTCCGCCGCAAACCCTATCCGTTCCGGACTTTCCCCGACTCGGGCGCCGACTGTTCGTTCATCGTCTTCAACGACATCCACGGCCGTGCCGACTACATGGCGGAGCTTTGTAAGAAGATAGATTTCAGTGAATTGGGATTCGTCGTCTTCAACGGCGACATGTCGAGCAGCGTCGAGAGCGAAGAACAGCTCTTTGCGGACTATGTCGATACCTCGGCTGCGTTGTTCGCCTCCGGAACGCCGATCCTCTTCAACCGCGGCAACCACGAGACGCGAGGCGTTTGGTCTGACCGTCTGATCGACTGTTTTCCGACCCGCAGCGGGGAGTTTTACGGGATTTACCGTTACGGCGATGTCTGCTTGCTGGTGCTCGACTGCGGGGAGGACAAGCCCGACAGCGATGTCGAGTACTACGGGCTGGCCGATTACGATGCCTACCGCGTCGAGGAGTGCGAATGGCTGAAAAGAGCCGTGCAGTCGGAGGAGTTCCTCTCGGCATCGGCGCGGATCGTCCTGCTGCATGTGCCTCCGACGACGGGCACCTGGCACGGAAACCTCCATCTCAACGAGCTCTTCATGCCGGTGTTGAACGAGGCGGGCATCGACCTGATGCTTTGCGGCCACGAACACCGTTATTCGTTCCATCCTGCCGGGGAGCGGGGCGCACAGTTCCCGATCGTGATCAACGACAACAAGAGTTACGCTCGTTGCGACGTTTCGGACAGTCTGATCCGGGTGCGGATCATCGGTCCCAAGGGCAAGGCCGCCCACACGCACGAATTTCCGTTGAACACTCCGGCGGTCGATCCCGAATAGGATTATCGGTCGATATGAAAAAACGCCTGCTTATTGCAGGCGTTTTTTCGTTATCGGCGGATGAAGCGGGCGACGGCCCCTCCGTTTCGGGGCAGGTCGAGCGGGACCGATTCCCCGGCTGCGACGGGGCGTTCCGTGCGGCGGAATCCCTCTTCGCCGTCCTCTTCGAGCAGGACCATCGTATAAGTCCCTTCGGCGAGAAAATCCAGCTTGAATGTCTCCTGAACGGCTTCTGCGGTTGCGATGGCCAAATACCACGTCTTTCCGCAGCGGCGGGCGAACGCGGCCAGGCTGCCGATACGGCTTTGCGGCAGTACGACGGTTTCGTTCCAGCAGACAGGGAGTTCGCGCAAAAATTCCAATGCCGGGCGGAGGCGCTCCTCGCGGAAGAGGTAGAAGGGATTTTCGGCCAGCGTCATCAGCGGCGAGGTGATCAGGTAGGCGCAGGCCAGCTGTTGGACCGGAAGAACATCGCCGGGCATCGAGAAGCCTGCGGGCGTGTAGTCGGCGGGACCCGCCACGCAGCGGGTGAAAGGCAGCGCGGTATTGTGAGAGGCCGGGATGTTCTGGTTCTCGTCGCCCGGGACATGGGGACGATCGGCGACGGGTGTTCCCGCGGCCCGCATGCGTGCAAGGTAATTGGCCGTGATCCGGTTGAGTTCCATGCCCCGGACCCCTTCGCGGGTGAGTTCGTTGGGATAGGTGCGGATCTCTCCCGAGGGCTTCTGACATCCGTGGAAATTGATCAGCAGACGGCGGCGGGCGGCATTTTCGAGCACGGCCGTCGTAAAGCGTATCTGGCGGAGTCCTTCGCCGTTCATGAAGTCGATCTTCAAACCCTTTACGCCGCAGTCGGCGACGCTGTCCATGAACGAACGCAGCTGGAAATAGTCTTCCGCCGGGTCGTTCAGCTTCTCCCAATGCCGCCATACGAAGAGCCCGACGCCCTTTCCGGCTGCGTAATCCGCCATTTCCCGAAGCGTCGTCCATTTGTCCGCAAGGTTCTCCCACCCTTCGTCGAGCGTCGAATATTCATATCCCATTTCAGCGGCGAGGTCGATGACGGCACGTTCGCCCTCGATGGTCATGTAACGGCCGTCGATGCCGCTCCACCAGCTCCAGAGCGACCGCCCGGGGCGTATCCACGACGTATCGCCGAAAAGCTCAGGATCGGGTGCTGGGTTGAGGTCGGTGACGATGTCCGTATTGACCAGCCGGTCGAGGTCTTCGGTTATGATCAGTACGCGCCACGGTGTCGTGACGGTGTCGCGGAGGTCGAATCCCTCTTTTTCGGTAAAATCGGCGTGCAGGCTGCCGTCTTTGCTGGCGCACAGCCGCATGCCGCTGTATTCGTAAAGTGCGGCTTCGGTGACCATCAGATGCAATCCGTCCGCGGTTTCATAGAGCAGCGGCATGGTCTGTACGGGCCCTTGCGAGGATACCGTGCTCAGTTCCGATGCCGGGGCCGAGGTCCACTCGCCGGCATAGGTCAGCAGTTTCCACGCCGAGTTCCGTTCGGCGAACCAGACCCGGCTGTCGGCAGGCAGGCGCCATTCGGCCGCTTCGTCGCCGACGTGGCGGACACCCCGGCCCGGGAGGATGAAGCGATAGGCGAATCCATCGTCGTAGAGGCGTGTTTCGAGGGTGTAGACGTATCTTGTGGGGCGGTGCGTCACTTCCCAGACGTATTCGCGTGCATGGTCGCGGGCGAGGTCGTGCACGCCGCGTACGGGATAACTTTCGTCGCGCTCGCGGCTTGCGGCGAGCCGGAGCGATACCTCTTCGAAAGTGTCGGTCCCGTCGATCGTGACGCCCATGGAGGAAGTGTCGCAGACGATTCTGCCGTCGTACGACACGGTATAGGCCAGGGAGCCGTTCGGTGCGGTAAAAACCTCGGCGGAGAGTTTTCCCGCCGGGGCGGTCATTATCCCTGTGGAGCATCCTGCCAGCAGCAGGCAACTCGGTATCCAGTGCTTCATTTTTCGGTCGTGCTTATCGGGTTACACAAAGGAAATTGCGTCCGGCGCGGAAGCGTCCGAAAGAGGAGAGTTCTCCGGTTGTCGAGGAGAAAGCGACGCGGCGGATGATTTCGTCCGAATAGCCTTTCTGGTTGATGTACCAGCCTTGCGTGGCGGAGGTGCTGCCGTTCTCATCCAGATTGGGGTAAAAATAGGGCTCCGGCGCTTCGGAGGCATCGGCTGCCGGGGCGCACCATACGCTGATGGCGTCCTTGTCGTATTTGCCGCGGGCGGCTTTGGCCGTAATGCGGCAGACGAGCAGCGTCTTTTCGTTGTCCCGGACCAACTTTTTCCCCTGCACGACCGAGGCGGCCACTTTGCTCGATGTAAGGCGTGTGATGCCGGTCAGCAGCGATCCTTCGGCATCGACGATCACCTTGCCCACGGGGGCATTGTCCGTGTCGGTGAAGGTCAGCGTCAGTTCTTCGCCCGGTTTCTTGGTGATCTCCGTGCTGAAATAGATGCAGCCGTCTTCGGCGAGGCTGTAAGTCTTATCGAGGGCGATTTCGGCACAGGGGGCTTTGAGGTCGGTGTCGGGCGTCGGGTCGAGCAGCGCCTCGGGTTTGTAGATGCGCACGTAATCCACGGCCATCCACGTTCCGTCGGCCTCTTCGTCCACGAGCGGCGACCAGGCCGAACCCCACGGGATATTGGCCAGGATGATGTGCATCCTGTCGCCGTTGTAGCCGCCGAGGTAGTTCCAGTCCTCTTGCCCGTATTTGCCGTAGGCGCGCTGTTCTTCGAGCGGATTCCATACGGGGGCTTTGCCGACGCCCGTGTAGTATTGGTCGGGATAGGTCTTGCTGGTCGTGCCGCGCCAGAGTTCTTCGCCGTCGAGGTAATAGATCATCTCGTTCTCGCCGTACCACAGTCCCCAGACATGGTATTCGTCGAAATCGTGTTCGACGGCGATTCCGGCGGCGATGTCGCACTTGTTGCCGTTCTTGTCGAGGGCGTAGGGATAGGTTTTCCAGTCGTGATAGGCCAAATGGCCGCTGCCTTTTCCGGTGCGGACATTCTTGCGGGCCTCCACGATGTCGATCTCGTATTTGTTGCACCAGGTGTTGTTGGGCGGTGTCTTGCAGGCGAGCCAGAAGGCGTTGTTCACGCCCGACGAAGCACCCGAACGGAACCGGCATTCGATGTAGACGTTGTGTTCCAGCGGCTCTTTGAGATAGACATAGCCTGCGATCCATTTGACCTTCTCGCTGCGGTTGACCTTGCGGACGTTGAGACGCAGCTCTCCGTCGCGCACCTCCACGGCCTCGGGGCCGCGGCTGGTCTCGTGTTTGATGTTGTCGGGATTTTCGGCGGCCCAGATGTTCCAGTTCATCTTTTTGCCGTCGAACTCGTCCGAGAAGATCAGGCGGTAGCCGCTCAGGTCGATGGTCTTGTAACCCTCTTCCCCCGATTGGGGCGGGACGGGCGTTTCCGGCGTCTCTCCGGCACAGGAGGCCAGCGCCGCGAAATGCAGCATTGCGATCAGCAGGAATGCTTTCAGTTTCATAGGGCGGTCGTTTTAGTCTTTCGATAGTTTGAATGTTCCGCTGCGCACGAGCTGTCCGTCGGTGGTGATGCCCGAAAGCTCGATGACGATCTGCCGGGCTCCGGCCGGAACGGGAGCAGTGAATTCGAAGGGATAGGAGGCGTCGGTCAGGGCCTGAGGCCGTCCGCCGTCGATGCTGTAAGTCATCGACACGTTGCGGAAGCGGCTGTCGTCGTCCTGCAGGTAGATGTAGCAGGTTTTCAGTTCCCGCCCCAGATTGAGGAGCATGGCCCGGGCGCGTCCGAATTCCAGTTCGCCGTAGTCGTGGCGCCATCCTTCGGTGTCGCGGTCGGTCAGTTGTTGCTGGAAGCGGGGGCGAATATCGACTCCGCGGATGATGAGGGCCGTGATGCCTTCGGGCGATACCTCGATGCCGGTTTTGCCGTCGGTGACGGTCACTTCGCCCGTCCGGCGGTTGTCGCGCCATACCTCGGCCGTAAGACTTTTTCCGGTGAGCATCGGCAGCAGCTCCGGATTGAACGTGACCACGGAGGAGACCGTGCGGGCGCTCTGGTTCGTGAAAGCCACCAGCAGTTCCCCGTCGCCGCGGGCCGCGAGGTAGTTCAGCTCCACGTCGGAGGTGGCGAGCAGGCGGCGGGGCATCCAGAGCCAGACATTCTCCCGGCCGTAGAAGCGCCCCGGGCGGCTGCCGTAGAACTTGGCCTGCAAATAGCCGTAGCCTTCGATGTAGTCGCCGCGGAAAGCGATGGCGCCTCGGGACTTGTTCGTCGCGTCGGTCACCAGATAGTCGTACAGGACGGACAGCAGCGGGAACTGGTGGTTGTAGTGGAACGAGTTGACGCTGATGCTGTCGTGCGGACGCAGCGGAAAGTCGGGTTTCTCGTAAGCTGTCGTGCGTTCGGTGTTGATGTGGTAACCCGGGAAATTGGCGTAGCGTCCCACGATGGCGCTGCGGGCGATGTCACGGAGAAACTCGTCGCCCGTGAGGCCGGCGATGCGCAGCATGTAGGGGGCGTGGTGCGCCATGAATACCGCGCGGTGGCCGATGCAGGTGGTGGAACTCTCCGGCACGAGACCGATCTCCGAGAGCCGCCATGCGGGAACGCTCTCCTCGGGGCAGTGCTGTCGGGGAATACCGCGGCTTTTGAGATACCAGTACCACGGAGCCAGACCTCCCTTGTTGACCGTGACATCCTCCTGCGGGATGGAGGGGACCATCCAGACGAACATGGCATATTCGCGGGCCCCTTCGTGGGCGGCTTCGAGGTAACGCCGTTCGCCGGTCTCTTCGTAGAGTTCCAGCAGGTTGATGTAGAACGGGGCGTAGCGGTTCCAGAAAAAGGCGTTCTGGAATTTTTCGGGCTGCGTGCGGATGAACTTTTCGATATAGATGTCGGCCTGTCTTTTCGCATGGTCGAGGTAGGCCGTCTCTCCCGTTGCGCGGTACATTTCCAGCGCATCGTACCAGCTGCCGCCAGCGCCTGGGATGCGTTTTTCGACGGGTTTGTGCTTGTAGTATTTCTCCTCGGCGAAATAACGCAGCACGGGACTTTTGCCGCCCGAGAGGCGGTAGAGCCCGGCCAGTTCGCTGACGGGCGCGCAGGGGCCTGCCAGTTCGCGCGAGGGCGACTGCACCTTCTGCGTCGTGTCGAGGCAGAAGAGCGTGTTCTTGCGCGAGAGCATATACTCGACGATCGGGTAGGCACGGCGGCGGTAGAGCTCCCCGTCGTCGGCGACGAGGGCTACCGAAAGCGGGTTGAGCGAGCTGACGTTCTTCGTCGAACCCGGCACGTCGGTCGAGTAGGAGCAGCCTTTCAGACTGTCGATGAAGTTGCTGTAAGGGCTCAGCGTGTAGTCGATGATGTTGTCGATGGTGTTGTTGAGCGTCGAAATGGCGTTGCTGCGGTAGTCGTGGAAATCGTAGAGGTTGCGGGCCATGGTCTGGAAGGCGATGTTCAGCGGTTTTTCCTCGACCCACAGCCGCATGCGGAAAGCGAAGGCTTTGCCGGGCTCCATCTTCGAACCGGCGTGTCCCAGCACCGGGGCGAAGAGCATCGGTTGGACCTTGCCTTCGGGGTTGTGCAGGGCCACGCCGAAGCGGTTGTTATCGCGTGTAGGCAGGGGTTGGAAGGGCATTTCACGGCTGTCGGCCGCAACGCCCGCCGTTGCGCCGCCGACATGGACGAGCGTGGCCGGGATCGGGCAGGTGAAGGCCAGCGACATGTAGGGCTGCGAAGGGAAGATCCGCCGCTGCCAGACCATCGGTTGCCACAGCGCATCGACCCGGCTCAGGTCGAAGGACGGGGCTCCGAGGTATCCCACCGAGTAGTAGCCTTCGCGTGCCGGGGTGAATCGGAACTCCATGCCCGGCGCTGAGCCGTCGATGGCCCAGACGCGGCATTCGAGCGTTCCCCACGCCGTGGCGGGGTAGCTGAAACGGATGGTATCGCCCGCCATTTCCGCTTTCGAGGGGGTGAGGTCGGTGAACGGGGCCGCGGCGAAAAGGTCGAACGTGCGGCCTTTGACCGATCCGTTCACCGAGTCGTCGATGCCGTCGCCGCCCATGCTTTTGCTCTGTTTGATCTGCGCGATAGCTTTCTCCGGTGCGAGGTTGTCGGCTATCCACGAAGGGGCGAAAAAGCGGCAGTCGGGCAGGGTGCGGAGTTCCATCTTCGGGTCTTTGTCAGTCCGGAACAGGCGGAAGTCGGCGCGGAATGTGAACCGGGCTTTGCCGTTCGTGACTACGACGGCGCCTTTTTGCAAGGTGGCCGTCATCTGCTGCGGCTCGCGGGGTGCGGCTTGCAGGGTCATCGCTCCGGCGATCAGGCCGGTCAAAAGGGTGATTCGTTTCATCGTTGCAGGGTGTTAACGGGATATACGGGGCTCCAGTCGCTGGCGTAGCCGTAACGAAGCCGTTTGCGGATGCGCAGGTAGTGTCGTGCGCCCGGTTCGACGACGGGCAGGTTGCAGGCACCCGTCACGGTCGTCAGGATGTGCCGGTCGAGTTTGTCGGGGGCTGTCCCGTATTCGAATTCATAGCAGAAGTCCCCGAAATCGCAGGTGTAGCCGACCTGGATATTCCCGCCCTCCTGAGCCAAATGACGGATGACGGGCGGCAGTTCGGCGGCGCGGGTCCGGACCCGGACGATCTCGGCGGAGGGAGTCTCTCCGGTGTCGTTCACGGCGACCAGCTGGATCTGATATTCCCGGCCGTATTCCAGTTTCGGCAGTTCGATGAATCCGTCGATGGTCGGGGCGCTTCGGTTTTCGAGCCGGTCGGTGCCGTAGCGGACATACCATTCGTCGGCCGTGAATCCGCGGTCGAACCGGATGCGGATGATCTCCTGCCCGCTTTCGGTTTGGGTGATGATCGGTACGGCGGGCGCAGCGAGGCTCATCACGGCGTCATGTACGGCATAGCCCGTCGGGGTGATGAGTTCGGCACAGACCTTTGCCGCCCCGACGGTCGGAAGGGACAGTTGCAGGCTGAACGGCTTGTCGCCGGGTCGGATGACGGGTAGCGTCAGCACGGTGCGTCGCAGCGTGTCGCCGTCTGCGCCGAGTGCGCTGAGCCGCACGGTGTACCCCTCCATCCGGAAAGCCGGCAGGTCGAGCCGCCCGCGCGGGGTCAGGGCGATTTCGACACCGTCTTCGGTGAGCGTCAGACCGAATCCGGCGAGCGGGGAGTTCTGGCGCTGAAGTTCGCGGAAACCCCGTTTCGGCGTGCCGTATACGTCCACGACACCCCAGGGGCGGTTGCCTGTGGCCGCCGTACCGCTGTCGCGGTAGTTGGTGCGGTAGTCGTTGAAGGTCCAGACCGAAGCGCCGATCAGGTGCTCGCGTCCCCGCATCGAGGAGAGCATGGCGGCATAGTCCGAGAGCGTGTTATTGGGGTCTTCGCTGTTGGCTTTGGTGCCGTATTCGCTGTAAAAGATCGGTTTACCCGGGTAGCGGCGGTGCACCTCGTCGGCCCGTTCGCCGTGAGCGCCGTATTGGTTGAAAAGGATCATGTCCGACAACAGCACCGGTTCGTCGTATTGCTTGGCCGCGGTGTGCGTGACATAAACCGCCAGGCGCGTGGAATCGAGCTCGCGGATGCGGCGGAAGGCCGAGGCGAGATAGCCTTCGATGCCGGGATTGTCGCTCAGGCGGCCGATCTCGTTGCCTGCGCTCCAGCCGATGATGCAGGGATGGTTGTAGCGCTGGGTGATAAGTTCTGTGAGCCAGCGCATCGGCACAGGGTGGTCGGCTTCGACATAGTGGTTCTTGTTCCAGAGCGGAATCTCCTCGAAGATGAGCATTCCCTTTTCGTCGAGGTAGTCCAATACCTCTTCGGGCAGGGCCAGGTGGCTCAGGCGCGCCATGTTGACGCCGCAGCTCTTCATCCGGTCGATGTCGCGGCGGTAGATTTCGGGAGGCAGCGTATTGCCGTGGAACGGATCGTAGGGAACCCAGTTCGCGCCGTTCAGCCGCACGCTCTCGCCGTTGAGCAACAAGCGGTAGCCGTCGATCTCGATTTTGCGGATGCCGAAGCGTTCGGTAACAGGCTCTCCGTTGCCGTAGGCAGCCGTGGCTGTGTAGAGATGCGGGTGGTCGAAGTCCCAAAGCCGGGCCTTGCGGATGCGAAACGGGATGAGTACCTCACCGCGTCCGGCGGCACGGGCTTCGCTCCGGGCCACGATGCGGCCCTCGGGGTCTGAGATCGAAACCCGGACGGTACCTTGTTTTGCGCCGTTGAGGAGGAGCTTCACGCCGATTTCGG
>OJQW01000462.1_pt1 | contig 18135 bp, 10 predicted proteins | sample 1599041 | NCBI WGS metagenome assembly OJQW01 (sample SAMN03922518, study PRJEB24848) | human gut metagenome | isolation source: stool sample | host: Homo sapiens | place: Germany | collected 2010-02
GGAAACGATCCGTGAGGCTGTCATAACAATTCGCAGGCAGAAGCTTCCCGATCCTGAAGTATTAGGCAACGCAGGCAGTTTCTTTATGAACCCGATAATTACGGCAGAGCATTTTGAGAAATTGAAAAAGCAATTCCCGGAAATCCCGTCTTATCCCGCTTCGGAAGGAAAGATCAAGGTTCCGGCCGGTTGGTTGATCGAGCAATGTGGGTTTAAGGGTAAAAACCATGGGTCGGTAGGTGTTTACGAGAAACAAGCGTTGGTATTAGTGAATTTAGGAGATGCCCGGGGGGATGAGATCGCGTTGGTCGCGGAGAGCATTCGTACCGCCGTAAAAGATCGTTTCGGTATAGAGCTTATGCCTGAGGTTAAATATGTCGGATAATGAAAATCGTTTTTTTAGGAACAGGAACGTCTACGGGCAATCCTGAGATAGGTTGCCAATGTGAGGTATGTACTAGTAAAGACCCCCGTGATTGGCGTCTACGGGCCTCGATCTTGGTAGAGACGGAAGGGAAACGGATATTGATCGATTGTGGTCCGGACTTCCGTTGGCAAATGATAACCAATAAGATTTACCATTTTGACGCCGTTTTAGTAACCCATGAGCACTACGATCATGTAGGTGGCTTAGATGACCTACGTCCTTTTGGTCGGTATAAAGATGTGGATATTTATGCGGAAGACAATGTCGTGGAGGCGATAAAAACTCGCATTCCTTATGTGTTCCGGGAGCATAAATATCCGGGAGTGCCTAATTTGGTATTGCATACGATCGGGACGAAACCGTTTGAGGCCGCCGGTGTCATGATCACTCCCATTCGTGTAATGCACGCTAAGCTGCCGATCTTAGGTTTCCGTATCGGCAATATGGCTTACTTGACCGACCTTAAATATCTTCCGGAAGAGGAGTACGCTAAGTTGGAAAACCTTGATGTATTGGTTATTGATGCTCTTCGGAAAGGAGAGCATCAATCGCATGAGAGTCTGGAGGAAGCCTTAGCGAATATATCCCGTATCCAGCCCAAGGAGGCCTATTTAATCCATATGAGTCATCGCATAGGGTTGCATGCGGTCGTTGAAAAAGAGTTGCCTCCGCATGTACATTACTCATATGATGGATTAACGGTGACTTTTTAAGCCATATATTAAAAAGATTCTTTATCTTTGCCAGCTGAAAATCTAGAGAATAGCTGCTTTTTTTAAGTTAGTCGCTTATAGCAGGGGTGGTATATAATAAAAAACAATAATAGACTGTATGAATTTATCGTTTAAGAACGTACTATGCGTATGTTGCTTATTGCTGTCGGGATCTGTGTATGCGCAGGTTCCGCAAGACTTGATTGACAAGGCGAAAGCCGCTGGAATGTCGGATACGCAGATACAGCAGGAATTAGCCAAGCGTATGAAACAAGAAGGGGGATCTGTCGGATCTCAAGCTACCGCTACCGATGCGAAGGTTAGCGACCGGGTAATGCCGGTAATCGATGAAGGACAATCCTTAGAAGCCCAACGTAGAAATAATCTTCCTGCTTCAGCCATGGAGAATACCGTATTCGGGCATGAAATCTTCTCAAACAAGAACTTATCTTTTGCCCCAGATTTAAACATCCCTACACCTAAGGATTATGTGCTTTCCGCTGGTGATGAGTTATTGATTAATGTATGGGGAGATTCCGAGCTAAACTTGAAATTAAAGATCTCTCCGGACGGTACGATCCTTGTACCAAATTTAGGTCCGGTGTCGGTCAGTGGATTGACGATCGCTGGCGCTGAGACTCGTCTGCGTCAGGAGTTGAGCCAGATTATGTCTACGCTGTCTGGTTCGGGAGAGGGGAATACCTTTGTTTCCGTCAGTTTGAGCCAGATTCGTAGCATGAAGGTGAATATTGTCGGCGAGGTAGTCGCTCCCGGTACGTATACATTACCTTCATTCGCCACATTATTTAATGCGTTGTATGCCGCCGGTGGTGTGAATAAGATTGGTTCTTTGCGTAGCATCAAGGTATATCGTAATAGCAAGGAAATCGCTAATCTCGACGTATATGATTATTTATTGAACGGAAAGTACACAACGAATGTCCGTTTGGAAGAGAACGATATGATTATGGTAGGCCCGTACGACCAGTTAGCGGTGGTTCGAGGTAAGGTGAAACGTAATCGTATTTTCGAGTTGCGCAAGGGCGAGACCTTGAAGCAATTGCTGGATATGGCCGGCGGATTTACCGGCGACGCTTATACGAAGGACGTACAAGTGAAGCGTAAATCAGATAGTCGTTACCAGATCTCTACGGTTTCGGAGGATAAGTTCGCTTCTTTCGTGATGCAGGATGGCGATTCTTTGCAGGTAGATTCCGTTATTCCTTTTTATGAGAATCGTTTGGTCGTGACGGGAGCTGTATGGCGTCCGGGAGAATATGAGTTAAGTCCGTCGGTTCGTACGGTAAAGCAATTGGTAAAACAGGCCGCGGGTCTTAAAGGAGACGAGTTCGCCGGCCGTGCCTTGATTACCCGTTTGAATCCGGATTTCACGACTACGATGATCGCCGTGGATATTCGTGGTATCTTGAACGGTACCGCTCCAGATGTGGAGTTGCAAGCGGAAGACCAATTAAGCATTCCTTCCCTATTCGATTTGCGCGAACCTTATACGATCAAGGTTGGCGGAGCCGTGAATTATCCGGATACGGTGCTTCCGTATCGTCATAATTTGACAATAGAAGACGCTATCATGATGGCAGGTGGTTTAAGAGAGTCCGCTTCTTCTATTAATGTAGAGGTAGCCCGTCGTGTGAAGGATCCTAGTTCCAATCAGAATGTCAACCGGATCGCCGATGTATATAACTTCTCGTTGAGTGAGGACTTCAAGTTGAATGCGGGAGATACGATCTTCACATTGGAGCCGTTCGATGAGGTTTATGTTCGTTTCTCCCCGGGGTATCATGAGCAACAGGTCGTGAAGGTGAACGGCGAGATCACTTTTGCCGGTAGCTATGTATTGGCTACGAAGAACGCTCGCTTGAGTGATATTATCGCGAAAGCGGGAGGAGTTACCCCAGAGTCTTATGTAAAAGGTGCTAGCTTGAAACGTCAGTTGACAGAAGATGAATTGAAACGCATGGAGACCCTTCTGGCTTTAAGTGAGGCGAATAAGCAAAGCCGGGATTCCATCGGTGTAGCGTTGATGAATGTGAAGGACTATTCCGTAGGTATTGATTTAGAGAAAGCGTTGGCAAATCCGGGTAGTATCGATGACGTTGTGCTTCGTGACGGCGATGAGCTTTATATCCCGCAGATGCAAAGTACGGTGAAGATGAGCGGAGCCGTGACTTATCCGAACAGCGTAACTTACACGAAAGGTATGTCGGTTATGGATTGCTTGTCTCAAGCCGGTGGTTATAATGATATCGCACGTAAGTATCCGATCGTAATATATATGAATGGTAAGGTCGCTACGACGAAGCGTACCGCTATCTTTTTCAAGCGTTATCCGAAAGTGGAGCCGGGCTGTGAGATCGTAGTTCCGACGAAAACGCAACGTGAGCGCCGAAGCTTGGCTGAGATCATGAGTATCAGTAGCTCCGCTACCTCTATGGCTGCGATGATTACCTCTATTGTTAACATGATTAAAAACTAATCAGGCATGGATACGATAAACGAGATAAAAAGACAAGAGTTACCTGAGGAGCAGGAGATCGATTTAATCGAACTGGCGCAAAAACTGTGGAAAGAGCGTAAGTTCTTATTGAAAGGCTGTGGTATTGCGGTGGTAGTAGGTTTGATTGTAGCTTTCAGTATTCCCAAGGAATATACAACTACGGTGAAATTGGCACCAGAGACACAGGATGCGGCAAAAAAATCTAGTCTTGGCGGTTTGGCTGCTACGGCTGGGATTAATCTGAATGCCGCTGCCGGTGCGGACGCGATCTCTCCGGATTTGTATCCGGATGTGGTGCAGAGTACCCCGTTTCTGTTGGAATTGTTTCCGGTAGAGGTTACCGATAAGGAAAAGGAGTTAAGCACTACATTGTATGATTATATGAGTGAACATCAACGTAAGGCTTGGTGGGGATATATTGTCTCCGCTCCATTCAAGGCGTTGGGTGCGGTAATGAGTTTAATCTCCGGTGACGAGGAAGAGTCTGAGGGCTTGAATCCTTACCATTTGACAAAGGATCAAGAAGAGGTGGTGAAGGCCTTGCAGGAGCGGGTTTCTGTTTCCGTGGACAAGAAGACCTTGGTTATCACGGCTTCCGTACAGATGCAGGACCCGGTTATTTCCGCTCAGATGACAAAGGTCGTTTTGGAAAACCTCCAGAATTATATTACGAATTATCGTACGCAGAAAGTAAAGCAAGATTTGGAATTTACCCAGAAGGTATTTGGCGAGTCACGTGACGCTTATTATAAAGCGCAACGTGCGTACGCTGCTTTCGAGGATGCCAACCGTAATATTATCTCTTCCAGCTACCGTACGGAGCAGGAACGTTTGAAGAATGAGATGACCCTTACGTTTAATGTTTACAATACGTTGGCGCAGAAGTTGGAGCAAGATAAATTGCGTGTACAGGAAGAAACTCCGGTGTATACCGTAATCGAGCCGGCTACCGTACCTTTGAAAGCATCTTCTCCTAAGAAGGCACTTATCTTGGTCGGTTTTGTCTTCCTCGCTTTATTCGGATGTATCGGATATTTATTCGTAAAAGATATGTTTGTGGCAGCTTTCAAGAAAGAAGAGACTGGAGCTTAATTCCCGCAAACCGTAAAATATGCCACGGCCTCGTCATGACTGACTTGTGTCGTGGTTTTTATTTGCGGGAATAGCCGATTGATCCGGGTGGTTATCGTATCGCATAAATTGGGGTAAAAGTTCTCCAAGGCTTTCTCATAGGGTTGCTCGTTGAAGCAGCAAAGGCTTCCTTCATTATAGAATAAATCCATTGCCAACCATTGATTTTTCATTCTCCACTCCGTCGAGTCATTCATTTGTACCCGTAAATGTAAAGGGGCGCTTTTGATGAAGAGATTCATTGCGCCACGCTTGCCTTTTTTACGAATCAGATCTGTTAGTTCCGGAATGACATGTGCGGGGTATGTCTGTTGCCTTTCCACCGTCTCTACCAATAATCTTCGGTTGTAGGACGCTACGAATATACCCTCGTGGTAGTAACAACCTAGAAAATGCTTATCAACATCAGGATAATATCTAACAGGAACGGAGGTTTCCTCTCGTTGCTGGGCCGGAAAAGTGAAAGAGACGTCCAGTTGCTTGAAAATACGCTCTGCCGTATGACTATCCATAGGGGCGTACAAGACATCCCCTTGTGGATAATAAGCGATTAGGAAAGACGATAATTCCAGATTTTGCCGTATTAAAGAAAGGAAAATAGCGGGGGTATGATCTGAGAACGCCTTGCGTATATTCTCCATGGGTAGTATCATCTTCTCGAATACAGGAGGACGATTGATGGCAAAAATTGCCGTGGGGCTTGGAACGACCAAACTATAGGGATCTACCGTAGCGACAAATTGCTCGTCGTTCATATGCTTGTAAAAGTACCTCACGCATACGATCGTACCCAGAAACAAGACAAAAAATGCCGTTATGTCTTTCTTGCTGATCCTCATGTTTGCTTTAGGAAGTGTTTACACCAAGGCTTTAATCCGCATTCCTCACATTTCGGTTTCCGGGCGAGGCAAACATATCTTCCATGCAATATCAACCAGTGATGGGCGATGGGGATCAATTCTTCCGGAATGTTCTTCACCAACTCCTTTTCCGTTTCCAAAGGTGTCTTGCTATTATTGGTCAAGCCGATCCGGTTGGAGACACGGAATACGTGCGTATCCACCGCCATGGCCGGCTTGTCATATACTACGGATGCGATTACGTTCGCTGTTTTTCTTCCTACGCCCGGCAGTTTTTGTAGCTCATCAATATCGGAGGGAACCACGCCTTTGAAATCCTCTATCAGCATTTTCGCCATACCTACCAGATGTTTAGCCTTATTGTTCGGGTAAGATACGCTTCGTATGTATTCAAAGACAACTTCCGGTGTGCTAGCCGCCATTACCTCAGGAGTCGGGAAAGCCTCGAACAGGGCAGGTGTGATCATATTCACTCGCTTATCCGTGCATTGTGCGGATAGGATTACCGCTATCAATAGTTGATAGGGGTCGTCATAATGTAGTTCAGTCTCGGCTACCGGTACGTTTTCCTTAAACCAGTTTAATACGCCTTTATACCTTTCTTCTTTTCGCATTGCTTTTTCGGTTTCTGTTTTTCGCATCCTAAAGGTATAACTTTTAATAGGAATATACAAGCGGAGATGTGCCAAAAATAAGATACACCCGAATTGTACGAATAAATAAAAAAGTACCGATCTCCTTCTTCCATCTAAGAGAGAAAGAAATCGGTACTTTTTTATTTATTATTCCCTAACGATCTGGTGGATATGTATAGATTCTTTTCCTATTGTGGTGATTTCTAAAGAAGAGAAATCCTCGAACATGGTTTTATTTAATTTGATGTAGCCTACGTTTCCTTGATAGACGATGTTTTTCTCGCCATCTTGGGAGAGGCCGGTGATGGATACCAGATTCTCGTTACTTCCGGAGAGGAAGAAAGATACGGCGTTGATATCATCACATTTTATATGAATCATTTCTCCCGGGTTCAAGTTCTTATACGTATCTAGGTTCATATCGTACATCATAAGAGCCTCATTGATTTGCGGGTCTTGTTTGGTTGTCGCCGTGAATCCTAGTACGTATAGCTCCATTTGCTGATCCGAGTTATTTCGCATACGGATATAACGGGCTTTCGGGTCGATGGTGCGGATCGTATCTTTAGCGTTTTCCGTGGAGACATGAGGGATTAGGCTCCAGCTCTTTCCGTCGGCGGACCACTCGAATACCCGTCCGGGTTGGTTGCTTTTCGGAAGATTGAAACAGAAGGATTCCGCTTCTTTCTGGATTTCCCAGCCGATACCCAGATATTGGTTAGGTTGTACCTTGACTACCTCGAATAGGGGAACGTAACCGACCGTATTGTCACCCTCGGCACAAGGCTGGCTCTTTAATTGGTCGATATTCGTGAATATGGAAGGGATGCTAACCTTCACCTCGTCCGGGGCGATACCGTCCGTAGATAGCAGGTTACGACCTGTCTGGCGGTATAAGTCTACGATGAAAGGGTGTAAGACTTTCGATCCGACTTTCACGCCTTTAGGCTGCGCCTTCTGGTTCAGCGTGCGGTTTATCAGTTTCATGCTATCTAGCAAAGCGGATGTTTCCAGATAGCGTTGCCACGTATAAGACCGGTCTTTCTCATACCAAGCGTGCGCCATATGCAGAGCGCTTGTTCCGGCTTTTCCTAAGAACTCGAATTGGATAAGCCATGGATTGATTTGCTCGATCAAGCGTTTATTGGGACTTTGGCTATAGATCATACTCGGGGAAGCCGTGATTTGAGCGAATAAGGTTCCCAGAAGATTCGCGCTTTGCTCCGGGAACGTGTTTTTCTTATATCCGGCGAGGAATGTCTGGATAGGAGCCACATAGTTAGCGGACTCTTCCCGGCGGTATTGATGTCCGTTCGGACCCGGATCGCAGTTATGCTCGCAGAAAATGCGGAAAGCCATGGAGGCCTCCGGCATGATGAAGTCGCAAGCGTCTTTCCATGCCTGTGTAGGATCGTAATTCTCGATATTCCAAGTGTACATTCCAACGCCGAATATAGCGACCTTGGAAGCCTCGGCGTATTCCATAGGATTGGATACGAATCCGGTCATGGTGCCGGCGGCTTGCGTATCTAGGCCGTAGGCGGGTCCCATCAACAAATGATCTTGGCAATAATCGCTTACGGGGAAGTTCCACCAGATATAGGCGGGACGACGGATACGGTTGTTTACCCACTCGACGCCTTCTTTCGTGATATCGGCTACGACACGGTCTCCGGTCCACATGATTTGGATAGCGGGGTCGAGTTGGGTACCGAGGATATCCAGATAATCGGTCTTAGCCCATGAGCGGTTGTATTCGGTAGGGCACATGATCAGGGGCTGCACGTCATTTTTCTTGGTAATAAACTCCTTATGGATGTAATTCAATAAGCCGGCTTGCTTTTCCGGGCGGGCTCCCTCTCCGGATATATCATCGAAGAAAACGGCGAAAGAGCGTACGCCCAAATCGTACATTTTCTCGAATTTGGAAAGGATGTTCATGCTATCTGTCAGGTTCCATTGAATATCTTGTCCCGGGTGGATGGCCCAAACGAAGTTTACTTTGTTATGGGTGGCCTCTTCCGCTAGTTCCTTGATATGCTCGGCTTCCTCGGCGGGATAAGGTTTGCGCCAGTTGGGGGAGCTGTGATAAGGATCATCTTTCGGACCATAGATATAGGTGTTCAGCTTGATCCTTCCGTAAAAGCGGATTTGCTCGATACGGTCGGCGTGGCTCCAAGGCTGTCCGTAGAATCCTTCCACGGTACCCCGGAATAATACGTCCGGATAGTCCTTGATCGAGCAGAGAGGCAGGATCTTCTTACCCTCGTCATATTTAGCTAATTGCTTGAGGGTTTGGGCGGCGTAAAACAAGGAATTATCGTCTACGATCCCGATCATGATACCTTTTTTAGTGATCGTCAGCGTATAGGCACCTGAGCGTTGCATTTCCGGAGTTTTGTCTTTTAGCTTCTTGATCTCTAAAGGGAGAGATTTGCCGGATTTAGCAAAAGGTAGCGCTTCTTTAAGTAGTTTGACCGCATCTGCGTCCGGATTATTTATACCCCGTAGGGTATATCCATGGGACGGTGCGTATGTTTGGCTGGAAATAGTCACCTCTTGGGGCTCGGGGAAGATTCCTAGGGATAGCTTTTGGCTATGCGTTAGGTTACAAACGCCTAGAAGGAGCATGGTGGCGAGTAAATACTTTAGAGTCTTCATATACGATATGATTTAATGTTAACGTTCGTAAATGTATGAAATAATTAAACACGGAGCACACGGAATACACAGATTTGTTCCGTGCCCTCCGTATTTAGATCTTATAGGGAGAATAGCAATACCCGGTTATCCGGATTTGTCCATTCATGGATCAAGCTACGCACGCCGCTGTATTCGGCGGGAGTGAACTGTTGCTTGTTCAACTCGATCGTACGTACCACCTCAATCGTATTTCCTTTCGGAGTGATCGTGCGGGTTACTTTACCAAAAGGCTTGCTTATCACTTGCTCTTTTGTGGAGGTCTGCAACTTCATGCCCTCGGCGGGAGTAACCGTGTATGTTACCTCTTCCCTGATTAGGGAGGGGAGTTCGAATAAGTTGGAACGCTTGCTGTTCAAGGCACTCATGCCCCAGCTATCGATTCCAGCGGAGATGGCTGGCAATACGCAGATGGCGAAACCGTCTTTTGCTTGATCGGCGGAGATGGCCACGGATCTACTTTCCTTAATCTGAATAGGTGTGGTCTCAATCTCAATGGAAGTTCCGGAGAGGGAGACTACCTTATCTAGTCCGCCACGATTTGTCAGCGGGGAGGCGGATAGGTATTGATCTTTCCCATCGACAGTGGCTTTTACGGCTAGTGTCTGGATGGCAGCCAGCCCGCAAGCGTCCGTATCGAGATGGCCGGGATAGACGGCGAGGACTTCCGACGGGATTCCGGCGGCATTCAACATCACGTTCAAGAGCTGTGCGATCTCTAGCGGCGTACCGTAAGCACTGCGGAGAACGGTATCGATGTCACGGACGGTATAGCCGGTCATCGCCATGGGGATAGGACAGGTACTGAGATTGTTGAGTATATGGTCTCGGATGATGTTCACCTTCTCTTGTTCGTTACCGCTTTTATCGGTGAGGAATTGGGCGAAGGTTTTGCTCTCGTATCCCTGCGATTCCTTTAAGCGCTTATCCAAAGTGGCTAAGGCCGCTTTACCTGAAGGATAGGTAGAGGCTACCAAGTGGGGTGAAGCCTCACGGTTCTTTGGTTGGAAAGCCTCACGGGAGGAAGCGGGAATGTTCCGTAGTGTCCAGTGTACCTCCTTTATACCGTCATGGCTCTCTTCCACGGCTTTTACGGGGGAGCCGTATAGACCGCAAGCCAAGGGGGTCCCTTCCGGTACGGAAATAGAGACCTTGCATTCCTTCACGGGAGAGGTCTCTTGTAGTCGCTCGTTGATATCCAGAGCCGGATAGTAGCCCGGTTTTGTGATAATAGAGTAATCCAAGTAAATCGTGGCCCCAAGTTCTAGGCCAGTGTGTACCACGACCATTTCCTTGAGTTGGTTATAGGCCGGAGCGTCGGCGGCGAAACGGGGCAGGACCTCCACGAAGGCGTTATCGGGTGTCTTTACGATCGTACCGTCTTTCTGCCTCGTATAGGATGAGTGAATCTTCAGTGTTTGGAAATCGGGATTGTAGACGATAAAACTCTCGCCATACGTGCTATTCATCGCGGTATGCGTGAAGAGCGTCAACTCCATGGAGGATCGATATTCTTGGCTGCCGTCGGCATGCAAGGTCCAAGCTTTCGATACTTTCCCGTACTCAGCCTCCGATGCGGCGAATGAAGTAACCGTCATCGCTAACAAGCTTAGGAGAAGAATCAGTTTATAGGTTATCTTAATCATTGTCTTTCTTTTTTTATTTCTTGATAATCAAATAGTCACCATAACTCTTATAGGCGTTCACGGCGGAACGGAAGCCTTTCCAGTCAGCCGCGTCGTAGACACGCTTCTTCAACGCTAGCTTCTGGCGCAAGACGATGTTCCGGTCGCCTTCCTGTGAAAGGGAACCTTCGAAATCGGCCGCATTGCTTCGCAGGGCGTCATTCTTCGGGGCGTTCAGGAGGGTATAGCCTTTGGGGAGACGGATGGTCTCATCTTGTTCTACCAAACGGGAGCAAGCGTCCTTGAATCCATACGCACGGTTTTCCGGTTTCGTATCGATACGCAAGAAACTCTTCACTTGATTGTAGAGGTTATTCATGACTAGCGGCTTGATAAGCATCTGGTCTCCGGCGATGATCGCATAATCGGGGATCTCATAAGAGAACGTGATCTTGATAGGGGCCGCTTGATAGTTCTTCGGGTCCTTACCGTAATCTACACGAAGCAGTTTGGCGTTGGGGGATACGGCCAGCAATTGCTTCTCCATCGTGTTCTGCCAGTCGGATTGCCATCCGGTGGTGAAGATGCGGCGGATATTGCTGTCGGACTGTCCCTCGGCGGTGATCGTGAATTGTCCGCGGAGCGTGCCTTTCTCGTCTAGGCGGTTGTCAGCGTGGATGCGGACGTAGTGGTTTTCTGGGGCGGAGACAGGGGTCAGGCAGAGGTCGGAGCCTTCGGGCACACCCGGGAGGTAGTTCTGCTGTTGCTCGGCGCTACTCCATAATTCCCGGCAGAAAGGAACCCAAGTCGGGTCGAGAGGCATATACGTGCCGCTAGCCAGTTTTACCACCGCCACGCAATGGTTGAAATGGTCGGCGGGGATGCTTTCTACACGGCTTCCCGCCATGGTCATCGCCGGGTAAGCCTCGAATCCGGCCATGCGGAGGAAGGCGATCAACGTACCGGCGATATCCTTGCAGACACCGCAACGATCGGTATAATTCATCTTTAGGTTGTGAAGCGTGAAACCCTCGCCTTTACCCATCGAGATCCCGGAGTAACGGATGTTATCGGCCACCCAGTGGGTCAGCACGGCTATCTTCTCCATTTCCGTCTTCTTGCCTTTGATCAGCTCGTCTACCTTCCTTTGGGCTTCCGGGATCGCGGTAAAGCTTCCGTAATCCTCGTTAACCTTATTGAACCATACGGATTTATCTTCCCAGCGGGGCGTGCTGGACATCATGAGCTTCGGGGCTGCGTCGAATAGGTCTACCATATTCGGTTCCTTGGCGAAAGGAAGGATATCGTCGGAGGCGAAGGTATATACTTTCCGTCCATCCTCATATCGCATGGAAGAGGTACATTCGCCTTGGTAGAACTGGAATTGCAACTCTTTCTCCATCGGCATGGATATCCGGTATACCTTACGCACGGTAGGCTCGGTAGCCCAGAAGGGGACGATATCGTAAAACTGTCCCCGCATAGGAGGGATGAAACGCTCGTCGTCGCCCGCCGTCAGCAAGGCGTAGGTGAAACCTTTCTTGGCGATCTCGTACTCCACGACATCTCCCGGTTGCAGGCGGCCCACTTCCAGCATGATCTGCCGGGCGCCCCAGTAGATGGCACGTGCGGGGGCGGCATAGTCGCAAGCCCCAGTCACGTCGAGATTGATCACGTCGCCATTCGCACGGTAGATCGTGGCGTAACGAAACTCGGCATGCGCCGTCAGCGGGTCGTAATCGTATTTGATGATACGGTTGGCGACGGCTCCCTTGGGAGTCTGTACCTTAAAAGCCTTGCATACGGCGAAAGCCCCCGAGCCGGTAGGTTGTACCGTGACGGCGGTGCTGTCCAGCAAGGTGACGCAGTCGTATCCCGCGTAGGCTTCCTGCCCGTACATAGGCGATAAGGCCAATAGGGAGACCGCGGTGATTGTTAGAATCCTTTTCATGTTTATAGTGTTTTTGTGATGATATTTCTCGCTAGCTCCCGGCAGGCGGCACGATCGATCTTGCCGCTTCCGGTTTTGGGGATGGCCTCTACCTTCAAGACGAATCTCGGGCGTTGGTATTTGGGGAGGCATCCCATCAGCTCTCTTGACAGCAGGCTGTCAGTTCTCTTGACAGCAGGCTTCCGATTGCCTTGACAGCAGGCTTCCGGTTGCGTTGGCAGCAGGCTTCCGGTTGCGTTGGTAACTTCGGTGAGCAACGTTACTGCCTCGCCCAACTTCTCGTCCGGTACGGAGGTGATGGCGAAATCGCCCATTATGTAGGGCCGTAGCCGCTCTTCCACCTCCTCGATCTGTATCTTGATACCTCCGCTATTGATGATATTATCTTTCCTTCCGATAATGGCGAAACTCCCGTCCGGCAGCAGGCGGGCGACATCGTTCGTCACCAGCCGCTCGTCGCAAACCAATGGGGCGTCTATCACCAAGGTATTGTCCGGCGACAAGGATAACGTCACCGAGGAGAAGGGATGGTAATAGGGCGAGGCTTCCGGCCCGTTCAGCCGGCGCAGGGCGACGTGAGACAGCGTCTCCGTCATTCCGTAGGTGGAATAAACCGTGTTTGGCATCTGCCGTATCTCCTGTTCCAAGGCCGCGTCGATCGCCCCGCCGCCGATAATCAGGATATCCGTTTGCTCCAGCCGTTTACGTTCCTCGGGTACTCGCAACGTATTGTAAACCTGCAAGGGGATCATGGCGGCAAAGCGCAGGGGCGTATCCCCCCAATCCGCCAACGGGTGTCCGGAGGGCTCACGCACCTCCAGATCCAGTCCGGCGTATAGGGAGCGGACCACCATCATCTTTCCGGCTATATAGCGCAGGGGCATACATAACAGGGCCTTGTCGCCCTTCTTAAGACCCAGATAATCGCAGGTAAGCCGGGCGCTGTTCAGCATCCGGTCCTTGCGCACTCTCATCCGCTTGGGCGTACCGGTGGAGCCGGAGGTCTGGACTTCCAGAAAAGGGGAGGGATCGTGCCATTCAGCTAAGAATGCTTGTAAATCATCTTGTATCGGCATAGGTCAAAGGTCGTTGGAGAACCAGATGGTGTCTCCTTTTCGTTGGATTAACCGATGTTTATCATCCTTGAAAATCTCGCCGGTTCCCAGACCTTGCGGTAGCGGGTTACCTAACGTGGCGCACCATTGGGCGATAGCGTTCAGTCCGATTTGCGATTCCAGAGCGGAGGTGACCCACCATTTGGGTCGCTCGGGGGTACTCCCTAAGATAGTTTCCGCTAAGTGAACCCATTCCGTACATCCGGCGATGCCTCCGTGGAGGGAAGGCTTTAATATAATGTATTGGGGATGGATCGTTTCCAACAACCGCCGTTTCTCGTCCGGGGCGTTACAGCCGATCAGTTCCTCGTCGAGAGCGATGGGAAGGGGTGACTCTGCCGCAAGGTGTGCCATTTCTTCCAACTGCCCGGCACGGATAGGCTGCTCGATGGAATGCAAGTCCATCTCGGCGAGCCGCTTCAGTTTGTCCATCGCCTCCGAGGGTGTGAAAGCGCCGTTGGCGTCTACCCGAAGCTCTATTTCCTTGGCAGAGAAATGCGCACGGATGTGTTTCAATAAAGAGAGTTCCCGGTCGAAATCGATAGCGCCGATCTTCAGCTTGACGCAGCGGAAGCCCTCCTTCATCTTTTCCTCTACCTGTTCCAGCATGTACTTATAATCGCCCATCCAGATCAGTCCGTTAATGGGGATGCCCGCTTGCCCCCGCGAGAAGGGCGTGTCGTAATGCCGCCAACCACCCTGTTCATAATGACGCATGGCCATTTCCAATCCGAAAAGGATGGATGGGTAATGGCGCAAAGATTCGGTGTCAACATATCCCTTCTGTTCCAGATCGAGGCAAGCCTTGGATAACGTGATCTCGTAATCCACTCCATAATCGCAACTGAGATCCGGCAGGGGGGCACATTCTCCGATACCAATAACCGAGGGTTCGTCTTCCTTGCGGATTCGGACCTCCCACAATTTCCGGGTCGTGTAAACACCCCGTGAGGTTCCTGCCGGTCGCTTGAAAGTCAAGCACCGGGGAACCACCTCTGTTTTATAAAACCTCTCCTTCACCATTCATTCTCAATTTTCAATTCTCAATTCTCAATTCCCTTTACGGGAACTTCGGGTAATCCTCGAAGCGTGGACGGCGTTTCTCCAAGAATGCCTTGCCGCCTTCCTGCGCCTCGTCCGTCATATAGTAAAGCATGGTAGCGTCTCCGGCCAACTCTTGTATACCGGCCTGTCCGTCCAACTCGGCGTTCAAGCCCGCCTTGATCATGCGCAAGGCCAACGGGCTAAGCAACATCATCTCCTCGGCCCATTGAACGTACTCGTCCTCTAATTTATCCAAGGGGACTACCTTATTTACCAGACCCATATCCAAAGCCTCCTGTGCATTGTACTTGCGGCATAGGAACCAGATCTCACGGGCCTTTTTCTGTCCGACCACACGGGCGAGGTAAGAAGAGCCGAACCCGGCGTCGAAGCTACCCACACGAGGGCCTGTCTGTCCGAAGATAGCGTTCTCGGAAGCGATCGTAAGGTCGCAAACCACGTGCAATACGTGTCCGCCGCCGATAGCGAAACCGTTCACGGCCGCGATGACGGGTTTCGGGAGAGAGCGGATCTGCTTTTGTACGTCCAATACGTTCAAGCGAGGTACGCCGTCTTTACCCACGTAGCCGCCACGTCCTTTCACGTTCATATCGCCTCCCGCGCAAAACGCCGTATCTCCGGCTCCTGTCAGAACGACTACGTTAATGTCCGGACGTTCCCGGCAGATGTAAAAGGCGTCGCTCATCTCCGTGGTCGTAGTCGGGGTAAAAGCGTTGCGATACCGTTTCCGGTTTATCGTAATGCGGGCGATGCCGTTGTAGAAATCAAATAAGATCTCCTCGTATTCCTTGATGGTTGTCCATTCTCTTTTCGTTTCCATATATTATATGTTTTGTGCTTGGGATGAATTTTTTAGTTGATGATAATATTCCTTGAGCAATCGTACGTCTTCCGCTTTGTCCGTGAAAACCTCCATGAATAGGGGATGTTCGCTCGGTTGCTCCGTTTGGGTAAAGGCGCTCATCGCAGCTGCCAACTCCTCGGCGTTATGAACGGCGGAGTAGGAGAATCCCCTTTCCGTGGCCCATCCCTCTGCTGAGGTCTGGTGGGAGGCGGTGACGTAACGGTGCGTACGCTCGTTCATCTTGAATCCTGGCAAGGCTTGGAAGATCTCACCACCTCCGTTGTTCAAGAGCAGGATACGAAGGTTATTGTGCAAGTTTCCGTTCCACAACGCATTCATATCATAGAAGAAACTAAGATCGCCTATAACGATAAAGTTTAGTTTTTGCGAGGCCGAGGCGTATCCGATAGCCGTAGACAAGGAGCCTTCGATCCCGCTCGTACCTCGGTTACAACAAACCTCAACCGTCTCGGGTACGGTGTACAATTGTGCGTAACGTACGGTGGAGCTATTCCCCAGATGCAAGGCCGATTCAGCCGGAAGCGAACGTATCAAACCACCGATCGCCGCCATTTCGGAGTAAGCGAACTCCGGCTCCGGCAGATTCCGGGATTTATATTCCCAAGCCTTCGGATATTCAATCTGCCTATTCTCCAGCATATAAGCGATTTTCTCCAGAAACTCGAAAGCGTCCATCTCGATCACCGTGGTCAGGCTACCGAATAAATCCGCTACCTCCCCATCCAATGAGACATGCCAATGCTCCTTAGGCGGGTGTTTCCGCAAAAACTCTTTCAGCCGCTTGGAGACAATATGGCCGCCGTAGGTGATCACGAGCTCGGGAACCAGCTTCTCTTTTTCCTCCTCTGGGGTAGCGTACAGGATGGCGTCGAAATTCTTGATCGGCAATCCCGGTACGATACGGTTGCCGATGTGCTCGGAGAGCCAAGTGAAATGCTTGTATAGTAACTTGCATATTTTCTTCTCGAAGAGATAGATCAAGCTCATTTGTCCCGCTATCATCATTCGCTTGCTATATTTGTTCAAACGCTCGATCAGATCGTCATATTTCCGGTCGTACACGTTTAGGCCTTGATAACGGGTGATTACCCGTACCTTCGGCAATTCGGGTGTCGTGAACTGAAATAAAGGCTCGGAGATCGGGACGTTGATATGAACCGGCCCTTTGCCGTGATGGTTCAGTTCCAACAAAGCCTCGTTGATCAATCGATTACAATACCATTCATCTTGATCCGTATGTATTTCCGGTAGCTGTACCGATTTCTTCACCAGCGAGCCGAACACCCCGGGTTGCGGCAAGGTCTGTCCGTCCATTTGCCCGATCCATGCGGCGGGGCGGTCGGCGGATATCACGACAAGCGGAACTTTCTGATAGAAAGCCTCCGCTACCGCCGGATGTATATTCAGCAAGGCCGTGCCCGAGGTACAGCAAACAGCCGCCGGCTTACCTCCGTGCAACGCTAGCCCTACGGCAAAGAATCCCGCGCTTCGCTCATCCGTCACGGAATGGCAATTGAAGAACGAATGGTTTGCCAATGTGTGCACAATCGGAGAGTTCCGGCTCCCCGGACATAGCACGATATTACTTACGCCGTGCTCTATCAGCAAGGCTACCAATTGAAGGATGTTCTTTTTATCGCTATACATTATATGATATAAAATTATAAATTACCCACTATTCTCCGCATCGTATCTAATTTATCCTCTGTCTCCTGCCACTCATCCTCTAGCTGCGAGGCCGCCAACAGACCGCCTCCGGCATACAGCGTAAAGGTTTGGGGGAGGATATTCATGCAACGGAGGTTTACGTACAGATCTGTTTTGCCTTTGGGATCCAGCCAACCGATGAAACCGGAGTAATAGCTACGATCGTACCCCTCATTCTCGATGATGAAATGATAAGCCTCCTCCTTGGGAAGACCGCAAACGGCTGGAGTAGGGTGTAATAGTTGAAGGACATCACCCAGCTTCTCGGGATTCGGCAAGGAGAAGAAGAAATCGCTTTTCAAATGGGAAACCTCTCCGGCCCGGGCTGAATAAGGCCCCTTCTCCTCGGGAGTAATACCCAAGGTGGACAGCTGGCGGCGTATATAGGAGGCGACTAATTGCTGTTCTCTCCAATTCTTATGGTCCCAGCTTTTCGGTAATTTCCCGTCTCGTAAGGATTGGGTTCCGGCCAAAGCTACCGTTTGCCAGTCGCCTTTCTCGCCGGATAACAAGATTTCCGGTGTCCCACCCATCCAAGTTCCGGTTTCCGGGGTATGGCAAAGGTAGACATAGGAGCGGATATATCGTTCTACTGCGGCGAAGAATGCCTTGCCGGGTGAGAAAGAGGGATCTTTCCGGATCGTTTTGCTACGGGATAGGACTAGTTTATCTTGGCTTCCTTTTAGCAAAGGGCTGGTAAACAGGGAGAAATGGTAAGCGTATCGTTCCTTCTCCTCGGATTCGGATGGGATTTCGATTTCATTCGAAGGGAATTCGTTTTTCTCTCGAGAGAAATCCCAATCGGATTCGGAGGGGCTGTCTC
>OJQW01000471.1_pt1 | contig 17842 bp, 21 predicted proteins | sample 1599041 | NCBI WGS metagenome assembly OJQW01 (sample SAMN03922518, study PRJEB24848) | human gut metagenome | isolation source: stool sample | host: Homo sapiens | place: Germany | collected 2010-02
AAGAACAGATAAATGTAAAGCACCGCCCATATCCCCTGCTGCACGGCCAGCTCCAGGAGCTGCGTGAGGTTTGCTTCCACGGATATTCACCTCCTCTCCGTGAAAGTGATTAGCTCTCATTAAGCCAATGGAATCACCCCTTTCATTATTGCTCATAGATATAAGAAAACGGCTTCGACCATCGAAGCCGCTTCCTATACGTCTCTTATATCTCTTTCAACTTGAACCGCAGACTCGGTTTCGTTTTGCGGGCTGTACGCCTCCGTATTTTTTCGGCTACTGTCCGCGCTTTTTTTAGAGGAAACCTGTGCTTGTCCCCGAATGCTGCTCCTGTGCGCGGGCAGGAATTCGTCTGCTGTCACTTCCACCGAAAGGGTGCCGTTCTCGCGCATGTGCTGGGTAAGGTAGCCCTGCATCGCCACCAGCTGCCCCTGTTCAAGCCGCCTCGCGCCCCAAAGGGCCACGTTGTTCCAAGCGTTGACCGTGTAAAGCTCCTGCTTCACTACGCCCTTTGCCGTCCTGTGCCGCACACTTAGCGGGAAAAGCAAGTGTGCAGCTCCACCTTCTGACTGCGATAGGTGCGGCTTGCCTGCGATGACTCCTGAAAGAAATACCTGATTCATGTTCTGTCTCCTCCCTTATTCAAGTAGAAAAGAAAAAAAGCGATCCAATCGGTATCGCTTCTCCCTCCGAGTGTATTGTTTCTGAACTGTTGCCTCTGCTTTTCGGTGGATTCTGACTATCCTGGCACAGTCTATACTAACACGGATTCTTTATGTATTCAAGTGACATTGAAAGACAATTTCTCTCTCGCGGCGATACGAATGCTTTTAAAAAAGAGAAATCATATCAAGGCACTAGCATGTCTTCTCGATCTATTTGCTTCACTTGCTTTCGCTGAGTATACTATACCACAGAAATTTGCACTCTGTAAAGCCCTATTTTGTATTCATATCACATCCATATTTCCTTCGATCTCTATCCATATAGCGATCAAAAGGGCTTCTATTGATGCTCAATGAGGTTTATTTTTTCCATGGGCTTGGCCTACCCAAAAAGAAAAGAACGCCCGCTCACAGCTCAGACGGCTATGAGCGGGCGTATGCCTGCACCTATATGGAAAGGTACTCTGTAAGTATGTATCCTGTTTTGTCGTTGTACTCCACCCTGATAAATTCGCCTTCCGCATCACGGAGATTGCGTACATGGCTTCCCAAGGGGACGCTGGCCAACGCTTCTGCCGACGTTGAAGGCTCTTTGCGCAGGGTAACGCTCTCGCGGCAGTTGACAACGGTCAGCGTTTCTGCATCCGTACTGTGCAGGCGGAGGTAATCGCCATGGGCGTAGCCGGTTTTTCCGTCGTATTCCACTTTGAGAAATTCGCCATCCTTCTCTTCCAGAAAGCGGACGCTTTCGCCGCGCGGAACTTCTACAAGCACTTCGGCCTGCGAGGAAGCAGAGGCGCGCAGGTTGATGTAGTTCTCAGCGTTTACCGTATAGAAAGTCCCGCTGTCCGTTGGCTGCGCGCTTGCTTCCGGCTCTGGGGAAACACCCGGGGCGGGCGAAGCAGTGGGCTTTGCGTCTGTGGCCTCCGTGCCGGTCAGCTGACAGAACAGCACATTGCCGGAACGCCACATGGAGACTGAGAGATTCTCCGCGTGTCCGCTGGTGAAACGGAAGTCCAACCCACGGGAATAGTCTGTCAGCACAGTCTCCACAGCTTTTTCCGCATATCCGGCCTTGAACGCTGCCCCAAAGGTATGGTGTTCGTCATAGGCGATGTCGTCTCCCAATTCCCGCAGCGCCATATACAGTGTGGTAGCCACCTGCGATACGCCGCCGCCCATGACGTCCACGCCATTGCCATTCGGTGCGAAGGTATAGCCGTTCTCCGTCGTGCGCGCACCGACAACCTCATTGAAGGAGAACGTCTGCTCCTTGACGATCACCGTGCCATTCAGGGCGCTGATTGCCCGGTCGATGTTCTGATACAGTGCATCAGAGCCATTGCTGGTGGACGTGCTGCCAAGGGTCAGCACGCTCGCAGACGCGCCGTAGCAAACACACATGCACAGACAAGTGGCAAGCAAAACGAGAATGATTCTTTTCATACGGAAACTCCTTTTTCTGCTGGATTTCAGGATGCCCGGGAGCAGACCATAAACGGCTCCGAGGTCTTGGATTGGTTGAGGATGGTCGAGAGGGGATAGGCCTTCTCTGAGCGCGATTCGCTGTTTGGGTCGTTGACGAGTATCTTGCCGTCGTCGGTCACGCCGCGCAGCACGATGTAGTGTCCGTTGCGGGTAAAAATGCCCTTGCCCATGTGCGCAATAACGGGATGCCCGGACTTCAGCGCAGTAATAATGGCCTCGCCATCCTTGCCGATCCACGTTCCGCTCACGCCATACAGCCTGCCCATGGCGCTCACGGCGCTGTGGCCCAGACCGTCGCCGGAGTAGTAGCCTTCATTGTAGGCCCACTTGAACAGCGTATAGGGGTTTTGAGACGTGGTGTTGCCGGTCAGGTAGCAAATGACCATCGACATGGAGGTCGCGCCACAACCGGATGTAGACACCGACTTGCGCTGCCCACCAATGGTACAGACCGTTTGCTTGTAGTCAAACTGGTATATCTTGGGAATATTCATTACGCTGCCCGACATAGAGGGTCGGTAGTCGGGCCCGACGGTGACAACGCCGCCCCAATCGTCCGGGCCGTAGCCCATGGAGGTATTGACGTAATTGGCCCAGAAGGCATAATACTGGTCGCTCATTAACTCGCCGATCAACAGCTTCTGCTGTTCAGTGAAGCCGTAGGGTTCAAACATCTCCTGATAGGAGCGGGAGATTCCTTCAATATAGAAGGTAGTCTCGCCGTTTTCGTCGATGCTGGTACTGGTGGTGAGCTGGTTCATGTCCCAGAAGATGCGGCGCAGCTCATTGAGCTTCTCGGGCGTCAGTTCGACTACATCCGTAGCGTCTTCCTCGCGCATGGTCAGGTCAACGGCGAATATTACCAGCACGTCTACCCAGTTGGCGGGTTCCATGCCGCCGTCCAGATTGCCTTGGATGACGACGTGCGTATCGGAGCGCCCGCCGCCGAGCCGTTCGATCTCCGCGACATATTCCTCGTTGATGGTGGTGATGGCCTTATCCAGCGACAGGGAATCCGGGAAGGCATTGCCGTCAGAATGGGTAAAAATGCCAAAAGGCGAAGAGAGCAGTGAGGCACAAATCACCAGCACCAGAACGATGAGTACGATCACCCATCCTCCGGCGATGAGAAATTTGAGCAGCGCCCGCGCCGCCAGGATCGCGGCGCGTACCGATGCTTCCGAGGCCCTGCGCAGTTGCGCGGCGAGCCGCTGGGACGCCTTGCGCGCCACCTTTGCCATGTGCCGCGCGGCCTGTGCTGATTTTCTGGCGCTGTGTTGTGCTGCCTGTTGCGCGGCGCGCTCTGCGGCCTTTGCAGCGTTTGCGCCTGCCCTGACAGCTGCTGTGGATACTTGCGCGGAACTGGATACCGCCCGTTGAGCGCCTTGCGCAGTCGTCCTGACGGCAGTCTGGCCCGCCGTCCTGACGGTCTGAACACCTTGTGTGCGCATCCGTGGCAGCACAGGCCTGGGCCGTTCGTGCAAAGGGGCGGTGCTTTCCACTTTGATGCGCACGGGAGCAATTTTACTTCGGCCCGTCCCTGACGCCTTTGGGGGAGACGCCACTGTGCTGGCTGGCGTGGCACGCGCATGCAACCGCGCCCGGCCCCCGGCGATTTCCCTCGCGTTCAGAGGGCGCTTTGCCGGGTCGTCGAATGGCTCCGTCGGGGCGTGGTTTTGACGCATTTGGGAGATGCCGCGCCGCAAAAGCCGAATCTGCGCCCGCGTCAGCCGGTAGGCAACACAGGGTACGGCCTGTGCCGCCTGTCCCATGCGCTCCTGCACAGTGGATACGGCCTCCCCTTCCGGCTTGGTTTCCTCGCGCGCGCGTTCTGCGCGCCGCCTCATGGCCTGCGCCTGGCTCGCCGTCACGCGGGCGGCGGCTTGGGGAAGCGTCATCCTGCGGTCGCGTACAGCGCGAGGCCGGGTCTTGATGGTCTTTACAACGGTTTTCACGGCCGCTCTCCGGGCGTGCTATCGCGCCGTGCCCCGCTGCGGCATGGGCGGCACGGGTGCCCTGCCGGCATTGTTCTGCGCCGGCGCGGTTTTTGCCTCGCGTATCTGCTCGTGGTAGCCGTGGATCACCGCGCCGTTCAGCGCCTCGCGCACTTCCTTGGAGATGGGATAACAGATGTCCCGCCATTCGCCCTTGCCATTCTTCGCCTGCGGCATGGAGACAAAGAGGCCGTTTTTCCCATCCATCACGCGTAGGCCGCGCACGGCAAAGGCCCCTGCGATGGTGACGCTTGCCATTGCCAAGAGGTTGCCCTGCGGCTCTTTGAGCGGGTATACACGCACATCCAGATCAGGGAGGCTTTCGTAGTTCTTGTCCATAGGCTTGTTTCCATCCTTTCTCTATGTGTCTTCGACTTCTTCGAGCTTGGTGGTCATCAGCCGATAAAGGCGGCTGTCCCTGGGGAACTGGCTTTCAAAGGGGACGATGCTGCCCGCGCAGCGGATCAGGCCCTTGCCCACATCGGCGTTGGTAATGTAGTTCAGTTGCGTGTCGGAGATATTCAAAAGCCGCGCCAGTTCCGCGCGGTCGGAAGCCGCCTGATTGAGCAGGATGAGAAACTCCGAGTTGCCCAGCATGGTGCGTGCCGTGTGGCTTTGCAGCATGTCCTCAAGGTTTTGCGAAATGCCCGTACAGCAGGCGCCCATTTTGCGCACACGTTTCCACAACTCGAACAGGAAGTTGGAGGAATACTCGTTCTGGAAGAGCAAGTATATCTCGTCGATGTAGATCCACGTATTGTGCTTGCGCTCGCGGTTGCGGGCAATGCGGTTGTAAATGGCATCGAGTACGACCAGCATGCCCAGGGGTTTGAGCTGCTTGCCCAATTCGTGGATGTCATAGCAGACGATGCGGTTCATGGTATCGACATTGGTCTGCTGGGCAAAGGTATCGAGGCTGCCGCGGGTAAACAGTTCGATGGCAAGGGCGATCTCGCGCGCCTCCGGCTCCGTCTGTTTGAGCAGTTCCTGATGAAAGTGCTGAAGCGTAGGCGGTTTGCCGGTAAAGCCACGCTGTACATAACCCTTGTAGGTGGCGGCGATACAACGGTCGATGAGCGATTTTTCCTTGGCGTTGAGAACGCCTGTACCCACGGCCATTTCGCAGAGGGAAAGTATGAATTCTGATTTGAGGATGATCGGGTTTTCCACATCGCCGTATTCCCGTGATACGTCCATGGCATTGATGTGGTTGGGGCTGGTGGCGGAGATGTTGATGACCTCCCCGCCCAGTGCGCGCACCAGACGGCCATATTCCTGCTCCGGGTCGATCAGCAACACGTCATCATCCGTGTTGAGGACGATATTGACAAATTCCTCCTTGGACAGGAAGGATTTGCCGGAGCCGGATACGCCAAAGACGAAGCCGTTGCCGTTCAACAGGTTCTTACGGTTGATGACGATGAGGTTTTTGCTGATGATGTTATGCCCATAGCAAATGCCGCCGCCATCGAACAGTTCCTGCGTCTTGAAGGGCATGAGTACGGCGGTGGATTCCGTCGTCATGGTGCGCAGCGTGTCGATTGTCCTGACGCCATAGGGCAACACCGTGTTCAGGCCGTCCGACTGCTGGTATTTGAGTGTGGACATCTGGCAGAGATGTTTGCGCGCCACCGAAAGCAGGGATTCCGTATCGCTGTCCAACTCTTCCAGGCTGGGCGCGGTGTGGGTCATGGTCACGCAGCACAAAAGCATCCGTTGGTCGCGCGTGGTCAGGTCATCGAGAAATTCCTTGGCCTCTTTGCGCTGCAATTCCATATCGTGCGGGATCGCGCCCGTGAAATTCTGGTTGGCCTGCTGGCGCTGGTTGTAGCGCGTGACGTTTGCTTCCACCTTGTCCAGTTGCAGCGTCGTCTGTTTGACGGCCTCGTCCGTGGGGACGGGGATCATGTCTATTGTCAGAATCATCGTGCGGTTGAGGTCGCACAATTCCTGAATCAATGTGTCTTTGATATAGTTGGCATAGTCGCGCAGGTACAGCACACGCCCCCAGCGCCCGTCGATACAGTAGTGATCCTTCTCCATTTCAATACTGTCCGGGCAGATATAGTCCAATGGGGAATGCCCCCGGCGCGCTGAACGGCGCAGGTCAAACTGGTATTCTTCCTCGCGCCCGCTGCGGAAAAAGTCGTGGAAGATGCGCAAACGCTCCTTGGCATCCAGCGCCGTGAGCGATGAGGAAAGCTGCGCAAAACGCGCCTGCAATTCCGCATTGATGCGGGCGAAATAACTGCGTGCCTCCTCAATGTTCTTTTTCTGCACGCTGATGGTCAACAGCTTGTCCTGCGTGATATTGTTGCTCGAACTGGTGGCCTGTTCAAGAATGAACTCGTTCCATTCCCTGCGGTAGACGTCCTGCGCGTCGTTGCGCATGGGCATCATAATGGACTGCTCATAGTCGGCGCGATTGACGCGGCGGTTGTACAGGGACAATTTTATGGCCGCACCCACGTCCAGGGCGTTGATGACCGCACACCATTGCAGGAACATGGCCATCTGGTCGTCCTTGGCGGCGATGGCGTAATTGATGTCCGTAAAGCGGAAGGTCTTGCTGAAGCGGCCGCCGTAAAAGAAAATGCCGTCCGCATAGACGCGCTGGATGGGCATCCATTGCTGCACGGATTTGGGCATGGGGTAGTGTTCCCGATCCTTGCGGCGCAATGATTGTATCATTTTCATCGTATGCTCTTTCCCTTCTTCCTGAATTTGTAGATATTGCGGCCGCGCCGCTCAAAATCTTTTTCGCGCCGGCGCTTCTTTGTGCGCTCTTTGCCGGGCTTCTTTCCGGGCTTTTGACGCTTGGGTTTGCCCGTCTCTGCGCGGCCCTGCTCCAGGCATTCGTGGTAAAGGTTGTAGCCGTGATACACCAGTACCTTGGGAAAAAGCAGCTCCGAGCGTACCCAGGCGCGCGCAAACTGCACTGCGGTCATGTTGTTGTAGCGGACAAAGCCCATCATGGCAAAGGGCAGGGCGGCGACGATGCACAGCCAGCTCGCGGTTTCCGTACCCAACAGGGGGTCGGCGAGAAAATATGTACCGACCGCCGCGCCGATGGCAAGCACCGCATGGATAAATTGCCGCAAGGACAGGCCAAAGAACATCGCTTCCTCATATTTCAGTACGTCGCGGGGGACTTTGACTTCCATGAATTACACTCCTTCCATTGCGCTTTGGGGCGCATCACAGGCCCATCATCTCCTTGCACACCCGGTCGCTCATCTTGATGGCTCCGACCAGCACCAGCATGGAAAACACCGTCTCGCCAAGATAACTCCACACAGCGTTGATGGCGGACATGCCTTCGTTGATGTTTGCCGGGGGACTGGAGGAAAAAGCGCTGAAAATCAGGCAGGCAATGACGATCACGGCGCTTTCCAGGCACACGCCCGCATAAGATTTGAGGAAATGCACGCCTACGCCGGATGTTCCTTCTCCGGCAAAGGTCGCCAGCGGGATGGGTGCGAGGGCCGTATAGGTGTACAGGCGGAAAAAGCGCCCGTAGACGCTGAGGATCATCACGAAGGACATGACCGTGACCAGCAGTGAGCCAAGGATTGTCACGGCCCACAGGGGAATGGACTCCCAGAAGCCCACGGACACAATCTTCTCGCGGATGACGTCCGGCAGCGTGGCTGTGGCCGCTGACAGGCTCCCGAAGCGGCTGGTTGCAGCGCTCATCACGCCTTGGCAAATTTTGAAGATCGCCAGCATCAGGTCCATGCCGTAGGTGACGGCAGCCTTTGCCAGCACAAAGCGCAAAAAGAAGCGGACGGCTTGCTCCGGGCGCTTTAGTTCCGTCAGGTTGATGGTGGATTTGGCAATGCCCATCACAAAAAACAGCACCAGCAGCGCAAGGCCTATGGCTACGAGTGAACCGTGGATGCCCTCGATCACCCGCCAGACCGCGCCGCCCTTGAACGCCTGTGGCGACTGCGTGATAAGCTGCCAGATCTCCGCCATTTTGTTGTTCCATGTATTTAAGGCGTTGACGATGTTTTGTACGACCCAGTTTTCACCGCCAAACATAAACGGCGTCACCTCCAATGGCGAATAAGCAGTATTTTCAGACCGCTCCACAGTGGTGCGGTACACGGTTGGAGCTTTTGCGGCAATCAGCCGCATAGGATTGGGGGCTTCGCCCCTCGATGGTTGATTTGCAGGGGTACTTCGGGTATAATAAAGATAAGGAGGTGGATGCTGTGTGCGGGAAGATCTATACGATTGATGAAATTAAGGCCATTGCCTCACCCATCGTGGAATCTCATGGGGTGGCGGCGCTGTACCTGTTTGGTTCTTATGCGCGCGGCGAGGCTACCTCCGACAGCGACTTAGATTTCCGAATTGAGAAGGGGCGCATCCGCACCATTTTCCAGCTTGGCAGCCTGCTCTGCGATCTTGAAGATGGTTTCCAGAAAAATGCCGATGTGCTGACAACCCAAACGCTTTCGCCGGAGTTTTTGAACAGCATCCGCAACGAGGAGGTCTTGCTGTATGCCCAAAGTTGACATCCCCAAATTGCATGGGAGTCCTCTACAACGGTGATTGATGCGTTGCGCATCTTTTGCAGCAAATTGCTTTCCCAATGAATTGCCCAAATGTGCTTATATGCCGTCGCTCGCAGCCAAACGCCGCAGGCGACGGCATGGTTTTTATTGCAACATACGCATTAAAATCCCTACTTGGTGATCAGGTCAAGAATTTCCTTGGCGAACATGATGATGACGCCGCCTGCCAGCGTAAGGAAACCATTTGCCCGCTGGCTGGGGTCATGGGATTTCAGCGACAGGCCGATCTGAACGACGCCAAAGCCCAGCAGGATCAGGCCAATGGCGCGGATGACCGAAAACATGAACGTTGAAAGGTTGTTGATGACGCGCACCGGGTCTTCTTCGGCCAGCGCCGGCACGGCGCTGAGAAGGCTGGCAAACAGCAGCGTCATCGAGCAGCCAAAGCGGGCGGAAATGCGCTTGCAGGAATGCTTGAACGAAGGCTTATTCGTGTTTTTCATGGGTATTACTCCTCTGATGATTCGTAGAATGGAATGGTTTCTGTTTCCAGGGGTTCCGCTTCCTCCGCATCCTCCCCACGCAGGAGGTGGGCAAATTCCTCCCCGTCCAGGAGTATGTAATCCTCCGAACGTGCGGCGTCAAACAATGGTTCGGCGGGAAGGGCGTCCAGGCCATCATAGACAAATGGACGGCCTCCGCCGTCCGGGGTCTGGGAAATGTTCGGATGGCGCAGCAGGTTGAACTTTTCATCCACGATGGGCCGCTCCCCGCGGATGAACAGCAGCGCATAGCGGTTGTCCAGCATGCGCACTTCATCCGGGGTCAACAATTCTCGGCCGGTCTGCTGGTAATTCTCTGAATAGCTGCCATTCCTGCCCCGGTTGCGGCCATGCGTAGTCGTGTCGATAGTCCCCTTGCCCATCAGCTTGGACACGTATTCGTGCGTGCCCTGCTCATTGCCACCCAGGTAGAGGAAGGTATCGCAGTTGCCGACCAGCGATTCCCAGTTGTCCTTGAAGAGCGCCTTGAGCTGGGCCATGTTCTGGATGATGATGGAAACGCTGATCTCGCGGCTGCGCATGGTGGACAATAATTTTTCAAAATCATCCGGCAGGGCGACATTGGCAAACTCGTCCATGAGGAAATGCACATGTACCGGCAGCCTGCCGCCGTACTTGTCGTCGGCAAGGTGGTAGAGCTGCTGGAATATCTGCGTATACATCATGCCTACAAGGTAGTTGAAGCTGGAATCATTGTCCGGGATGCAGCAGTAGACGACCGTCCTGCGCTCGCCGATGGCGGGGATGTCCATTTCATCCATGCTGGTCATGCGCGTAACCGCCTCGAGGTTGAACGTCGCCAGCCGCACGCCCACCGATACCAAAATTGACTTCGCAGTTTTGCCCGCCGCCATTTTGAAGATGCGGTACTGCTTGACGGCAATGTGATCGGGCGCACGCAGCGCCAGCCGCTCAAAGAGTATGTCGAGGTCGCTTTTGTATGCCTCGTCTTCCTCGCGCACTTCCGCCGCCTGCAAAAGCTCCATGACCATGCCGAAATTCTGTTCCTCCAGCGGCGCTTCGTGGACAAGGTAGAGGATCAGCGCCTGCAAAAGCGCCGTCTCGCTCTTTTCCCAGAATGGGTCGTTGTTTTGCGCGCCTTTGGGCGTGGTATTGCGGATGAGGTTGGTCACAAGGCGCAGCACGTCGTTGTCGGACGTTATGTACTGCAAAGGGTTATAGCCGAAAGAACGGCTCATGTCGATCAAGTCGAGTACTTTTACATCATAGCCGAGGCGTTTCATCAGGTTGCCGGTGTCGCGGCATATCTCCCCCTTGGGGTCGGTGATGATGAAGGATGTATTGCCCTGCAACACGTTGGGCTTGGCGTAAAAGCGGGTCTTGCCCGCGCCGGAGCCGCCGACAACCAGCACGTTGAGGTTGCGCCGGTGGGCGCGCCCATCCAAACCGAGGCGGACGTGTTCAGTAAGGATCAGGTTTTCTGCGGGCCTGGCGGCGGCATAGCGCCGGTTGACGGCAGCGGCCTCGCCCCAGCGCGCCGAGCCATATTCTTCCAGGGGCTTTGTCCTGCGCCGGGATGTTGCCCAGGCCAGCACGCCCACGCCATACAGCCCCAGCGCCAGCAGCAGGCATTTGGGTGACTGTTCGCACCACTGTATCCGCCACGGCTGCGCCAGCGCTGCATTCAACCCCTCCAACAGCCCCGGAAGCGTCTGCTCCGCACCAAGCAACGGTGCGGCCAACAACGCCAGCCATGCCACAGGTATGGCGGCAAGCGCCAGCAGAAAGATCGTGGATTTATCCAGCTTGCCCACCTGTCGGGGCATCATTGCACCTCACCTCCAACCCCCTCCATCGCCGCGTCGTGGAGCCGAAGCGTCCGGAGCAAGTCCGCTTCTCTTTGCGCGTTGTGCCCGTAAAGGCCGCCGGAGAACTGCCCCATCACCGAGGACGCCCCTTGCGCGATTTGCAGCGGACTTTCCCCTTGCTGGGCGCGGCAATGGCTTTGAGCAGCACTTCGTCAATCAGGTCGGTGGTACGGCCCTTGGCCAGCGCGTCGTTGCGGTAATTGGCCAGGGCGTTGAGGACTACGCTATACTCGTAGGCGTCCAGTTCCAGCACGCGTGTTTTTTTCTCCATCATCTCACCGCCCTTTGCCCTTCCTGCCGCGAGGCGCTTTGCCCGCTGCAGCAGGCGCATCAGCGCGTTCCCGGCGCAGTGTGTGCAGTTGCCCGCGCACAGAAGCCCTATTCTTCCCGGTATTGCCGCTGCCGGGCGAGGCAGGCGCGGACGGAGACACGCCCGCCCCCTTCCGCGCCTGCGTAGGGTCTTCCCCCTTTGCGCGCAATATGTCGCTCTTGATATGGGCGACGTCGGGGCGCTCGGAAATCGCAAGGCGGTCGAAAATGCGTTTGACGCGTGCCGCGTCCTCCGTGCGGAACATGATGTCGCACTTGCCATCCGGCGCTTTGGTGTCCCGGACGGCGACGAACATCACGCCGTATTTCTTTGCCCGCGCATTGAAGTAGGGGATCTGGCTTACGTCGATGCGCTGCACGGACAATTCCTTGCCGTCGGCGATCATGTGATTGAGCGTTGTCCTGCCCTTGCTTGGGCCACCCTGTTTGAGCAGGTTGGCCAGATAGATGGCCAAATGCTTCGCGCCGTCGCCGGTGAGCCGCAGTATGACCTCACCGCCTTTGAACGCATACGATACCATCTGGTCTGCGGCCTCGCCGCCGTTCATCATTGTGCATCACTCTCCTTTTCCTTTTGAGCGTAAATGGTTGGGCATTGCCTTGGGCATGCGCCCGCCTTCCATTTTAATGGGGGATTCCCAGAAAATCCAGGATCGGGGCTAAGCCGAGGCCTCCAGCCTCCAAAGGGCGCATTGCATAGTCGTACTGCTTGGGATGCAGCCTTTTGAGACGTTCAAAGCGGGATTCCCCTCCCCCTTTGCGGCGGGCCTTCTGCCCCAATGGGCAGGCAAAGCAGCCCGTTCGCTGTTCCATCGTTGTCCGCAGGACACCCTGCCTGTCCTCTATGATTTCGCCATAGATCTCCCGTGCATACGGAATCCCCGTGTCGCGAATGTAATGGAGAACGTCCTGACGCGTCCAAAAGCCCAGCGGCATGGAGCGCGGTTTTCTCGACGCATACGCATTACAGCCAGTGGACAGATACGCCATTCTGCGCCGCTCGCTTTCTTCGGCGAGCGTGCCGATAAACGGTTTGCGATTCTCTTCTATTTTTGCCAACGGCCGCAACTTCATTTCGTGACAGCACATGTCGCTGATCGCAAAATCCGCATACAGCAGGTGCTTCCACTTCATATAGCGGCGGGCATACCACGGGGATGGGCTGCCATCCGGCCGCTGGCCGTCAAAGCGATTGAGCGCCCAACGGCTTCCGCGCCGTGCGTAATAGATACTGCGGGAAACTTCCTTGCTGACAACAGGGTAGCCGTATTCCTGGAACACCTGTGCTGGCGTTTTTTCCGTTGTCAGGCAGGTCACATTGGGAAGCGTATGCACAAAACGCACAATCTCCGGGAACTCCATCGTAGTGTTGACAAATATGCCGGGCACGTCCGGGTACTGTGTATGTATGAGGTGATACATCACGGTGGAATCCAAGCCTCCGCTTACCGAGGCGTAGACCATTCCCTGCCAATGTTCATACCAGTCGCGGATGCGCTTCCGGCTCATGATGATCTTGGCTTCGAGCGGCAGGGCTTGCTTTTGTTTTAGTTCGTATGGTTGAAGAGGCATGTTCCCTCCGCGTTTTTGCCCGAACGTCATCGTTGTTGGCCATTTCGCTTGTGCTTCGGCCTGACGGGGATCTTCTGCCCCTGAACATCATAGCTGGATGTTCGCGCGGCAGGGCTGTCCCAGCCGTGCATGAAGCCGCCCAGCATCGCCGCTGCCTGCTGAGGGGTGACGCGCAAAAGGCGGTTCTGCTCATCGGCATAGCGCCGGCTTGCAGATATTCCTCCACTGCTTTTTTGAGGGTAACGCCGGCATTCGCGCTCCCCGCGCCGCAAACAGGCGACCTCGCCGGTCTCGGGCAACACGGCATAGCAGTATTCCGGCAGTTCCTGCGGTTTTTCCGGCTCATAGCGGCTGCCGGAGCGCGCCATTGCTTCGGCAAATTCCTGAATATGATAGCGGCGGCTGCCGACCTGCACGTGATAGTCATCCAGATAGCGGCATGCGCAAAGCGCCTTTTCGCCATTGTAGCGGGTAATGATGATCTTTTCCCCGTCATTCAGATAAAACAGGTCGTTGTAGCGTTGGTCAATAAAGCGTATCCTTCGGCCTTTTTCCATCATGCCCCTCCTGTCATGTCCGTTCTGGCGCATGTCGGGCTTTGCGGCGCTGTTTGGTGTGCTGCTTTTGCCGCGCCAATTCCCTGAGTGCTTCGCGCTTTTTTTGCAAAAGTAGTGAATCGGTCTTGATCTCTTCGCACAGCCGCAGTTCGCGGCGCAATGTCTTGATCTTTTCCCGCGTTTGCGAGGGCGCTTCGCACTGCCCGCGCCGTTCCTTTTCGCGCAGGGCGCATAAAAGGGATAGCGCTCTCTGGCAGGCGTCCCGATGCGCGGAAAGCTGTTCAAAGGTTTCGATCTTGTTCTTCACCAGAAGCGTAGCCATGCGGTCGCGTTTTTGCAGCTTGCGGATGTCCTCCCGCAGGAGATAATGCGTCTTGCGCGCGCTGCCGCAATTGGTGCGTATATTGCCCATGCGATAGGCGTACCAGAGGTACAGGGCGCGCAGCCCCCGCACTTTGGGGCGCGTGGGGCTGCCAAAGCGTCCTGCGTACCGGCCATGCCTTGTGCGCGGGGAGCTTTGGGCCATTTGGCCTATGGGTACTTCCGGCGCAGTATTTTCCCGGCTGTTCAATATGCGCGCGCGCAGGGCTTCCTCGGTATAGCCGTCGCCCAGCCGCCGCAGACGGGTGAAACGCTCCTTGCCCGGCGGCCGTACCGCCAGGTACTTTCCTTCCGTCTTGACCGCATAGCCGTCAGCGCGCAGGATGGCGACAAATTCGTCAAAGTTCCTGCTTTGAGAGACCGCCGCATCCACGTCCTCGCGTATGGCGGAACACCACGTTTTTTGCCCGCGCTGCCCTGCCAGCCATTCGCTGTATGAACGGGACTTCGGCCCCTGTGCATGCGGCTCCACGACCGAAAGGCCGTACTTCCGGCAAAGCTCGTCGGAGGCCTTGCGCAGCGCAGTATAGTAGCTCTTTTGCGTGCTGTGGTACTTGTGGCCATCCAAAAACGATACGGAGTTGAGAATGATGTGGTTGTGGATATGCTGCTTGTCCAAATGTGTGCCAATTACGGCTTCAAAACCGTCAAAACAGCGCTCGACCAGCTCTATGCCGATCCTGTGCGCCAATTCGGGTGCGACCTCCCCCGGTTTGAAGCTCTGTACGATGTGAAAGCCCTGAATGCCTTCTGTCTTGCCCCAACGTTCCTTGGTGGCGCGCATTTCCGTCCATGCGCTTTCCACGCTTTCCAGGTGAAGCGCAGTCTGGAACAGGCGGGTCGTCCCTTTTTCGGGGTTGAGCGCATATGCGATGTTTGCCGTCATGGCCGCATCCTCGCCCTTTTTGTGCGAATAGGCGGTTTTGACCGGGTTGGCAACATACCGCACGGCCTGCGGCATGCGCGCATGGCGGATGGAGCCAATCCATACGACGGCCATTATACCAACCGCTTTGCGGTGATGAGCAATTCCTGATAGCTCTCCAGCAACCGCTCCACCTGCCGCTCATTGACAAAGCCCTGCCGCAGCGCGTCCTGTGCCACGGCATGAAGCGCCTTGCCCTGCGCGCGCACTTCCCGAAGCAGTTCCACGCAATCGCGCCGCGGCCGCTCGCGGATCTCCCGGCACATGATCAGTTTGCGCATGTACACCTCGCGGGACAGCCCCGCTTTTTCCACCTGCCGGCGCAAGTGATACATCTCATCGTTGTTCAGCCGCACGATAAAGGCATGTTCCCGTTTTCTCAATCCATCCACCTCGCTTGTGTCGTTGCTCTGCTGCCGCCATCAGGGAAAATATCCGGCAGCGGATGTGTTTCTACAAATTGTTTTGCCTCCGCGACCGTGGCAAAGTCCAGCCCGCCATCGCCGTACAAGTAGCCAAGCGTGCGATTCCATTCCCGCACGCTGAAGCGCGCGTTGGGAAGGATAGCCAGCGCCAATGGCACTATTCTGCGGATGTTGCGGTCATAGCGCAGGTCGGACAGGTAATCCGCGCGGAGCCACATATACAATGTGTCCAACAGCGATTTTTCCAGAGCAACACCTCCTTAGAGCGCAGGGTTTTAGGGGCAGCGCCCCTAAAGATGGGCTGGCGCTTGCGCCCGCCCATTGGCCTTTGGATATCCAAAGGCGATGCTTGAAAAAAAGAAAAAGAATATCTCATGCTTACGCTATCAAACCCACCTGCCCTCAGCGGGTATGCGTCTTTTTCAACTGTTTGCGTCCAGTATATATTCACTTCTGTGCCACCGCGACTCAACGATCCCTTCCGCTTCCTGAAGGCTGCCCGCCTTTACAGAAATGGTTTTTTGCAACGTCTCTGTAATCGCCACCCGATACTCATTCATCGCTCCTGCTCCCTGTGTGTTTTTGCTTGCCGGCATTTCTGAAACCGGATATGATCATTGAAGTCTTTGCCAAACGTGGGAAACTTCACGCTGACTTCGTAGCGCGATTGAAGGTGATGATATATGCGCTCCGCCGCGCTGCGCCCCGCGGGGTCATTGTCCAGCATCAGGCATACGCGCCGCACTTCCCCATGTGTGTGCAGGTACTGCGCAAGCGCCGCTGGCAAGGCGTTCTGTTGTGCAGAAATGCCGCCGAGTGACAGGTAGTGGCAACGCCGCCATTGCCCGTCCCGTCTCCAGAACAGGGTCGCCACGGAAAGTGCGTCAATGGCGCCTTCTGTGACCGCGAGCGCGTCTTCTGTGCCGGGGATAGAGAAGGTGAAACGCTTGTCGCTGCCAGCAGCCTCCAACTTGAATGGCCTGCCTTCAGTAGAACGCTGCATGGCATAGCGCGGCGTCCCCTGTGCGTCCCTGCCGACAAACACGGCATTGTGATAGGGCAGGGACTCATAGAGGTCGCCGCTTTGCAGGCATGCGTCGATCACTTCCCGGGCAATGCCGCGCCCTGTCAGATAGCGCACGACGCGCGCTGAATCCTGACAGCACTCCGGCAGTGCAAACGGCTGGGCAATGCGTTTTTCCGGCATGAACGTGGGTGCATCGGCGGCGCGGCCTTCGCAGAGCGTTTGTACGGCAGCGACAAAATCCATACCTCGCACGTGCATCAGATAGTCCAGCGCACTCCTGCCGCCGATGCCACGACTGTGCCAGTGCCACAAGCCGTTGGAAATCTCCAGGCTGTCGTGCGTGCGCGTCCGATAGCTGCCGTTGCCGCAACGCACCAGTTCCCACGGCTCGCACGCAGCCAGATAGGAAAGCAGATCCAGCCGCCGGGCGCGCCCGACCTGTTCCTGTGTCACATATGCCACGCCGCTATATGAAATCGTCGCTCCCTCCGGGGAGCAGGAGTATGTGCGAGATCACCGGCTCTGACGCTTTGCCCTGCGCGCCTTCTTCGCCGGGGATCAGTTGCACGCGCACCCTGTCATCTACGCTCAGTTCGCCGGGGCCGAGTTCCTGTCCGTTGACGTCCTCGACTACCATGTCCTCGCCATAGACCAGCAGTACCTCGCCATAGCCGAGTTCCTCCGACGTCGATCCAGCCAGCATGGATGTCGCGCCCAATTCGCGGATGGTCAATTCATACTGCGGTTCGTTTGGCTTGCGCTCCGGGAGAAAGATCATCACCAGCACGAGCAGTGCGGCGATGACCAGGAGTACGACGGTGTTCGACCTTTTGCGGGCGGTGTTCTTCATCTGGTTCGTTTGCATGGGGTGTCCTCCTCTGATGTTTTTCTGTGTCCCGGGCCGTTACCTTGCCACGCCATCCCGGTCTTTCCCGGGCAGCGCCTTTTCCTCTGTGGCCTCAATCTCATCCAGCGCGGCAGCGCCGCTATCCCGGCCACCGACGTCCAGTTCAATGTTCAGCTCCGCCAGCCGTGCAGCCTTGTTACGCAGTTCTTCTTCCTGTGGCCACGCCTTTTGCAGTTCTTCTTTTGCGCCTGCCAGCTGCGTGCGGGCATTCTCCAGACGGGCCATGCCCTCTTTCCATGCTGTTTCCAGGCCGCCAAGGAGATTTTCCAGACGCTGGATATTGCCAAGGGCGCTTTCGCCCATTTCCACGGCATACGTCCCCGCGCCACTGACCTGCAATGTGGCCGCGCCGACCATATCGCCGCGCTTCAGGTGCAGTTCAAAGCCGTAGAAACTGCCTGCGTGCATACCCTCCCCCAGCGGTGTCAGTTCCGCCAGCTTTGTCAGCCGTTCGCCTGCATCCGGGCGCTTATCCAATGGCTGCTCCATCAGCGTAATCAAAAAGCCGTCCTCTTTGGACGGCCTGTGCATATCGTAGCGCCGTATATCCTCCTGAATCTGTCCGCAGCGGTGTTCGAGGCGCTTGATCTCACCCGGCAATTCCACTTGCACGCGGTCTTCCAGGCGGTAGCGCTCGCTTTGCCAGTTGCTTTTGA
>OJQW01000473.1_pt1 | contig 17819 bp, 10 predicted proteins | sample 1599041 | NCBI WGS metagenome assembly OJQW01 (sample SAMN03922518, study PRJEB24848) | human gut metagenome | isolation source: stool sample | host: Homo sapiens | place: Germany | collected 2010-02
TATCAAAACCTTTAGCCTTTTTTATTTCAATTATTTTTCACTTGCGAAACTTGAGTTTTTACTATTGTATCTATGACACTCATCATTCCCGCACTGACCTCGTGCGGCGGTGGCCCCAAGGGCGATATGCCGTGGATCGTCGACCGTTTCGACGACATCAAGGTCATCCGTTACGAAGTTCCCGGTTTCGACGCCCTGCCGCTCGAAGAGAAGGAGCTGATCTATTACCTCTCCGAGGCTGCCAAATGCGGCCGCGACATTCTTTTCGACCAGAACTGCCCGGTGAACCTCCCCGTGCGCCGCACGCTGGAGACGGTTTACGAGAACTATAAGGGCGACCGCACGACGGCCGAGTGGAAGGCGTTGGAGAAATATCTCAAGAAGGTATGGTTCGCCAACGGCATCCACCACCACTACTCGAACGACAAGTTCGTGCCCGAATTCACCGAAGGCTACCTGCTCGACGCGATCGAGACCATCCCCGAGGAGAAGTTCGGCTCCCTGAACTCCCTGCGCGGCGAGGTCTGCCGGGCGATCTTCGATCCGGCGCTCTATCCGACGAAGCTCAACCAGAAGGCCGGCGACGACCTGCTGCTCACCTCGTCGAGCAACTACTACCACAACGTGAGCCAGGCCGAGGCCGAGGCGTTCTACGCCGACATGGCCGCCGCCGATGCGGGCAACCCCGAGCCGGTCTCCTACGGACTGAACTCGCAGCTGACGAAGGATGACGCGGGACGCATCTGCGAGCGTGTCTGGAAGCTGGGCGGCATGTATTCGCCGGCCATCGAGCGGATCGTCTACTGGCTCGAAAAGGCGCAGGCCGTGGCCAAAGAGCCGCAGAAGACCAACATCGCGGCGCTCGTCAGCTACTACAAGACGGGCGATCTGAAAGAGTTCGACCGCTACAACATCGGCTGGGTGAAGGACACCGTTTCGAACGTTGATTTCGTCAACGGCTTCATCGAGGACTACGGCGATCCGCTGGGCCGCAAGGCTTCGTGGGAGGCCAACGTCAACTTCATGGACACCGAGGCCTGCCACCGCACGGAGGTGATCTCCGACAACGCCCAGTGGTTCGAGGATCATTCGCCCGTGGCCGAGGCCTACCGCAAGCCGGTCGTGAGGGGCGTTTCGGCCAAGGTCATCACCGTGGCGATGCTCGGCGGTGACTGCTATCCCGCGACGCCCATCGGCATCAACCTGCCCAATGCCGACTGGATTCGCAAGGAGTACGGCTCGAAGTCGGTCACCATCGACAACATCACCTATGCCTACGACATGGCTGCTCACGGCAACGGTTTCAACGAGGAGTTCGTGCTCCGCGCCGAGGACCGCGAGCGGATGGAGCGGTACGGCAAGCTGGCCGACGACCTGCACACCGACCTGCATGAGTGCCTGGGGCACGGCTCGGGCCAGCTGGCTCCGGGTGTCAAGGGCGGCGAGCTGAAGAGCTACGGCTCGACGCTCGAAGAGACCCGCGCCGACCTGTTCGGGCTTTACTACCTGGGTGATCCGAAGCTGGTCGAACTGGGGCTGATTCCCTCGCTCGACGTCGCCAAGGCGGGTTATGCCAAGTATATCCTCAACGGCATGATGACCCAGCTGGCGCGCATCGAGCCGGGCAAGAACGTCGAGGAGTCGCACATGCGCAACCGCAAACTGATCTGCGAGTGGTGCTACGAGCGCGGCAAGGCCGACAACGTGATCGAAATGGTCAGGGAGAACGGCAAGACCTACGTCGTGGTCAATGACTACGAGAAGCTGCGCGGGCTGTTCGGCGACATGCTCCGCGAGATACAGCGCATCAAGTCCGAAGGCGACTACGAGGCGGGCCGGGCGCTTGTCGAGCGGTATGCCGTACAGGTCGATCCCGAACTGCACAAGGAGGTGCGCGACCGCTATTATGCGCTCAGCATCGAGCCTTACGGCGGTTTCGTGAATCCCGAATTCGAACTCGTGGAGAAGGACGGCGAAATCGTGGACGTCAAGATCAGCTATCCGGCCGACTACGTGAAACAGATGCTCGGTTATTCGAAGGATTATTCGTTCCTGCCCAATATCAACTGACGGTAATCTCCTTTACGAAAAGATGCGCTCCTGTGAGGGGCGCATCTTTTGTTTTTCAGCGTGTCGTCATCATCGGTTCCGGGCCTCTTCGCCGCCGATGGCGAATGTCGAAACGATCACCATCTTCTCGTCCACGTTGTTGGGGTTCGAGACGATGATGCCGTATTCGCCTGCGGGGCGTTCGTCGAAGGTCAGACGGTAGGAGCTTTCGCCGTATTTCTCGGCCGAAAACCGCAGGTAGTCCATCGTGTTGGAGTTCACCGAGAACGACCCGACGGCCGAGATCACCGCCGACCGGTTTTTCTTGGTGCTCTTCATGCGGAAGACGCGCACGATGGACATGGGGTCGGCCTTATTGTCCTTGGCGCGGACGATGAGCGCGATCGGTTGCGCTGCGTCGAACCGCACGCTGGCCGAACCGCCTTCCACGAGTACTTTTGTTTTGGATTTGCTGGCTGCGAATCCGGCGATGTAGACGCCGGCGCCCGTTCGCATCCGCACGTTGTGTTTTTCGAGCTTCTTGGACGAGCCGTCGGGGAATACGCCGACGACCTCTCCCTCGAATTCGGGTTCGAGGGTCTGTGCCTTTACTGCATCACACCCCCACATCATGGCCGTTGCAGCCATCAGGAATAGGATTTTTTTCATCATTGTATTGATTTGATTCTTGACCGCGCACCGTGCGCGACGGACAAAAATAGCAAAAATCGGCGAAGGTTATATACCCCCCCCCGATTTTTTTGAAACGGCTCTCCGAAATGCCGCGGGGCGCTCCTTTTCGGGGCTGCGCCTCGCTTTCCGGGCTGCTCCTCGACCTCTTCGGAATTGCTCTTGCCGACGCCGCAAACCGGGCATGTCCGGTCGTCGGGAATCTCCTCGGACGGCGTTCCGGGCGCGGCGGAAATCCGGCCGACGTCCTATACCGATAATATATATAGGCGAAATCATCCGTCCGCTCTTTTCGCAAAGCGGTTCCGGGGCCGTTTTTGTTGTCGTCCGGGCCGTTTCGGCCACTCCGTATCGGAAAACTATTTCACCGCAAACAGCTCAATTATCACTTTTATTGCTATCTTTGTCGATGATAGGAACCACCGACGGTTTCCTGTCCGACAAAAGCATCCGGAAATTGAATGATTTGGTAAATACAACATTATCAATGACTCCCAATCCGATTTTTATCGGGGGGGGGGAAATTTTTGATGGGCGAATCCTGAATCGGGTTCGCCGGTATTTTCGTGTACCGGACAGACGGGACTTCAAATGGCAGACGTCAAGACAGGCAGCATCTCCTCCACGGAATTCGGGAAGTTATTTTTCGAATTCAAGCCCCGTTTTATCGCCCTGGCATACCGCTATGTCCGCGATCGGGAGACCGCCGAAGACCTGGTGTCGGACAGTTTTATGACCTTTTGGGAAATGCATGAAACCCTGCCGGCGGACATCAATGTGCCGGCTTATATCCTCACTTCGGTCAAAAACCGCTGCCTGAACCATCTCAACGCCCAGATCCGCCACCGCAGGGCGGAACAGGACATGCATTCGACGCTGACGCGCCGGCTTCAGGCCGACGTGCGCTCGCTGTCGGCCTGCGATCCCGACCTGCTCTTCTCCGAAGAGATTCGCGCCATCCTGAAACAGGCAGTCCGCAAGATGCCGAAAATGACCCGCAGCGTATTCCTGTTAAGCCGGATCAGAAATATGACATACAGCGAGATCGCCGCCGAACTGGGAATTTCCGTCAGCCATGTCAATTTCGAAATCCGCCGGGCGCTCAACCTGATGCGCTCCGAACTGAAGGATTACCTCCCGGCCGTGCTGATCACTCTGATACTCTCGTCCCGATGGTGAAATAGCGCCCCGCAGGGCTGTCAGGAGTCCGTTCCGATCTTTTTTCAAAAAAACTTGCATTTTTTACTACTTACCCCCTCCGTGTGTTTGTTATTACTATATAACACGAACACATGGACGATCTTTTATTGCAGAAATACTTGAGAAACGAGACCTCGGAGGAGGAACTCGTCGAGGTGCTCGACTGGCTGGACGCGTCAACGGAAAACCAGCGGTATCTCGATCGGCTCGATTATATTTCCAACCTCAATATCCTGGCCGGAGAGGCGCAGCCCCGTATCCGCAGACATACCGTTTCGCTCTGGAAGAGAACGGCTCAATGGAGTGCCGCGGCTGCGGCCGTGCTGCTCGCATGCGCCGGGTTGGGCCACTATATGGCCGACCGGATTCTCGAACGCCGTACCCAGGACATGATGGCCATTACCGCGCCCAACGGGCAGAGCATGTCCGTCACCTTGAGCGACGGGACGACCGTATGGCTCAATTCGGGCGCCAAGTTGGAATACCCCTCGATCTTTTCCAGAAAGACACGCCGGGTCAAGATTTCGGGCGAGGCCATGTTCGAGGTGGAACACGACGCCAGCCGTCCGTTCATCGTGGAAACATTCGCCTGCGATGCCGAGGTGCTGGGTACGAAATTCAACATCCTGGCCGATGCCCGGACCGCCGATTTCTCGGCGGCGCTGCTCGAAGGGCGGCTGAAAATCTCGAACCGCCTCGTCGGCGGCGAATCCTTCATTCTCTCGCCCAACGATCAGATCGACCTGGCCGACGGACATCTCAAACTCAACCGGATAACCGATCCGGACGACTTCCGCTGGGTCGACGGGCTGATGAACCTGAACACGCTGTCGTTCGGGGAGGTGATCCGCAAATTCGAGAACTATTACGGAGTCCGGATCACGATCGACAATCCCGAGGATATGCCCGAACTCAAGTACCACGGCAAAATCCGCGTGTCGGACGGTGTGGACCATGCGCTGAAGCTGCTCCAGATCACCAATAACTTCTCCTATACGCGCGACGACGAGACGAATACGATCCACATAAAAATAACTAAAATCTAAACCGACTCTATGGAATAAACCGCCTCTGCCTCAAGACACTTTTATGCTGCACCGCCGACGCGTCCGGACACGGTCGTGTCCGCCGGCGGGAGATAAACAGTGATTCGATTGCTAACCTATTGATCTTAAATCAGCAAACTTATGAAAAATTTAAGTATTAGGCAGATAAAATGCCTGATTACTCTAATTCTCGCCGTGTTCCTGTGCGGTGCGCCCGCCGTGGCCCAAACGCAGAAAATCGCGGTGAAGCTCGACATGACGAAGGTTCCGATGAAGACCGTCATGAACGAAATCGAAAAGCAGACCAAGTATCTTTTCCTTTATACGGACGAAATCGACACGAAACGCATCGTCTCGATCAAGGCCGATTCGAAGCCTCTCAACGAGGTGCTGCCGCTGCTGTTCAAGGACACGGACATCACCTATGAGATCACGGTTCCCAACATCGTGCTGTCGAAGCGCGTCGCCGCAGCGCGGCCGTCGGCCATCTCGGGCGTGGTGAAGGATTCCGGCGGCCTGGGCATTATCGGAGCCACCGTTCTGATCAAGGGCACGACCGTCGGAACGACCACCGGCATCGACGGAGACTTCGCCCTGACGGTCCCCGCCTCGGTCGACAACCCCGAACTGTCGGTCAGCTTCATCGGCTACGAAACCCGTGTCGTGCCCATCGGCTCGCGTACGACTTTCGACATCACGCTGGCCAATTCGTCCATCGAGGTCGAGCAGGTCGTCGTTACGGCCTTGGGCATCAAACGTGCCGAGAAAGCCCTGTCGTACAACGTGCAGCAGGTGAATTCCGATGCCATCACGGCCAACAAGGACGCCAACTTCATCAACTCGCTCAACGGTAAGGTGGCCGGTGTGAACATCAACGCCTCGTCGGCGGGCGTCGGCGGCGCTTCGAAGGTCATCATGCGCGGTATGAAGTCCATTTCGCAGACCTCCAATGCGCTTTACGTGATCGACGGCGTGCCGATGTTCACCAAAGCCCAGGAGGGCAGCACCGAATTCGGTTCGCAGGGTACGACCGATCCCATTGCGGACATCAACCCCGAGGACATCGAGTCGATTTCCGTACTGACGGGTGCTGCGGCAGCTGCATTGTATGGCTCGGACGCGGCCAACGGCGCCATCGTCGTGACAACGAAAAAGGGACAGGCGGGGCAGCTCTCCGTCACTGCGACGGCCGGTGTTGAGATCATGACTCCGTTCGTTCTTCCCGAGTTCCAGAACCGGTACGGTACGGGCAACCTTACTACGCCGATCAACGTGGCCAGTTACAGCTGGGGTAAGCGGCTCAACCGCGCCAACCGATACGGCTACGATCCCCGCGAAGACTATTTCCGTACCGGCGTAGCCAATTCCGAGAGCGTTTCGCTTTCGACCGGAACGGAGAAGAACCAGACCTATTTTTCAGCCGCGGCCATCAATTCCAACGGCATCGTGCCCAACAACAGCTATGACCGTTACAACTTCACGTTCCGCAACACCTCCTCTTTTCTGAACGACAAGATGAGACTGGACGTAGGAGCCAGCTACATATTGCAGGAAGACTGCAACATGATCAATCAGGGAACCTACAACAACCCTCTGACGGGAGCCTACCTCTTCCCGCGCGGCGATGACTGGGCGGATATCGAAATGTATGAGCGCTACGATCCCATAGACAAGATTTCGAAACAGTACTGGCCGATGGGTGACGGCTCCATCACCATGCAGAACCCCTACTGGGCGAACTACCGCAACCTGCGCGAGAACCGTAAGGATCGTTACATGCTCAACGCGGCGCTGTCGTACGACATCCTCGACTGGCTGAATGTTTCAGGCCGCATCCGCATCGACAACTCGCACAACACCTACACCGAAAAGATGTATGCTTCCTCGAACGTGCAGCTCACCGAGCAGTCCGCCAACGGCCTTTACGGCGTCACCAAGACGATGGACCGCCAGGTTTATGGTGATGCTTTGCTCAATATCAATAAAACGTTCGGTGACGACTGGTCGTTGCAGGCCAACATCGGTGCTTCGTTCTCGGATATGAAGAACGACGCCCTGAAGATCCGCGGCCCCATTGCCGACGGTACGTCGGGCGAGAAGCAGGGGCTGGCCAACGTCTTCAACATTCAGAACTTGAGTAATTCGACCAAGACCGTCCGTAAGCAGGAGGGCTGGCGTGAGCAGACGCAGTCGATCTTCGCTTCGGCCGAGGTGGGATACAAGGGCACCTACTACCTGACCCTTACGGGCCGCAACGACTGGCCTTCGCAACTGGCGGGTCCGCATTCGAACGCCAAGTCGTTCTTCTATCCTTCGGTCGGACTTTCGGTCGTGTTGTCGCAGCTCATTCCCAACATGCCTGAAAATCTCTCCTATATCAAGTTGCGCGGTTCGTTCGCCTCGGTGGGCGTTGCCTTCGAGCGTTACATCGCCAACCCGCTCTATTCGTGGAACGAAAGCGGCCTGTCGTGGAACACGCAGACGCAGTATCCCGCCTATCACCTCAAGCCCGAGCGCACCAAGTCGTTCGAGGTGGGTCTGACGATGCGTTTCCTCAAGCATTTCAACCTCGATTTCACCTACTACAATTCGCATACGTCGAACCAGACCTTCGACCCGCAGATCTCGGGCGGTACGGGTTTCTCCAAGATCATCATCCAGTCGGGTAACGTCCGTAACCAGGGTATCGAGCTGGCATTGGGTTATCGGAACACCTGGCGCGACTTCACGTGGGATACCAACTACACCCTGTCGACCAATCAGAATAAGATCATCTCGCTGGCCAACAACGTCATCAACTACGCTACGGGCGAGCGCTTCTCGATCGACCGGCTCAACATGGGCGGTCTGGGCGACGCACAGTTCCTACTGCAGGAGGGCGGTACGTTGGGCGACCTCTACTCCCGCCGCGATTTGCGCTACGACGAGAACAATGCCATTTACATCGACGAGAACGGAAATGTAGCTACGGAGACGATCCAGGATGTGAATAAGTATGTCAAGCTGGGCAGCGTACTGCCCGATGTCAACATGTCGTGGCGCAACGACTTCCGCTGGAAGAACCTGAACTTCGGCTTCATGATTTCGGCCCGTCTGGGCGGCATCGTCTACTCGCGTACGCAGGCCATGCTCGACCAATACGGCGTGTCAGAGGTTACGGCCGCGGCGCGCGATGCCGGAGGCGTGACGCTCAACGGCGGCGACGTGGTGGATGCCTACACTTGGTATTCGGCCATCGCAGGCGGCAATTCCATCCCGCAGTTCTACACCTACTCGGCCACGAACGTGCGGTTGCAGGAGGCTTCGATTGGCTACACGATTCCCCGCAAGCTGCTGCGTAACGTCTGCGAGATTACGGTTTCTATCGTGGGCCGCAATCTGTGGATGCTCTACAACAAGGCTCCGTTCGATCCAGAAAGCATCGCTACGACGGGCAACTACTATCAAGGTATTGATTACTTCATGATGCCGTCATTGCGCAACGTAGGATTCAATCTCCGTCTCAAATTCTAAAACAGCGACACGATGAAAGACAAATTGATAAAAGCGGCGCTCTCCTTCGCAGTTGTGTGCGTTCTGGGCGCATGCACCAAGAATTACCTCGACATCAACAGCAATCCCTACGAGGTGGACAAGGAGCAGATGGAGGCCAAGGACTACGCCATCGCCTCGGGACTCTCTGCCATGTTCGGGACCGTCGTCTCGACGGATGTCAATACGGCGCAGTTCACTGACTGTCTGCTGGGCAGTACGCAGGGCGGTTATTACGCTGATGCGAACAATGGCTGGACGAACACCATTTCCAAATACAACCCGACCGACAACTGGACGAACGTGTTCATGTACAGCGACAAAGTCATCCCGCAACTGTACAGTAACATGTCGAACGTGGAGGGGATTTCGGAGGATCCGCTCGTTTTGGCCATCCTCAAGATCGTGAAGGTCTGCGTCCTGAACCGTGTGACGGACACTTATGGCCCGATTCCTTATTCCGAGATCGGAAGCACCGGTAAGATCCAGGTGGCTTACGACGACCAGCCCAAGGTCTATTCGCAGATGTTCGATGAATTGGACGAGGCAATCGCCCTGTTGGACGAGAACATCGACAGGAGCATCACGAGCACGACCGACCAAGTCTTCGACGGCACAGCCGTGAAATGGTGCCGTTTTGCCAACTCGATGAAGCTGCGGCTGGCCATGCGGGTGGTATACACCGATTTCGTAAGCTCGAAGGGCCTCTCTCCGCAGCAGTTGGGCGAACAGGCCGTGGCGCACTCTGTCGGTGTCATGCAGTCGAACGCAGACAATGCGCAGCTTTCGTCCCTGGCCTTCGGCAAGGACGGCAATCCGCTCTATACGGCATGCATGTACAACTCCCCAGCTGGGTCGGTGACGGGCGGCGATTCGCATGCTGCAGCCGACATCATCTGCTACATGAACGGTTATGAGGATCCGCGCCGCGAGAAATATTTCAGCAAGGCACAGTTCTCCGGGGACAACGCCCTTGAGTATGTGGGCATGCGTCGTGGTATCGCCATTCCAGCGCTCAGCGCTGTGGGGCTGCTCTATTCAGGCGTCAACTTCGTAGATGGCATGGCTACTCCGTTGCAGTGGATGAATGCCGCCGAGGTGGCCTTCCTGAAGGCGGAAGCCGTCGGCGTGTTCGGCTGGAACATGGGTGGCAGCGCTAAGACCTTCTACGAGCAGGGCGTCCGCCTCTCGTTCGAACAGTGGGGTGTTGCGGGCGTCGACGAATACCTTGTCGGCACCACTCTTCCGGAATCCTACACCGACCCCAACGGCGGTGCGACCTCCTATTCTACACAGCTCTCCCAGCTGGGGGTGGCTTGGAACGACGGCGCCTCGAAGGAGGAGATGCAGGAGCGCATCATCATCCAGAAGTGGATCGCCAACTTCCATCTTGGCAACGAGGCGTGGGCTGATTTCCGCCGTACAGGCTTTCCGCACCTGATTCCGGCCATGGAGTCTGCCGTGGGCAATAACTCGCAGGGCATCCGGAACCTTACGCTCGGCGCTCGCCGCATGTCCTATCCTGCGGACGAGGCGACCAACAACCCGGAGAACTACGCCAAGGCTGTGGAGATGCTTGGTGGCTCCGATAACATGGCAACCCGCATGTGGTGGGACTGCAATCCGGCCGTCAAATAACCGTACACACCGTTTAACCCATTAAAACGAAATTCGACATGAAACGCATATTCATTCCGTTCTTCGCCGCGGCGGCCCTGCTGGCCTCGTGCAGCGACTGGACGGAAGCCGAACACAAAGATTTTCTGCCGCCGATGAATCAGAATGATCCGGCTTTTCTGACATCGCTCCGGGATTTCAAGGTCGGCGAACACCTGGTGACGATGATGATCGTCCGGGGAACTTCGACCGCTCCGAACCGGCAGAACCAGCATCCGATGTCCATGCCCGACAGTGTGGATTACCTGCTCATGACCGACGTCGACGACCTGCATCCGGCGCTGTCGGACGAGATCGCCGAAGTACGTTCGAAGAAGGGTACCCGCACGCTCAACGTCGTGGACTATACGACAATCCGCAGTACCTGGGACGCCATGAAGGAGGCATCTTCCGGTACAGAGCACGAGGGCGACTATACGGAGGAGAAGTTCGCCGAGTACTGCAAGGCCGAGACCGAAAAGCAGCTTGCGGCCTGCTCCCGATACGGATTCGACGGCATCGTCGTCTCCTATCTGGGCGGTTACGACAGCAGCGCCGCAGCTCCGTTCGTCCTGGCGGCGGACACGTGGCGCCGCGACAATCCCAACAAGCTACTCTTCTTCCGCGGATACCCCGCCTTCATCACGAGCATCGAGAACCAGACGATTCTTGCGGAGTGTGACTACGTCATCATCCTGACTGAGGGTGCCTCGTCGTCGGTGGCTATCTCCCGTATGGTGCGCGACCAACTCGAAGAGGGTGTTCCGAGCAACCGGGTCGTGCTGGAAGCCTCCGTGCCGTCGATCGCCGACGGTGGCGACGACGCTCAGGTGGGCGCTTCGCTCCAGGTGGCCGCGCAGTGGGTGATGGATCCGAAAACCTCCCAGACTGTACAGTGCGATAAGCTGGGGCTCTGCGCATCGAACGCACAGGAAGACTATTTCAATACGCCAACATACAAGAGAATCCGCGAGGCGCTCGGCATCCTGAACCCCGAGCCCGAAGAGGAGCCCGAAAACAATCCCGAAAATAAAAACGACGATGAAAAATAAATTAGGATTCGCATTGTGTCTGCTCCTGGTAGCCGTATTCATGGGCTGCAAGGAGGATGAGGAGGGCAAACACCACTTCAGCAATCAGGTGTTCATCTCCGCCATGTCGTTCACCGACGACGTGTTTATCAAACGGGACAACCTCGACGTGACCCGGGAAGAGAGCTGCGACGTCACCGTCGCCATGGCCCAGCCCCGGGAGCGCGACATCACGGTCACGTTCGCCGAGGCTCCCGGTCTGTTGGAGCACTACCGGATGTTCTACGACGATCCAACGGCCGAACTGCTCCCTGCCAACGGCGGCTATTACGATTTCGCGGATAATTCGACTGTCATCACGGCCGGGATGGTGGAGAGTGCGCCGCTCACCTTCGCCTTTACGAATTTGGACAATCTGCCCATCGAGGAGAAGCAGCGTTATGTGCTGCCCGTACGCATCGTGTCGGCCGACGGCATGAATATCCTCGAAAGCGCCCGGACGGTCTACTTCGTCTTCTCGAAGGCCGCGCTCATCAACGTCGTGGCCGAGATGGAGAACAACTGCGCCTGGCCCGAGTGGACGGCTGATACCGAGGCGGTGAAGGACATGGAGACCTTCACGCTCGAAGCGCTCGTCTACGCCAACTCGTTCGACCGCAAGATCTCGACAATTATGGGCATCGAGGATACGTTCCTCATCCGTTTGGGCGACGACGGCCGTCCGACTAACCAGTTGCAGGTGGCCTTCGCCAAGAAGGTTTCGGAGGAGGAGACCTCGCCTGCACGCGGGAAGATTCCGGCCGAGGCCGACAGCCGTTATGACCTCAAGCTGTTCGTTTGGCATCATATCGCCGTCACATTCGATCGCGGCACTATCTGCGTCTATATCGACGGCAAGCTGAAGGATACGGTCAAGGCTTCAGTATCTGGTACCGACGGGCATGCCGTGATCATTGACAAGATCAACTTCGCCATTCCGCACTCCGACGAGACGGACGGCAAGGAGCGCTGCTTTTGGATCGGCCACTCGTACCGCCTCCAGTCGGACGACGACTTGTTCTACGAGCGTCGTTTCGACGGCATGATGGGCGAAGTGCGCCTCTGGAACAAGGCCCTGACGGCCGAGGAGATCGCTTCCGAGAACCATTTCTACAAAATCGATCCCGCATCAGACGGACTGGTGGCTTATTGGAAGTTCGACGACAATACGAAAGGTAAGACCGTCAAGGATTATACCGGCAACGGCTTCGATCTGAAGACCGAGCGCGAAGTGAATTGGCAGAGCGTCGCGCTTCCCGAAGAGTGAGAGATTTATTACCTGAAGAATCGTAATTCCTTAACTTTAATTTAACCTTTTTAATTAACCTAATCAACCAAACATGAAAAGAAAGTCATTTCTGATGCTTTTAACGGGTATGTTCGCCATTTCATCGGGGGCTCTCGTCGGTTGCAACGATGACGATGATGTGAACAAAAAGAATTCCCTGTCGGTAACACCTGCGTCTGCTATTGAGTTCAAGGCCGGCGACAATCAGGACGTTGTGCTGACCGTCAAGACCGACGCCAAGTCGTGGGCATTCGAGAAGAACGGTGAGTGGATCGTCGCCAAGCAGGACGGCGACAAACTAACTGTGAATGCCCAGGCTAATACCACGGAGTCCGTACGTCCGGGTCGCATCACGATTACGGCCGGTAACGCCGAACCCGTCAACATCAACGTAAACCAAAAGGGGCTTGAAGTAGGTGAAATCGTACTGAGCATTTCGCCGTCGGATCCCATTGGGTTCGAGGCTACTGGCAACAAGGCCGTTGAACTGACCGTTACGACTAATGCACCCGACTGGACGTTCTCCTACCCCGAGGAGTGGATGACGGCCGAGAAGCAGGGCGACAAGCTGACGGTCAACGCCAAGGACAATACGGGAGATGCCCGTGTGGGGCAGATCGTCGTGACGTCCAGCGAGGGTGAGAAGACTGCGAAGATCGCCGTGTCGCAGAAGGCCGGCAGCGAGAATCCCACCCCGGGCGAGGAGATCGCCGGTTCGCTCTCGACGGCCGATGATCTGAACATCCAGTTCGCTCACGATGCCGTGGAGCCCGTCAAGAAAACCCTGACCTTCACGCTGGAGAAGACCGCTATGGTTGAGACCAAGGTGAAGCTCGTCTTCGACGAACGCCATGTCGAAGAGTACAACTTCGACCACGCTACCGAGTATGTCGTATTCCCCGAGAAACTCTGCACCATTGCGAACGACGGCGTGATGACTATCCCCGCCGGTGAAACCTCTGCGCAGATCGAGGTAACGCTCACGCCGAGTGCTTCCGATCTGGAGTATGTAACCACCTACATGGTTCCCCTTCAGGCCGTAGCCCAAACGGAGGGTATCGTCGTTAAAGATGAGGCTGAATACGTTGACTTCCTAGTTTCGCGCATTGGTTCGAAGAAGATCCGTAACATCTGTTATTTCGAGGTGAACGACTGCAACCCGCTCAACGCCATTGAGTACATTTTGGAGGACGGTCAGCCGTTTTTCGATGCTGTCGTGCTATTCGCTGGCAACATCAACTGGGATGCTTCGAAGCAGAAGGTCTACATGAATGCCAACCCCAACGTGCAGGCGTTACTCGACAACTCGGAGGAACTGCTCCAGCCGCTGCGTAAGAAAGGTATCAAGGTGTTGCTCGACATCTTGGGCAACCACGACCAGGCCGGCATCGCTGGTTTGAGCGACTGGGGTTGTGAGCAGTTCGGTAAGGAGCTGGCTCAAATCTGTCTCGACTATAAACTCGATGGTATCGGTTTCGATGACGAGTATTCGCGCTACTACGGATCCGGAAAATGGTTCGCAGGCCCCAGCTCCCAGCAGGCCGCCCGTCTCTGCTACGAGACCAAAAAGGCGATGAAGGAATTGTGCCCCTGGGAGACTTGGGTACACCTCTATTACTTGGGCTATATCCAGTCCTCTCTGCCTTCGGTATTCATCGACGGTGTGGAGCATAAGCCGTCTGAATTCATTGACAACGTCTGCGCCGACTACGGCGGTTCGGCAAGACCGGTAAACGGTATGGGACTGAGCGGATGTGCCGGCAACTCTATCCAACTCAACTATGGCTACTCCATCTCGTCGTCTGGAGCCAAGGCACTGATGAATCAGGGTTACGGCTGGATCATGTGGTTCGCATTCGATCCTTCCGGAACCGGAACGGTCAGCAACAACCGTTCGCATTCGCTCCGGCAGTTCCGCAACGTGGCAGAGGGCTGCTACGAGCAGAGCGTACGCGATCCCAAAAATGTCTACAACAAGATCAGCGAGGGCCAATACGATCCCGCACCGCACCCGATCAACTAATTTGAAAACGAACGACTCGGTCGTGCGTTCCGGCTTCGGCCGGGATGCCGCCGATCGTTCGGTCGGAACCGGGCGAAGCCGTTTTCCGGTTCGCTGGTAATGAACAAATCCTTAAAACCTGAACGACAAGATATGAAAATTTCGAAAATATTTCTTTTTACCGCTGCTGCGCTCGCACTCTGCGGAGCCTGCGATGACAGCGACGACAAAGTGGATCCTTCGACTACCGAAGACAAGATTTCCGTTTCGCCGATGGAAGGCGTTGTGGGGAGTAAGGGCGGCGATGTCTCGGCCATGGTTACCAGCTCGGGCGCGTGGACGCTCGAAGGCGCCGAGAACGCTTATGTGCTCCCTTCGGCCGTTAAGGGCAAGGATGGCGACATCGTGGCCTTCACCGTGAAGGCCAACGACAAGGAGGAAGACCAGGTCTTCACCTATACGTTCACATGCGGCAAGAAGACCGCGTCTTTCAAGATTACGCTCAAGAAAAAGGCCTCCGAGACCGAGGAGCAGCTCGAACTCTTCTATGCCGATGGGGCGAACATCCTGTCCTGCGAAGGCGGCAAGGTGACGGTGCTGGTTACCAGCTCGGGCGCGTGGACGCTCGAAGGAGAGTCCGATTTCGTGACGCCGTCGGCTACGAGTGGAGAAGACGGTGCCGAGATAGTCTTCGAGGTGGATCCCAATGAGACCGAGGAGGAGCGGAGCGCCAACTACGTCTTCAAGATGGGCAGTAAGGAGGTCGAATTCCAGATCGTCGAGAAAGGCGAAACTGGCGAGACCATCGAAATCACGTCGAAGTCGGAAATGCGCCTGGCTTATACGGCTGTGGAGCGTTTGGCCGTGGAGTTGACGACGAATGTCAACTATCGCAACCTGACGGCCGAAATCGTATCGGAGACCGAGGGGTGGCTGACCTATACGATTGCCCGCCCCACCGAGGGCGGCGCCGAGACCGACGTGACGGCCTATTTCTCCATGGCCCAGAACGACGGTGAGACTCCGCGTGAGGCTACCGTGACGATCAAGGGTGTGAAGAACGGCACAGCCGTGCTGAAGGTAACTCAGCTTCCCAAGTCGAAGATCGAGCCCGAGAAGTTGGCCTATTTCCTAGATGTGGAGGCTCAGACACTCGATATTCCGGTAACGGCCAATGTCGAGTTCGATGTGACGGTAAGCGAGGGGGCGACGGGCTGGTTTACCTATAATAATGCCGACGATAGCGGCCTGCACTTCACAGTGGAGGCTCTGGTTAACGGATCTGCTCGCAGCTGCGATGTCGTGCTCACCGAGAAGAACGCTCCCGACAACTCCGAGGCGCTGACGGTCAACATCAATATTACGCAGAAGCCCAAGGGTCTGATCGAGTGTGTGGCCGACATGCGCCGCTCGCGCTGCTATTTCCCGTTTTTGAAGAATGGCGCGCTCAACAGCTTGAAGAACGGCACCATGGAGGCGCTGGTCAATATTCAGGAGACGCGCGTATCCGGATCTTTGTCGACCATCATGGGTGTCGAGGGTAAATTCCTCCTCCGCCTGGGCGACGTCAATGTGCCTTGGAACCAAATTCAGCTGGCCATGCAAGGCGGAAACCGTACGGATACCAAGTTGAAACTCTCCGAACTGGATCGCTGGTACCATGTCGCCGTGACGTGGGACGATACTTTCGCTTATTTCTACATTGACGGAGAACTTTTGTATCGAACCGGTATCTCCAATTACTCCGGTTTTAACCTAGGTGTGGCATACGGCGGTTCCGAGAGCGACTACAACCGTGCTTTCTGGATCGGTTATGCCTACAACGCCGACCGTTTCTTCCCCGGTTATATGGCCGAGGTGCGCGTATGGAACCGCACGCTGACCAAGGAGGAGATCAATGCCGAAAACCACTTCTACTCCGTTCCGGTGGATTCGGAAGGTCTGGTAGGCTACTGGAAACTCAACGACGGAGCAGGTCAGATTATCAAGGATCATTCTCCTTCGGGCAACAGCATGCTGGGTGAAATCAACGTCCACTCTTCGGGTGGTCAGCAGATCGGTGACCCGGGTATGAACTGGGTGGAGATGAGTCTGCCCTAATTTCGAGCGGATAAAATAAGCGTTGCCTGTCCGTCGGGAACGACGGTTCGTGTGTGGCAGCTGAATCCCATTCTGCTATGGGATTGAAAGAGCGTAACGACTCGATTTATCGAGTCGTTACATTCTTTATACAGTAGAGAAGGCAACAGTCTATTTTCAGCCTATTGCGTTCAAATACCGCATTTCAAATAACCTATCACAAGATACAAAAAATTTCGAACAGGTTTCTTTGTTAAAATACAAGATTGTATTTCGCGATTGTCGCACTATATCAGAATAAGTAATAACCTATTGTGATTTAGTATAAAACATATAAAAAAGTTGTTCATATCGGATGAAATCCGTATATTTATAATGTTTTAAGCATTCTTTTAGTTGTGTATTATGCAATCTCTTAGTCATCTTAAACATTCTCCTTTGGAATGGGTTCCGAGTTTGTACTTTGCGATGGGGCTTCCGTTTGTGGTTCTGAACATGGTTTCTGCGGTTCTGTACAAGGACCTGGGGATCTCGGATGCTCAGATCGCGTTCTGGACCTCTCTGATCATGTGGCCATGGACGATCAAGTTTCTGTGGAGCCCTTTTTTGGAGCTTTACCGGACGAAGAAGTTCTGGGTCGTGGGGAGCCAGTTGTTGAGCGGCGTTCTGTTCGGCGTCGCGGCCCTGTCGCTTCAGCTTCCGCTGTTCTTCTCGGTCAGTGTTGCTGTCTTTGCGGTCGTTGCCTTCAGCGGGGCGACGCACGACATCGCGGCCGACGGAGTCTACATGTCGGAGCTATCGCCTGCGTCCCAGGCGAAATACATCGGCTGGCAGGGTGCGTTCTACAACCTTGCGAAACTGGTCGCCACGGGCGGTCTGGTGTGGCTTGCGGGGTGGCTTTACGAGGGTTTCTCGGCCGACGGCGCGTCTTCTTACGACGCCTCTGTGGGTTCGTGGACGGTCGTTTTGCTGCTCCTGTGCGTCACGCTCGTCGCTTTGGGCCTTTACCATCTCCGCGCGCTTCCTTCAGGCGGTTCGGCTTCAGAAGGCCGCTCGCTGCGGGATGGCCTTTCGGGCCTGAAAGAGGTTATCGCGGCGTTCTTCACCAAACGGCATATCTGGTACTATATCGCCTTCATCATCCTGTACCGGTTGGGCGAGGGCTTCGTGATGAAGATCGTGCCGTTGTTCCTCAAAGCCGATACGGC
>OJQW01000476.1_pt1 | contig 17667 bp, 16 predicted proteins | sample 1599041 | NCBI WGS metagenome assembly OJQW01 (sample SAMN03922518, study PRJEB24848) | human gut metagenome | isolation source: stool sample | host: Homo sapiens | place: Germany | collected 2010-02
CGGCCTGCGCGAGATGGTGGACGAGCTGAACCTCCCGGTGCTGTGCTTCGGCCTGAGGACGGACTTCCTCACGCACATGTTCCCCGGCTCGCAGCGGCTGATGGAGCTGGCCGACTCCATAACTGAGATCAAGACCATCTGCGAGTGCGGCTCCAAGGCCACGGTCAACGCCCGCATCGGAGCCGACGGGAAGATCATCACCGCCGGCGACCAGATATTCCTGGGCGGCAACGACAGCTACGTCGCCATGTGCCACAAGTGCTGGCGGCGGAAAATAAAAGAGCAGCAGAACAGTTGAGCGCGCATCGCAAAGCAAGAGCGCCGGCCATACGGCCGGCGCTCTTGCTTACATAAAAGAGGAGTTTGGAAGTAGGAAGGTAATCAGTATTCTTGCTTTGCTGCTGTCTATCTATATAAACTCCGTTGCCGGAGGTTATAAGCTCACGCCGCGGGGGTCATCCCGGAGGGGTCGAGCCTGCCGGAGCCGGAGCCGCTGTCGGAGTTGCTGCCCGTGTCGGTCGGGCGGCTGCCGAAGGTGATGCTGAGAGTCAGGTACTCGCCGGAGCGGTAGACGATGATGTCACAGGTTTCGCCCGCGCTGTGGAAGGTCATCTCCTGCTGCAGATCCGAATAACTCGACACGGTGTAGCCGCCCAGCTCGGTGATGATGTCGCCCTCGCGGAGGCCGGCCGTTTCGGCGGGGCTCCCGGATACGACGGAGGTGACGTAGGCGCCGTCAGGCCAGCCGTAGTACTGCTTGGCGATAGTGATGGGGTTCTCGGCGGTGATGCCCATATAGGCGGGGTCGGCGTTCGGGTCGATGCTGTGGTTGCCGTCGATGACGTCGTTGGCTATGCGCACGGCGTCGTCTATCGGGATGGCGAAGCCGATGCCCTCCGTGCTGCCGCCGGAGCTGGTGGAGTTGGGCTTGGCGGTGACTATGCCGACCACCTGACCATAGGCGTTGTACACGGGGCCGCCGGAGTTGCCCTCGTTGACGGCGGCGGAAATCTGGAACATGTTGGCCGTGCCCTCATCGGTGGTGATGACGCGGTCGGTGGCGGAGACGATGCCAGGGGTCATGGAGTAGGTCAGCTCGCCGAGCGGGTTGCCCACGGCGTAGACCGTGTCGCCGACGCGCAGGTCGTCGCTGCTGCCGAGCGTGGCGGCCGTGAGGCCGGTGGCGTCGATCTTGATGACGGCCACGTCGTTGTTGCGGTCAAAGCCTATGACCTCGGCGGTGTACTCGGTGGTGTCGTAGCCGCTCTCGGACGAGAACATGACGTTTATGGCGGAGCCGGTGCTGTACGCTTCCTCAACGACGTGGTAGTTGGTGAGGATGTAGCCGTCCTCGCTTATCACAAAGCCGGTGCCGGAGACGCTGCCCTGCACCTGCATGCCCCAGACATTGGTGCCGGTTATCGTGCTGGAGACGCCGACGACCTGCTTGAGCGCGAGGTTGTAGTAGATATCGCCGGCAGTCATCGTCTCGCCGGTGTTGTTGGAGACGCCGGAGCCGTTGGCGGTGGGCGCAGTGGTCTGGGTAATAGGAGGCGTGGTGTCGCCGCTGTCTCCGGCCGCTCCGTTTACGATCACGCCGCCCACGCCGCCGCCCACCAGGGCGCATACCAGGCAGAGAGCCACGATGGCCGCCGCCGGCATACCGCGGCGCTGCTTCTTCGGCTTTTTCTCCTTGCGCTGCGTGGCCGGGGAGTAGAAGTTGGCCGACGCGCCCGTGTCGCTCTGGCTGGTGTAATTGGCGTCGCGGTAGCCGGGGTCGCGCTCGGGCTTCCCGTAGCGGCTTTCTTCCTCGTAGCTGCGTCCGGCGTCAGGCCTTACTATGCGGTAGCTGCCGTCCTCTGCGCTCGCCGGGCTCTCGGAGGCTGCCGTCTCGTCCGCGGGGACGGAGCCGTCCTCGTCGGCGCTGTCTCCGGACTGCTCGCCGTTGTTTTCATCATAGAGGTTTTTTTCATCATCATATGGATACATGGTCTTCGTACCTCCCATGTTTTTTCTTGACGCTTGTAATAATAAAGGCGACTTGTGACATTGTTATGAACAAAGATGGGAAGATATTTTAAATTAAGATTTAGGTTTGATTTAGCCGCAGAAACTGCGGCTGCGCAAAGCCAAAGGGGGCGGCCGGCAGAGCGCCGGACGCCCCCTTTTTCAAGCTCCCGTCACGCCGCGGACTCATCCAGCAGACGCAGCTGCGCCCCGTGCTCCAGGAGCCAGTCGTTGGTGCGCACGGACCAGATCGTGGGCACGGTGTAGAACATATAGCTCGCGTCCCTGTACTGGACGTCTATCTCGATGCGGCAGTCGTAGACGCTGTCATAGTATTCCGCATCCGTGCGGTACCATACGAGGCCGATGGTCTTGTCCTGCATGTCCGGCAGGATGCACTCCTGATACAGCTCCAGCGCCTCCTGCTCGGTCAGCTCCAGTATGCTTTCCACCTCGCCTGTCTCGCTGTTGACCGCCGTCACGCGGCCGCCCTTCACGGTGTTGCCGTTCATGACGACGCCCAGCTCCTTGCGGCCGGCTATGCCCTCGGCGGAGTTCATCAGCTCCTGCATCAGCTCCAGCGTGTCGGCCTCGCCGTTGGACGCAATGCGGTACTCGCGCACCAGCTTGTCCCCGTTTTTGAGCGTGTAATTCAGGTAGAGATAGATGATGGAGTAGCCGTGCGCGCGGGCGTATTCGTTCTCGTCGCGCGCCGCCACGGCGCTCTCGTGTATGGCAATAACGGTCTCGATGTTCTCCGGCTCGTCGAAATCCACGCCCACGCCGTCGCCCGTGACGTGTACGAAGGCCACGTCTGCGGCGTCAGGCACCCGCGACTCATAGCCCGTCACGTCCAGCTCACAGGTGAACACCAGCGCGGCGCAGACCACGCACACCAGTGCCCAGCCTATGTACCGCCCTGCGGCGTTGAAGACGGCGAAGCTCTTGTTCACCAGCATTGCGGCGCAGAACCAGCCGAGGAACGCCGCGGCCGCCATGCACAGGACGTAGACGGCGGCAGGACCGACGCCGTCGGAGGGAGTTTCGCCGAAGGGCAGGGTGTAGAACAGGTTGCCCAGGATGAACGCCGCGGCAAAAGAGCATATCAGCTGGAACACCGGCCGCAGCGGCGCGATGGCCACCACGTCGCCCGCGCTCTCCATGTTCCGGCGCAGGTACAGCGCGCCCGAGGCGGGCAGCAGAGCCAGTCCCAGCAGGCCGTAGGCTATGAGATACGGCCAGCCGTACAGCTCGTAGACCCCGGATGCGAGCTTGTTTATGCCCAGGTTCTGCGATAAGCAGACGAACGGGGAGAACAGGTCGGCGACGCCCGCCCCGGCGGAGACGTAGCCGTAGCAGAACATGCCCGGCACGACCAGAGCCATCTGGCCGAGCCAGCTGACCACGACTCCGAAGGCCACGAACAGCACCGGCATCACCACTATGTGGCCCGTGAGCTGCGCGCAGAGCACGGCTATGCCGAAGTATGCGACCGTCATGAGGCTGACCGCGCCCAGCCACTCCAGCAGCGCGCCCGTGCCCGCAAAGCCGAACAGCGCCTCCTCGGCCAGAGTCGCCAGGAAGACTATGACGTTCGCCGCGAGCAGCGGCAGCACGCCCGCCAGGGAGAGCGAGACGAACATTGCGCTCCGGCTGACCGGGAGCGCGGAGTAAAACCCCGCCGCCCTGTCCGAATACAGGTGCGAGAACACGGCCAGCGCCGCGGCGCAGCAGGCTATGGGACAGATGACCTGCGAGGCATCCACCGCCTCCAGCACATAGCGGTTCACGCTGTCGTTCAGCTCTCCTCCCAGCGCGCTGACGAGGTTCATCGGCAGGACGAGCAGCTGTACGAAGGCGTAGACAGCCCAGATCGGCCAAAAGCGCAGCACGCTCTTTACCAAGACGCCGCGGTTAAAGAACGATGTCCCGGACTTCACGTCCCTCACCTCCCAGCTCGTATATGAAGATTTCCTCCAGGGTCAGAGGCACCGCGTCCACAAACAGCGGCTCGGCGCGCTCGAGCCTGGCGGTGACCGCCTCCGGCGCGCCCCGGACTATGAGCGTCTTCAGCTTGCCGGGGCCGGAGACGTGCAGCACATCCAGGCCGTCCGGGATGTCCTGCCCGTCGGGCATGACCAGCTGTATCTTGCAGATGTTCTCCTGCAGCTCGGAGAGCTGGCGCTCCAGCAGCATTTTGCCGTTGTTTATAAAGCCCACCATGTCGCAGACGTCCTCCAGCTCGCGCAGGTTGTGCGAGCTGACCAGCACGCCGGTGCCGTGCTCCGCCACGTCCGAGAGCAGCAGAGACCAGACCTGGCGGCGCATGACCGGGTCGAGCCCGTCCACCGGCTCGTCCAGCACCAGCAGCTCCGGCCGGAGCGAGAGCGCCAGCCAGAACGCCGCCTGCTTCTTCATGCCGCGCGAAAAGCGGCGCATGGGCATCTTGCGGTCTATGGGGAAGGCCTCGGCCAGGCGCTCGAAGCGCTCGGAGTCAAAGCCGGGGTACACGCCCCTGTAGAAGTGCATCATGTCGTTGACGCTCGCCTGCGGGAAGTAAAAGACCTCGTCGGGGATGTAGGCCATGCGCGCCTTCGCGTCCACGTTCTCAAAGACCGGGACGCCGTCGGCGAGCACCTCGCCGCCGTCCGGGCGCAGTATGCCCGCTATGTGGCGTATGGCCGTGGTCTTGCCCGCGCCGTTGGGGCCGACAAGGCCGTAGACGGCGCCGGAGGGCACGGTCATGCTCAGCCCGTCCAGCGCCCTGTGGGCGCCGAAGCGCTTCACTACCTCGACAGCTTCAATTTTCACCGTGCTCCACCGCCCTTTCGTCTATTCTCGCACGGAGCTCGTCCGCCGTCACGCCGAGGTACATAAGCTCCTCGACGGCGTCGTCAAACGCGCCCAGCAGCTCCGCCCGGCGCGCGCTGTCCGCCCCGTCGGCCTGCCTGGCAAAGCTGCCCTTGCCCGGGACGGAGACGATGTAGCCCTCGTGCTCCAGCTCACGGTAGGCTCGCTGTATGGTGTTCGGGTTGATTACCAGCTGGCTGGCCAGCTCCCGCACGCTGGGCAGCTTTTCATCCGGCGACAGCGCGCCGGACACTATGAGCCGCCGCAGCGAGTCCTTGACCTGCTCATATATAGGACGCGAGTCCCGAAAGTTTATGGAAATCATCGCCTCACCCCCAAACCGTATTAACTAATTTAATACAGTCAGGATACACCCTTCCCGCCGCGCGTGTCAAGGGAATTAGAAAGCGGCCTTGGGAAATACTCCGGATTTCCCAAGGCCGCAGTCTTTTTTCCGGCTCAGCCGACGTTTTGGACGCCTCCGTCCGGGGCGAGCGTTATCACGCTTACAGGTATGCCCAGCGCCCCGGCCGCGGCGCGCACCGCGCGCTCCATCCCGCCGCAGCACGGCACCGTCATGCGCGTGAGCGTGACGGACTTCACCTCTCCGGCGGCGAACAGCTCCGTGAGCTTTGCCGCGTAGTCGCAGCCGTCCAGCTTGGGACAGCCTATCAGCGTGGCCCTCCCGGCCATGTACCTCGCGTGGAAGTCCGGGCAGACATAGCCCGTGCAGTCCGCGGCGACCAGGACGTCCGCGCCCTTCAGCCAGGAGGTGTTCGCGCCCACCAGCCGTATCTGCACCGGCCAGCGGACGTCGCTTTTCTCCGCCGGCGCGCAGGTGAGGGGCTCCGCGGCCGGCGCGCTGCCTTTCAGGTCTTTCAGCGAGCCGAGCGCGGCCATGCGCGCCCTGACGGCGGCCTCGTCGTAGGCCTCGGCCTCGCGCTCGACGATGCGTATCGCCCCGGCGGGACACTCCGGCAGACAGTCGCCCATGCCGTCGCAGTAGTCGTCCCTTATAAGCCGCGCCTTGCCGCCGCTCATGGCGATGGCGCCCTCGTGGCAGGCCTCGGCGCACAGTCCGCAGCCTGTGCACTTTTCCTCGTCTATCTCTACGATCCTGCGTATCATCACAGCTCACCTTTAGCATACATGATAGCCGTCACCGCGACCACGGGGGCGGTCTCGCAGCGGAAGATGCGCTCGCCCATGGAGCAGAGCGTGGCTCCCGCGCCCCTGGCGAGCCTGGCCTCGGCCAGGCTGAAGCCGCCCTCGGGACCGGTGATGACGCTGGCGCTCTTGAAGTCTCCGGCGCCCTCGATGGCCTCTTTCATCGGCACGCGGTCGTCGCCCGTCTCGTACATGAAAAGCCGCATGTCGGCCTTCATGGCGGAGTCGAGCATCTCGACGTAGTCGTGGATGTAGTCCACCTGCGGGATCATCCCGCGCCCGCTCTGCTCGGCGGCGGACTGCGAGATGCGGTTGAAGCGCTCCAGCTTCTTGTCCATGCTGCGGCCGTCCGGCCTGGCGACGCAGCGCTCGCAGTCGAAGAACACGATGCGCTTCGCGCCCGCCTCGACGCACTTCTGAATGAGGAAGTCCGCCCGCTCGCCCTTGGGCAGGCCCGCGTAGACGGTGACGTCCACGTCCGGCTCGCCCTTGCAGGGCACGACCTCGACCACCTCGGCCTCGACCTCGTCCCTGGTGGACGTTATATAGCGGCAGCGGTAGTCCTTGCCCTTTCCGTCGCAGATGACCAGCTCCTCGCCCGGGCGCAAGCGCAGCACGCGCACGTGCTCCGCGTCCCGGCCGCGTATATAGGCGCGGCCTCCGTCGAGGTTGGTACCGAACATGAAAAATCTGGCCATTTGTATTCCCCCAGTGCAGTTCTCGCTCATTTGCCCGGAGGGACATGCCCAGGCCGGGACAACGAGGCGCAAGCGCGGTGTTTACTGAGGCGATTATCTCACATCGCGCACCTTATTTCAAGCGCGGCATAGAATGTTGCGGGAGGAATCCGTATGGACGACAGTGTACTCGCGTCATTGCGCGGCTTCAACGGCGTGTGGGGGCGCGTCACGGGCGGGGAGGGCGCGCCGGACTGCACGGCGGAGGATCTGCAGCGGCTGATGTGCGGCGCGGCGTGCCTTGAAGGCAGCCTGCGCGCGCTGGCCTGCCGCTGCAAAAGCGCGGCGCCGAGGCTCAACCGGCTGGCCGACGGGCAGGCGGGAATAGTCCGGCGGCTGCGCGCGGAGATCTACCTGCTGACGGGTCAGACCTGCGCGCCCGGCGCGTCCTGTGCCTTCACCCCCTGCACTCTGACGGCGCTGCGCGCAGCTTACATCGCCGCCGGCGAGAGCGCGGCGGACTTCGCGGCCAGCGCGCGAAACGCGCCAAAGGACACGGCGCGGCTGCTGGATAAGTTCTCCGCAGCCCAGCGCTGCACGGAGCGCGAGCTCAAGGAGCTCATTTTGCGCGCGATGGACGCATTTTCTACTTGACTTTGGCCGGGAAATCGTATATTATATACGGGCGCTAACTGAATAGCTTTAGTTCGAGCAGCCCGTGGAGATGTCGCGTAGTTGGTCGAGCGCGCACGATTGGAAATCGTGTAGGGGTCAAAAGCTCCTCGAGAGTTCGAATCTCTCCATCTCCGCCAAAAGGCCGGGACACTTTGTGTCCCGGCCTTCTTTTTCATTCTGCGCCGCTCTCACGCGGGGTCGTTCACCACGCCGGTGAAAAGCGGCAGGCTGTCGCCGGTGGTGATGGCGTAGATGAACGGCCGGTCGAGGGTGAAGTCTATCTCCTCCTCCGGCGGCATACCGGCGCCGGCGTTCGCTATCACCGTGTACGCCGCGGCGGTGACGCCCTCCTCGTCTATGGCCACGCGCGCGCCGTGCACGGCCTGGGAGACGAAGACGCCGTCCATGTCCGTCATGGGCGTGAAGTCGCCGGCCACAGGGTCAAAGACGTCCGTCACGCCCAGCGCCTTCAGAGCGCCCGTGAGGTCAAACTGGCTGGCCACGTCGAACTTGGGCACGGAGAAGTTTATCCTCGGGCGGTACACATCCTCCCAGCCCTCGCTGTCGAGCAGCAGCGACATATATTCGCCGCTCGCGAGCACCTCGTCCACGCTGACGCCCTCGTCGGGGAGTATGAACCACATGAAGCCGTCGTTGTGCAGCGCGCGGCTCACCGCGCCGAAGTTCTCGCCGCGATAGTACGTGCCCACGCCGCTCTGGTGCATGAACTCCGCGGTCACGTCGCCGTCCGGCGTGTGGAACGTCTCGCGGGTATTCGCGCTCTCGCTGAATTCGTCCACCCACTTTGCGCGGAAATAGACCGTCGTGGCGAGGGCGAGCACGGTCTCCGCGCTCAGCTCTATGTCCCCGATCTGGTCGCTCAGCAGGCCGCCGGTCTGCTCGTTCAGCCAGCTTTGCAGCGCGCGGTTGAGCTCCGCGCTGCCCATCTCGCCGCTATAGCTCGCGGCGTAGTAGTTCTCTGCCAGGGTGTCCAGCGTGTCCCGGTCAAAGCTCACGTACTCGTTCAGCCAGACGGAGGCGGCGAGGATGCTGGACGTCACGCCGTCGTCGATGTAGCTGGCGTTCCAGATGTCGTTCGCCTGCCGCCGGAGCGATTCAATGCTGTCCGCCCCCAGCAGGGCGAGTATCTGTTCGCGGCTCTCCCCGCCGGTCAGCTCGGCGAGCATGGCCAGCGCCATGTAGACGTTCAGCGGCGAGCAGGCCGCGTTCCCGCTCCCCGCGCCGGAGAGGAGCTGCCCCGTGATAGCCGTGAAGTAGTCCTCCAGCTCCCCGGCATAGCCGGAGGCGTCCGGCTTCGCGCGCATGTCCTCCCACCAGGCCTCGTAGTCCTCGCTGTAGGCGTCCGAGTCGAACTCGCCGTCCTCGGAGAAATAGTTCTCCTCCCTCGGATACGCGGCCGTGTCCGGGTACACCGGCTCGCTTATGGCGTAGGCGCTCGTCCCCCGGCCGCCGGGCAGGGCGAAGTAGCCCGCCGCCATCGCAACGGCGAGCAGCGCCGCGATGGCGCCGAACCAGAACCGCCGCCGGGCGCGCCCGGGTTTGAGGCTGCGCTCCTCCGCGTCCTCGATCTGGTCGTCGCGGATGTCGCCGATGGCCTCGAAAAGCTTCTCGCTGTCTTTCATATTGTCGCTCCTTCCGCTTCAAGATAGGCTTTCAGCCGCCGCCGGAGGCGGAGCATACGCTGCGTGAGCTGCTTGGCCGTGCAGCCGCACTCGCGCGCCAGCTCGGCCACGCCCTCGCCGTGCCAGTAGCGGCGGACGAACAGGGCACGCTCACTCGCCGTCAGGGTGTCGAGCCACGCGCTGATAAGCTCTGAGAGGCGGCGGCGCTCGACAAGCTCGTCCAGGCTCACGCGCTCGGGCACGCAGTCGTCCAGCTCGCTGAGCAGCACCTCGGCTCCGCCGCGCTTTTGCGCGTGCTCGCGCCGGTAGCGGCTGACGGAGATGTTCCGCGTCAGCCTGCCCAGGTAGGTCTTCAGCGAGCGCGGCCGCTCCGGCGGGATGGCCGTCCACGCCGCGTGCAGCGCGTCGTTCACGCACTCGTCCGCGTCCTCGCCCACGCCCAGCAGGTTCATGGCGATGCGCCGGCAGTACGCGCCGTACTTGCGCTGCGTCTCCGAGACGGCCGCCTCGTCGCGCCGGTTATAAAGCTCTATTATCGCCTCGTCGTCCAACGCCCTCACCCCCTCGCTTTATAAGTCGCAGTTTGAAGCGAAATGTTGCCCTCCGGGCGCAAAGGTTTTAAAAAAGCCCCGTCCTCGGCTGCGAGGGCGGGGCTTTGCGGTATTCGGTTTCAGCTCACCACGTTGGCGGCGAGCCACACTCCGCCGTTCATGACGAAGACTATGGTGTAGGCGGCGCTGCTCTCGACCTCGTCGGCGTCGGTGTACTGCACGTCCACCGTGCACACGTAGCAGGTGGCGCCGATGCTCACGAAGCTGCTGCCGCGCACGCGCACCCTGCCGGCGGTGAGGCCGTTGGCCTCGTAGTCGCCGTTCAGCTCGCTCAGAGCGGTGTCAAGCGCGCTGCCGTCCAGGACGAGCGCCTGGAGCGCGGTGTAGTCCTCCGCCGTGCCGGACTCGCCGGTGAGGTATTCGACATAGGCGTTGGCGAAGGTGGAGACCTCGCCGGAGTGGGCGTCCTGCAGCGTCTGGTCGCCGCCGGTGAAGAACACTATCTCGGTGCCGTCGGCCGCGAAGTCGTCGAGCGTGTCGCCGTCCGAGGTGGTGACCGTGACCTCGGGCGCGATGTGCAGGCCGTTCACTTCCCAGACCTGCAGCTCGGGCAGGGTGCCGTAGTTCTCAAAGCCCTCCAGCAGGGAGGGGACGGCGGTCTCGCCGGTGTTGTAGCTGTCGTCCAGCTCCACGCCGTTGACCGTGACCGTGCTGCCCTCGGGGACGAGGATGCGGTAGTCGAGCGTGCCCTCGCCGAGCGCGAACACCGCGGCGTTGTCCGTGACCTCGCCTCCGGCGGTGAGCGCGTTGCCCTCGGCGTCCGCGGCGTAGACCTCCGCGGGGGCGTAGAGGCCGCCGACGCGGTACACGGTGTACAGCTCGCCGGCGCGTCCGGCCTCAAGCTCGGAGAGCCCCTCCACCGTGACGGCGTTGTCGGACGGGCTGACCGCCTCCTCGCCGCCGTCCTCGGACTCGGACGGCTCCGTGGCCGTCGTGTCGTCAGAGCTGACGGCTTCCGGCGCGGAGATGATCTCGGCGTCGGCGTCTATGTACTCGTCCGCGAGCTGCACGCCGTTGACGCTCACCACGGCGTCCTTGGGGACGGTTATCGTTATCTCGTGCGTCTCGGGGGAGGTGAAGCTGGCCAGCAGCTCCACGCGGGTGACCTCGAGGTAAGTAAAGCCGAAGCCCGCGTCGCCGTTTTCGGCGACTTCGCCCAGCGTGACGCGGCAGATGTCCGTGCCGCCGGCGGAGACCATGTAGACCATGTTGTCCGCGCTGTAGCCGTCGTCCTCGCGCCAGACCAGGTCGTTGTCGCGGATGACGGACATGCACAGCTCGTCCATCAGCTCGTCGCGGCTCTCAAAGGGCGTCTCGCCGACGTTGAAGGCGCCTTCGACGGCGTCCGCCCAGTACTCCTCGTTGGCCAGCTGGGCGAATTCGGCCATGACGCTCTCCGGCCGCGTCGCCTCGTAAGCGCCGACGTAGAACCACAGCACGACGCAGGCGGCGATGAGCACCAGCGCCAGCACCGCGGTGTAGATGCCGAAGGCCAGGCCGAAGCGGCTCTTTTTCCGCTCGGGCTTTTCGTCCTCGGGGTGTACGACGCGGATGCGCTCGCGCTGGGGCGGAAGCTCCCGTTCCGGGTGGGTCTCGGCGCGAGAGCGGCGAGGCTCGTCCTCTCTCCCGGCGCCGCCGGCACGCTGCGCGGTGGGGCGCTGCTGGCGCAGCTGCTGCGCGCGCGGCTCGACCGCTCTCCGCCCGGCGGCGGAGGGCGCGGCGGCTTGAACCGGCTCGCGCGCTGCGGGAGCCTCGCGGCGCGGCTGGGTGCGCGCGCTGCGCTCCGGCTCCGGCGAGGCCTCGCCTATGTCGCGGCGCACGCTCTCGAGCAGCTTGTCCAGCTCCTCGTCGTCGGAGAGGCCGTGGAAATCAAACACGTTCTTCTCGTCGCTCATGCCGCAGCCTCCTCTCCGTTATCCGTCGCCGAAGGGCTCTCCTCCGGCGCTGCGCTGCTCTCCGGCTGCCCGCTCGCCTCCGGGCTCGGCTCGGCCGAGGCCTCGGGGGCGGTGTCGGAGATTATTATAAGCGGCGTGTCGGTCGTCTCGGCGCCGCCGTCCGGCGTGTTGGCCGGGTTCAAGATGGCGTCCTCCTCGTCGTCCGAGAGGAAAAGCCCGGCGACCGCGCCGAGGCTGTGCTCGTCCGCCCATTCTATCACGTTTGCGCGCGCGCTTTCACTCGGCCCCTTCGTGGCGATGTACAACGCCGCGAGGCAGGCGATGACGAGCAAAAGCAGCGTTACGCCGACAAAGGCCAGTATGTGCAGCGCCGTCTTGCCGCCGCGGCTCTTGTCTTCCATTGCTATGTACCCCTTCCTGCGTCGCGCTTTTATTTGTTGAAATACTTCAGCCTGGCCACGCCGTGGTCGATCTCCACGCAAGACCAGGTGCCCTGCTCGAACCAGAGTCGGTTCACCGCCGTGTCCGGCATGTCCATGAGTATGCTCATCGCCGTGGACAGCGGCCCGTTGTGGGCGACGAGGAGCACGTCCCCGCCGCGCTCGATCTCGCGCTCGAGCACATCCTGCACCCGCGCTTTGAGATGCCCGTAGCTCTCGCCGCCGGGAGGGACGACCTTTGTCCAGTCGTACAGCATGGCGTTGAGCAGCTCGGGCTGGCGCTGCATCATCTCGTCGAAGGGCTGGTTCTCCCACTCGCCCATGTCCTGCTCCATCAGGCCGTCGTCCAGCTCTATCGGCGTCTCCCGCTCCCACAGGGCGAGGCGCGCCGTCTCGCTGGCGCGTATCAGCGGGCTGGACACGCAGCGGTCTATGTGCTCCGCGCGCAGCTTCTCGCCCACCGCGCGGGCCTGCCGGCATCCCAGCTCGGTCAGGGCGCAGTCGGTGCGGCCGTAGAGCATGCGCTGGACGTTGCACACGCTCTCGCCGTGTCTCACAAGGTATATTCTCATGGGTCCACCCTTATTTCCTCTACGCTGTAGCCGTCCAGGCGGCGGCGGATCATGTCAAACGCGTTCTGGCAGGCGTACAGCCTGACCTGCGCGCGGGAGCGCGCGTTGATGTGCTTCTCGCGCACCCAGACGTTTTCCCCGTCGGCCAGCGAGATGAACACGGTGCCCACCTCGTGCACGCCGTCCCCGTCCGGGCCGGCCAGGCCGGTTATGCCTATGCCCAGGTCGCTGCCCAGGGTCTCGCGCGCACGGCGCGCCAGCTCCACCGCGACCTCGTAGCTCACCGCGCCCTTCTCGCGCAGCAGCTCCTCGCTTACGCCGAGCAGCTTGTGCTTGGCCTCGTTGGTGTACACCACCATGCCGCCCAGCAGCACGGCGCTGGCGCCGGGGATGTCGGTTATGGCCTTGGTGAACTCGCCGCCGGTGCAGCTCTCCGCCGCGGCGACGGTCACGCCGCGCTCTATCATCAGCCTGGTCGTGTACTCGGCCAGGTTGGCGCAGTCCATGCCGTAGGCCAGCTCGCCGAACATGCCCCTGACGCGCTCCACGACGGGCGCCATCATCTCCTCGGCCTTCTCGGCCGTGGGGGCGCTGGCGGTGACGCGCACCAGGCACTCGCCCTGCTTGGCGTAGGGAGCCAGGGTCGGGTTGGTCAGCTCGTTCATATAGTCGCGCAGGCGGTACTCCATCTCGCTCTCGCCGATGCCGAAGAAGTGGATGTTGTGCGAGGCTATGACGCTGTCGGACAGGGCGGCGAGGATGGGTCTCACGCGGTATTGCAGCATGGGGCGGCACTCTCCCGGGGGGCCGGGGAGCATTATCACCAGCACGCCGTCCGCCGTGAAGGTGCAGCCGGGGGCGGTGCCCCAGTCGTTGCGCAGCGGCGTGGAACCCTCGGGCAGCATGACCTGCTGGAGGTTGTTCGGCGTCAGCTCGCTGTACTTGCGCTCCACCCACAGGTTGCGCAGCCACTGCTCCTCGCCCTTGTTCAGCTCCAGCTTCAGGCCGAAGGCCTCGGCCAGCGCGCTCTTGGTCAGGTCGTCGCAGGTCGGCCCCAGGCCGCCGGTGGTTATTATCATGTCCGCGCGGGACTTGGCGCGCTGCACGGCCTCGATGACGCGCCCGGGGTTGTCGCCGACCACGGTCTGCCAGTAGACGTTTATGCCGTACTCGCTCAGCAGCAGGGCGACGTCGGCGGCGTCGGTATTTATAGTGGTGCCGAGCAGCAGCTCGGTGCCGACGGAGATGATCTCAGCCTTCAATGTCTATCCAGATCCTTTCAACGCCCTCCACGGCCTCGCGGACGAGCGAATCTATATCCAGCGCGCTCTCTGCGGCCTCCACGTCCTCGAGACGCGGCTTGGTGCGCGGGTGGCGCGGGGTGAACACGGTGCAGCAGTCCTCATACGGGAGGATGGACGTCTCAAACGTGCCGATGTTCCGCGCGTGGCGGACTATCTCCTCCTTGTCCATGCCGACCAGCGGCTGGAGTATGGGCTTCATGGTCACGGCGCGGGTGCAGGCCATGGCCTCCATGGTCTGGCTGGCCACCTGGCCGAGGTTCTCGCCGGTGACGATGGCCTTGCAGGAGTTCTGGTCGGCCAGTATGTCCGCGATGCGCATCATGAACCGGCGCATGACCAGCGTGAAATACTCCTCCGGGCACTTGGCGCGCATCTCCTCCTGTATGTGCGTGAACGGCACCACCAGCAGGCACATCGCGCCGCAGGAGGGCACCAGCTCGCGCGCGAGGCTGACGACCTTCTCCTTGGCCGCCTCGCTGGTGTAGGGGAAGCTGAAAAAGTGCACGGGCACGAGCTTTACGCCGCGCCGGGCTATCATATAGCTGGACACGGGCGAATCTATGCCGCCGGAGAGCAGCGTGATGGCGCGCCCGTTGGAGCCGACCGGCATACCTCCCGCGCCGGGCGTGGGCGCGGCGTGGACATAGGCGGCGTAGTCGCGCACCTCCAGGTGCACGACCAGCTCCGGGCGGCGCACGTCGACCTTCGTGTCCGGGAAGGCGTCGGCCAGCAGGCCGCCGACGTACTGGCTCAGCTGTATGCTGGTCATGTGGAAGCTCTTGTCCGAGCGGCGCGTCTCCACCTTGAAGCTCCTGGCGGCGAGCATGTCGTCGCGCAGGTACTCGCGCGCCTTTTCAAAGATCGCGTCCTCGTTCTTCTCGCAGGCGGCCGCGCGGGTCAGCGCGATTATGCCGAACACGTGGCGCATGGCCTCGAAGGCCTCGTCCATGTCCGCTCTCTCGTCCTCCGGCTCTACATACACGGTAGACTGCACGCAGTAGACGCGGAAGTTGCCTATCTGCTTGAGCCGCTTGCGGATATTGGCGAGCAGCTTCTGCTCAAAATAGCGCTTGTTCAGCCCCTTGAGCACGACTTCGCCCTGCTTGAGGAGTATAATGTCCTTCAAAAAAATCACCTTTATATCTTTTGCGCATAATTACAGCATATTCTATCACACCGCATCCGCAAACGCAAGAACCGCCCGGGATTTTACCGGGCGGTCTGAGCTCAAATTCTTACCGGCGAAGGCGCGTCATTCCTCTGCCGTATCCAGGTCGAAGCTGCGGTACTGGATGGCCTCGGCGAGGTGCGCGCTTTGTATCTCCGCGCTGCACGCCAGGTCGGCTATCGTGCGCGCCACGCGGAGGATGCGGTCATAGCTGCGGGCGGTCAGGCCCATGGCGTTGTACGCCTGCTCCATGAGCGCCGAGCACTCGTCCGACAACCGGCAGAAGCGCTCCAGCTCCTTCGGCCCCATGTGCGCGTTGCAGTCCACGCCGTTGCCGCGCATACGCTCGCGCTGCACGGTGCGCGCCGCGTCCACGCGCTTTTTTATCTCCCGCGACGGCTCGGCCTCGGCCTTGCCGGACAGCTCCGCGTACTCCAGCGCGGGCACCTCGACGGCGATGTCTATGCGGTCGAGCAGCGGCCCCGACACGCGGGCGCGGTACTTCTTCAGCTCCGCCGGCGAGCAGGTGCACCTGCGCGTCGGGTGGCCGTACCAGCCGCAGCGGCAGGGGTTCATCGCGCACACCAGCATGAACCGGCTGGGATACGTGGCGCTGCCCGCCACGCGCGCCACGGTGACGCAGCCGTCCTCCAGCGGCTGGCGCAGCGCCTCGCGCACGTCGCGGTGGAACTCCGGCAGCTCATCCAGGAACAGTATGCCGTTGTGGGCGAGGCTCATCTCACCGGGCTGGAGCTGCGCCCCGCCGGACATGGCCGCGGCGGAGATGGTGTGGTGCGGCGAGCGGAACGGCCGCTCGTCCACCACGGGGTGCGCGCTGCTGGTGAGACCCGCGACGGAGTGTATCTCCGTGGTCTGGAGCATCTCCGCGCGGCTCATGTCCGGGAGGATGCCCACTATGCGCTTGGCCAGCATGCTCTTGCCCGCCCCCGGCGGCCCGACCATCAGGATATTGTGCCCGCCCGCGGCCGCGACCTCCAGCGCGCGCTTGACCGCCGCCTGACCCTTGACCTCGGCGAAGTCCGCCCCGCCGGAGCGGCGCGAGTGCACGCGCGGCGGCTCCGCGCGCTCCAGCTCCGTCCTGCCGCGGAAGTACTCCAAAAGCTCCTCCACGCTCCCCGCTCCGTAGACCTCCACGCCGTCGGCGAAGGCTGCCTCGCTGGCGTTTTCGGCGGGGACGAACAGGCGGCGTATCCCCGCCCTCGCGGCGGCGAGCGCCATCGGCAGCGCGCCGCGCACGGGGCGCAGCGCCCCGGCGAGGGACAGCTCGCCTATGAACGCGCAGTCCTCCGGCGGCTCTTTTATCTCCCCCGCCGCGGCGAGGATGCCCAGCAGCACGGGCAGGTCGTAGGTCGTGCCCGCCTTTCGCGTGTCCGCCGGAGCCAGGTTGACCGTGATGCGCGACACGGGGAAGTGCAGCCCCGAATTCCTGATAGCGGCGCGGACGCGGTCGCGCGCCTCCTTGACCGCCGCGTCCGGCAGTCCGACTATGTTGAACTCCGGCAGCCCCTGCGCGGTCGAGCACTCGACCGACACCTCGTAGCCGCCTATGCCCCTTATGCCCAGTGAGCGTACTCTGGATACCATTTTACCCCTCCCCAGATGCAGTAAAAGACCCCGCCGCGCACTGCGGCAGGGTCTTGCGGTTTTATGCGAGCGACTTCTTGACCACGTCAACAAACGCGTCGGCCATGACGGAGATGTCCAGCGACACGGTGACGGAGTCGAAGCCCTGTTTGAAGTACCCGTTCGCGGCCTCGGCGCTGCCGCAGAACATGACGGAGAGCTTGCCGTGCTTTTTGCACACGTCCAGGACGTGCGCGACGGCGTTTATGTGTCTCTCGTTTGCAAAGTCGCCGGGGATGCCGAGGGCGATGGACAGGTCGAACGGCCCGATGAATATGCCGTCCACGCCGTCCATGCCGAGGATCTCGTCTATGTTCTCAAGGCAGCCCATGGTCTCGCACTGGGGCAGGAGCAGCGTGTTGTGGTTGGCGCGCTCCATGTATCCGCCCATGCCTTCGGCGTAGCACTCGGCCATGCCCCAGCCGCCGTCACGGCTCGGACAGTAGCCGCGTCCGCCCAACGGCGCGAACTTGGCGTACTCGACCAGCTTCTTCACCTCGTCCACCGTCTCGACGCCGGGGACGATCAGTCCGGCCGCGCCCACGTCGAGCATCTTCAGCACGGGGCTGCGCTGTATGGCGTCCACACGCACGAAGGGCGCAAGCCCCGCCCCGGAGGCGACGCCCACCAGCTCCGCCGCGTGCTCGGCGGCGATGGGGCTGTGCTCCATGTCTATTATTACGTAGTCCAGACCCGTGTAGGCCAGCGCCTCGATAGCCGGCGCGCTGAGCAGGTGCGTAAACGTGCCGAGGCTCTTGTCCCCGGCGTGGAACTTCTCAAGTACGCGGTTTTCCATATCTCTGCCTCCCATCGCAAAATGCGTTCTCTCTCAATCAAATACTACCACAGGCAGGCTGCCGCGTCAAATAAATATGGGGATACGGGGGCGGCCACGCCCCCGGGGGATGCGGGGGCGGCCACGCCCCCGGGGGTGGAGCAACCCGGAGGGTTGCAGAACCCCTGGGGCGCTTTCTTTGGTCTTGGCCAAAGAAAGCGTCCCAGACCCCGAAAGGA
>OJQW01000495.1_pt1 | contig 17100 bp, 22 predicted proteins | sample 1599041 | NCBI WGS metagenome assembly OJQW01 (sample SAMN03922518, study PRJEB24848) | human gut metagenome | isolation source: stool sample | host: Homo sapiens | place: Germany | collected 2010-02
TGAAGCAGCGCGTGGCCATCGCCCGCGCCCTGGCCATGGACCCCGAGATCCTGCTCTTTGACGAGCCGACGAGCGCGCTCGACCCCGAGATGGTCGGCGAGGTGCTGTCCGTCATGCGCTCTCTGGCCGACGACGGCATGACCATGCTGGTCGTCACGCACGAGATGGCCTTTGCGCGCGACGTCTCCGCCAACGTCGTGTTCATGAAGGACGGCGTGATTTGGGAGCAGGGCGGCCCCGACGTGCTGTTCACGAACCCCGAGCGCCAGGAGACGCGCGACTTCCTCTCGCGCTTCATGGCGAGATAAAACTACCCCGGCAAGGGACGGCGTCCCGTGCCGGGGTGTTTTTATGCCATGCCGAGCGGGATATGTATCTCGCAGCCTCCGCCGTGCAGCGTGAGAATGGGTCGGTAGGTGCCCTTGCTGTCCAGGGAGTAGATGACCTCCGCGCGCTCTATGTGCACCTCGCCCTCGGGCAGAGTGTCCCAGCAGGAGTAGTCGCCGCGGTGCAGTATGGTCTCGCACTCCGCGGCGCTCAGCGGCTGAGCCGAGCCTATGGCCGAGAGATCGTAAATGGCGTAGCGGATGCGCGCAAGGCCGTCTTCTGTGACCGCGACCGACACCTCTCCGCCTTTGCCGTCCGTGGGCTTGAGCGTGAAGATATAGCTATATTCGTCGGCGGACAGATCCGCGCCCTCCGGGATCTCCACGCCCCAGTCCAGGGCGGAGGCGCGCAGCTCGTCCTCGGTGAGGCCGGGCTTTAGCTCGTGCCCGCTCTGCCGGACGGTGTAGTCCTCCATTTCTATCTCGCGGCCTGCGTAGTGGTAGATGCACATGCGCTGCTGGGAGCTGTCGCGGAACCACGCGGACTCGTCGTAGAGGTCCTCGGAGTCTATCTCCGTGCCGAAGCGCGCAAAGAACGCGGCGGCGTATTCGCGCGCATCGTCCAGCGTCCCGGTCTCGGCGGTGTAGACGGGCAAGTCCTGCGCCGTGAGGCCGGAGATGAAGCCCGCCGCCTCGTCCGAGAAGCTGACTTCGCCCGTCACCGGCTGACCGTAATACACGTCGTATGTACCCTCGCCGTAGGGCGTGGCGCCGTAGACCGCCCAGGCGGCGAAGGGCGGGGTCAGGCACAGCAGCGTTAGCACGAGCGCAAGCGTCCCGCGCCCCGGCTTCCGGGCGCGAAAGCCCATGCAGCAGCGAGCCAGGGCGAAGCCGCAGACGGTGCCGAGGGTGTTGTTGAACAGGTCGTCCACGTCGGCTATGCCCAGCCCGAACAGGTACTGCAAGACCTCGACCAGCAGGGAGGTCAGCGCGCCGAGCGGTATAACGAGCCAGCGCTTCCTGCTCTCGCCGAAGGGCAGGGCGAAGAAAAAACCGAACGGCACGAAGATGAGTATGTTCATCAGCTCGTTGAGAAAGCCGTGGGAGGTGAAGCTGCGCGTGAGCTGCCTGTAGCCGTAAAACAGCTCAAAGTTGGTCCCGGCGTAGTAGCTGCCGCCATGGCCGCTGCGCAGCACGAGCAGGAACAAGATCGCAAAGAGGTAGGACGCGGAGACGAACAGCCAGACCTTCCAGCCCCTGGACAGGCTGCGCCCCCGCCGTTTGAGCAGAGCGGCCACGATCAAATACGCCAGAGCGCCCAGTATGAGCGCCGCAATCAAGGCCGGCATGTAGTATATCAACAAGCTGATAAAGGTTCTCATGGCTGTCTCCTCTCCGGTATGTGGTGTGCTTGTGACGCCCCCGGAGCCGGAAATGTTCCCAAAAATCCCCGGGTCGTATCGAAACGACCCGGGGATCGGTCTATCTGGGGATGCCCTCGTCCAGCTTGAGCAGGATGGGGCGGGAGAGCCGGAAAAGTATATATCCTATGACTCCGCCGGCGGTGTTCATTATAAGGTCGGTGACGTCGGCTGCGCGCCTTCCGGCAGCCGCTCCCCAGCAGTAGAGGAACTGCACGCACTCGATCATCAGACTGGCGAGGAGGCTCAGCAGAAATACTTTTATGATCCCGCGCTTTTTCAGCGTGGGCAGCAGGAAGCCCATGGGCAGGAACATGATGCAGTTGAGGACTATCCCGCTCTGGGCGCCAAGGTAGCCGCGCTTGAGGTCGCGGAAGGGCTCCAGGTTTATTTCTTCCAGGGCGTTTCCGTTCGCGCCGGGTAGGACAAGCTGGAAGGGCATGAGTGTCACGCATATCACCATGCAGACGTAGAGGTAAAACAGAGTGAACCACACCCGGTAGCGGCCGTCGCGCTTTTTAAGGCGCAGCTTGTAGATAAGCGCGTATACGGCGGCCAGCAGCGCAAAGTCAAAAATCAGGTCGAACATGACGAGTCCTTTCGTAAGGGAAATGCCCGACTATGATAACACACCGCATGTTACAGGTCAAGCGCCGGGACCGACCGCACGGCGCGAGGGGCGTACCCTCCGAGCGTGGAAAGCACGATCGAGTATCACTCCAGCCACTCCCGCAGCGTGGCTATCGCGCGCCGCTCCAGCCGCGAGACCTGCACCTGGGAGACGCCTATGACCCGGGCGGCGGCGTCCTGGGTCATGTCGTGGAAATAGCGCAGGGAGATGACCTGCCTTTCCCGCTCCGGCAGGTGGTCTATGGCCTCGCGCAGCGAGACGCGCTCGAGCACGCGCTCGGTCTCGCTGTCGTCGCCGAGCAGCTGCTCCAGGGTGAAGCCGTCCTCGCCGGACTCGCGCTGCAGACTCTCGGCGGGGCTGGCGGCGGTCTCTGCCACGGCGATGTCCTCGGGGGTTAAGCCCGTCTCGGCGGACAGCTCGCTGAGCGTCGGCTCGCGCCCGAAGCGCTGCTCCAGCGTCTGGCGCGCGGAGCGTATGGCCATGGCGCGCTCCTTCAGCCCGCGAGAGACCTTCACGGAGCCGTCGTCGCGCAGGAAGCGGCGTATCTCGCCGGAGATCTTGGGCACGGCGTAGGTGGAAAACTGTGTGCCGTAGCTCTCGTCATAGCCGGCGATGGCCTTCAAAAAGCCCACGCAGCCGAGCTGATAGAGGTCGTCCGAGTCCACCCCACGCCCGAAAAACCGGCGCGCCACGCTCCAGATGAGGCCGGAGTTGTCGTTGACCAGCTTTTCCGCGGCCTCGCGGTCGCCCTCCCGGGCCGAGCGCAGGCAGCTGAGCGCCTCGTCCGTCATGCCCTTGTCCGGCGTGCGATGGTTCTGCGCATGGTCACGGTGGTGCCCTTGCCTGGCTTGGAGCGGACGGTCAGCTTGTCCATGAAGCTCTCCATGATGGTGAAGCCCATGCCGCTGCGCTCCTCGCCGCCCGTGGTGAACAGCGGCTCGCGCGCCCTGGCCACGTCCTCTATGCCCCGGCCGGAGTCCTTGACGGATATCTCCAGCGTGTCGCCGCCGAGTATGCGTAGGCGCATGGTCACCTTGCCCAGGCTGTCGGGGTAGGCGTGGACGATGCAGTTGGTCACTGCCTCGCTGACCGCGGTCTTGATGTCGCCCAGCTCGTCCATCGTGGGGTCGAGCTGCGCGGCGAAGGCCGCCGCCGCGGCGCGCGCGAAGCCCTCGTTCACGCTGCGGCTGGGGAATTCAAATTTTATGTAGTTTTCCGCCTTCATTGCCTGCTTCCTCCTCTTACGGGTATCATCCGCTCTATGCCCGAGGCGTCGAGCACCCTGAGCGGCTGCTTGGCCGGGTTCGCTATGCTCGCGCGTCCGCCGCACTGGCGCATACGCCGGTCGGTCTTGAGTATCAGCGCTATGCCGGACGAGTCCATGAACGTCAGCGCCGACATGTCCAGCACCGCGTCGCGGGGCATGTACTCGTCAAGCAGGCGCTCTATCGCCTCCATGCCCTCCCGCGCGCCGTGGTGGTCCAGCTCTCCGGCGAGATGTATGATGAGACGGCCGGAGCCGTAATCAGCCGTAATCTGCATTTGTACGCCCTCCTTTGCTTAATTTTACGTTATGCGCATCGCGAATCCGCGCGAAGCGAGTCGGCGGCGCAGAAAAAGACATGTTGCTGTTTTGAGGTAATTATTTATCGTTATTCAATAAATAATTCTTGCAATTCGATGTAGTGCGTGTTATACTCGGCGTGAAAGGCGGTGCTTTTTATGAAACAAAAGGGGCTATCTGTCTGGCTGAGGGCGGTGCTGTGCTTCGGGGGGCTGTTTATACTTTTCCTCGCGCTGGTGCTGATACCGAGGCTGGGGCAGCACGTCGTGCTGGACTATCCCGAGCTGGAGCACATGTACCTGCCGTGCCTTATATTTTTCTGGGTGACCGCAGCGGTTGCGCTCATTTTTATCGTGCTGGTGTGGAAGATAGCGGTGGAGATAGGCCGCGACAACAGCTTCTGCCATGAAAACGCCAGGCGGCTGAGCATCTGCGGCAACCTTGCGCTTGCGGACACCGTGCTGTATCTCGCCGCGGGCTGCGTGCTGGGGTTCATGCACCTGCTGCACATCACCTTGCTGATAGCCGGGATAGTGATCTGCTCCATCGGCGTGGCAGTGGCCGTCTGCTGCGCGGCGCTCTCGCATCTGACGCGCAAGGCGGCGGACATGCAGAGCGAGAACGACCTCACGGTCTGAGGTGCGGCATGATAAGGATCAACCTGGACGTAATGCTCGCAAAGCGCAAGATGAGCCTGACGGAGCTGTCCGAGCGGGTGGGCATCACCATGGCCAACCTCTCCGTGCTCAAGACAGGGAAGGCTAAGGCCGTGCGCTTTACCACGCTGGACGCGCTGTGCCGCGCCCTGGACTGCCAGCCGGGGGACATATTGGAGTACGTGGTTGAAGAATAGGGCGGCAGCGCCCGGTAAAGGAGGAGATCACTACGGAGAACACCGGAACTGAGCGCCGGTTTTCGGCGCAGGATTGGATGATACTTGCCCTGGGTCTTGTCCTGGCTCTGCTGTGGCGGGAAGTGTTTTCGCTGGAGAGCATAATGGAGGGCGTCCCGGCGCTGGGCGCGGCCGTGTTCACGCTGTGCGCCTGGGCGGCGGCGCTGCTGGCCATGGGCAGGCGCGCCAGGTGGACGAAGGCGAACATATACGCCTCCGTGTGCATACTGGCTCTGGGCGTGAGCTGCGCCTTTCAGCCGGATCACATCATCCGCCTGCTCAGCTTTCTTGTTATACTCGCGGGCAGTGTGCTCGCCTACCTCGCGCTGTCGGGCGTGGAGCGCTGCGCCATCACCGACGCGCGAATACTGCCCGACGCATTCGTGGACACCTTCCGCGGCCTCTTTAAGAACTGGGGCGCGCCGTTCAGAGCCGTGGGCGCGCTCGCGCCCGGCGACAAGAAGTCGCTGGGCGGCGTGGCTCTGGGCGTGCTGATAGCCGCGCCTATCCTGATAATTGTCATAAGCGGGCTGTCCTCGGCCGACGCGGTGTTCGACTCGGTCTTTTCCGGGGCGGTAGACTGGCTCGACAGCCTGGACATATTCACCACGATATGGCGAGCACTGTGGACTGTGCTGCTCGCGCTGGCGTTTTTCTCGGCGCTCTACTTCCTGCGCCACCAGCCTCAGCGCCTGGAGTCGGACATGGAGCCTTTGCGCCTGCCGGTGAGCGCGCTTATAACGGTGCTGGCGCTGCTGGTGCTGATTTGCGGCGTCTTTGCGGCGATACAGTTCCGCTATCTGTTCGGCGGCGAGGAGGCGGCGGCCATGTCGGGCGGCTGGGCGGAGTACGCGCGCAGCGGGTTCTTCGTGCTAATCCGCGTCGCCGCCGTGGTCTGCTGCGCGGCGCTCGGCTGCTCGCGCGCCAGCCGGGAGAACGTGGCGGCGAGGGTGCTGTCCGTCGTGCTGGTGCTGCTCTCGCTGGTCATGCTGGCCTCCGCCGCCTACAGGCTGCACCTTTACGTGTCCGCCTACGGCCTGAGCGTCACGCGCGTGATGGCGGTCTGGGCTATAGCCGCCGTGGGCGTGTGCCTGGTGCTCGTGGGCGTGAAGTCGCTGACCTCGACCTTCAGGTTCTGGCCGTGGGCGGCCGCGATAGTGCTGGCGATGTGGACGCTGTTCTCCTTCGTGAACGTCCACGCGCTGGTGGCGCGGTACAATGTAGACGCCTACCTGGACGGGAGGCTGGAGACGGTGGACGTGGAGTATCTGAAATACCTGTCCCCGTCCGCGCTGGAGCCGCTTTACGACCTGCGCGCCGCGGTCGAAAACGGCGAGGCCGGTTCGGAGCTGTCCGTGCCGCTGGACGACGCGATAGAGTGGCTGGAAAACTGGGAAGCCAGGAGATGGACGGCGATAGTGCTCAGATGAGTAATGCCCCCGGGAAGCAAAAGCTTCCCGGGGGCAAACCCGTTTGCGGGCCGGAGATGTCAATCAGGCGCCGCTATTCCGAACAGAAGAAAATCCAAAACCCGGTGGGCGGCGGCCTCAAAGCTTAACGGCGAGCCGTCTGTGAGCCTGGAGAGCAGCTCCGGGAGCAGCCCCTCGGCGGCGTCGAACCAGAGCATGGCGTCGCGCTCGCTGACGCCCTCGCGCAGGCGCACCAGCTTCAGCAGCGAGGACAGGAGCCGCAGGTTGCACTCTTTTACCGGCGCTCGCAGCCGGCTTATCTCCTCCGCAAGCTGGGGCGGCGTCCGCAGCATCGCGTCCTCGAACACAACGCGCATGTTGCGGTTCTCGGCGAAGAAGCGCTCCCTGGTCATGAAAAAGCCGGAGAGCAGCTCGCCGGCGCTGCCGGCGCTCGCCCCGGCGAGATACTCGTCCAGGCGCGCGGCCAGAGCCGTGAACATGGCTCGGACGCACTCGCAAAAGAGCTCGTCCTTGCCGGTGTAGTAGTGGTACATCAGTCCCTTGGAGATGCCGCCGCGGGCGCATACGCCGTCTACAGTGGCGGAGGCGTAGCCGCGCTCGCCGAATTCGGCTAGTGCGGCGTCCAATATAGCGGCAAGGCTCTTTTGCCTGCGCTCAGTGCGAGTCATGCGCTCAGCTCCTCACGTTGATTGTTTTTCCCCGCCTGACCCAGCTCGCCGGCCCACTCAAAGCCCTTCCTGGCCATGAACACGGCGATGATCTCGTTGATGACGGCCGCAGCCGCTATCGTGCCCTGCAGCAGCTCGGCGCAATCGGGCGCGGCGCCGGAGAGCACGGAGACGGCCACGCCGGTGAACACCAGCGAGACTCCGGAGTGCGGGAGCAGGGTGAAGCCGAGGTATTTTTTTACCGTGGCGGGCGCGTGGGTCATGGCCGCGCCCACATACGCGCCTGAGTATTTTCCGATGGCGCGCGAGATGATATACACCGCCGTATATATCCCAGCCCCAAACACCAGATGATAGTCCAGCGGCGCGCCGAGGTTGAGTATCAGGATTATCAGCGAGACGCTGATGACGGGATTCATCACCTTCATCACGCCCGCGAGCTTTTCAGCCGGTATCATATTGGCAAAAGCCGTGGAGAACGCCATGCCCAGCAGCATGAAGTTCAGTGAAGCGCCGGTCAGCACGTTTTCGTTCAGATACATGGCCAGCAGCGCCGTGGCCATGAGCACCGCGAGCATGGAGACTATGGTGGCCGCGTTGGAGCGCGTGCGGCGCATGATAAGTCCGGCGAGGACGCCGGTCACGGCGCCGATGAACACAGGGGCGAAGACTATCGCCAATGTGGCGAGAAAGCTCACGCCGCCGGCGGCCAGGGCGGAGGACACCCAGGCGATGACGCCGAAGAACACCACCGCGCCCACCAGGTCGTCCAGCGCCGCCATCGGGATGAGCGTGCTGGTGACCGGACCTGCGGCCTTTGCCTCGTTGACTATCGACAGCGAGGGCGCCGGGGCGGTCGCCAGGGCGATGCCGCCGAAAATCGCGGCGAGGTACAGCGGCGTGCCCGTAAAATAGAATATCACGCCGAACACCAGCGTGACAACAAAAAATGTGCCGAGGGACTCGGTGATCGTGGTCACGACTATCTGCTTGCCGGAGCGCTTCATCTCCGACCATATGAGCTCGGTGCCTATCATGAGGCCGACGACGGATTCAAGCAGACTCTCGGCGGTGGTGAACCAGGCGGATTCCATGACCGCGTTGTTCATCAGTCCGAGCGCGTGAGGGCCGAGCGCCATGCCGGTTATCAGCCAGCCGAGTATGGCGGGGAGATGCAGCTTGGCCACCAGCCGGCCGACCAGGTAAGCTATGGCCGCGGTCAGCAGCAGGCGGAGAATTTCGAGTACGATATCCATGTTGAGCAGTCCTTTTGAATAAAATAGACGGTAACGTCTGTTTTTGAGTATAGCACAAACCGACGATACCGTCTATTAATTTTCCGTGAACTTTATTCGCACCAACGCTGTTGACAACGCTGCGTAAATGCGGTACAATATTCAAGCTCAAAATGCCCCCGTACCTCACCAGGATAGAGGGTCCGCCTCCTAAGCGGAATGTAGTGCGTTCGAGTCGCGCCGGGGGTGCCATGGATGACCGCTGTAAGCCTCTTTGGTTTACAGCGGTTTTTGCTTGCGCAAATGAATCGCCGCGAATGGTTTGGCGGCGAGTATAAAATTGACACATGGGGAAAACGGACTTATACTGGTGTTGAATCTGACAGGAGAGTGCGCCATGGAACTGCAAGATTATTTCCCCATCTGGAAAAACCTCACCCCCGGGCAGCAGCGTCAGCTGGCGGACAGCGCGTTCGGCCGCCGCGTAAAAAGAGGCGCCGTTCTGCACGGCGGCGGCGCGGACTGTACCGGACTGCTGCTCGTCCGCCGCGGCCAGCTCAGGGCATACATCCTCTCGGACGAGGGACGGGAGATAACGATATACAGGCTGTTCGAGCGGGACATCTGCCTGTTTTCCGCGTCGTGCATCATTCGCTCCATACAGTTCGAGGTGATAATCGAGGCCGAGAAGGACACCGAGCTGTGGGTCATCCCCCCGGACATCTATAAACGGGTCATGGAGGAGTCGGCTCCGCTGGCCAACTTCACCAACGAGATAATGGCGACGCGCTTTTCAGAGGTCATGTGGCTGATAGAGCAGGTGCTGTGGAAAAGCCTGGATCGGCGGCTGGCGCACTTCCTGCTGGCCGAGAGCGCGCTTGAGGAGACGGACACGCTGAAAATCACGCACGAGACCATAGGCAGGCACATGGGCACGGCCCGCGAGGTGGTGACCAGGATGCTGCGCTACTTCCAGGGCGAGGGGCTGGTGAAGCTCTCGCGCGGAACCGTGGAGCTGTCCGACAGGGAGCGGCTGGAGAGCCTCGCCGGCGGCTGAGAACGTAAAGGAAAAGCATAAGGCGCCTTTGCCGGGGAGGGAACCGGTGCAGGCGCCTTATGTTTATTTTGCTTTGACGCGGCATATGAGCTGAGTCATGGTCCCCATGGGGCAGTAAACGCACCAGCTTCGGGGCTTGAACAGAACCATTGTGATAAGCCCCAAAACGGTCGACGTCAGCATAACGCCGTAAAAGCCGAATGCAAACTGAGCCACGCCGGGGTGGAGCAGCGTCCCGTGGTAGGCCCAGTCCCAGGGCAGCCGGAAGGTCCACAGCAGAGTGACCGCCTGCCCCGGCTCACGCGCTCCGGCAAAGACCAGGTATGTGCTCCAGAGCATCTGGGCGAACATCACCAGGAAGAACGCAAGGAAGCCGTAACGGAACGCCTTGCTCCTCATCCACCTCGGGATGTCCCTGCGGCGCGACAGGCCGAATCTCCCGCCTACGACGGCGAAAAGCTGGCCGCGGCCGCAGTACCGGTTGCAGTATCCCTTTGTGCCGCTGACTGCGGATATTATGAGCGGTATAAGGAAGCACAGCAGCCCCAGCCAGGCAAAGAGTATGTTGAAAAAGCCGAGGATAAGATAGGCCAGAGAGGCGATCCACAAGTAGTCGTACCAGCGCTTTTTCATCATGCGACCTCCCTGACCGAGATGACGGACGCCGGACATTCCCTGGCGCACCTGCCGCAGCCGACGCACCTGCTCTCATCCACTGTGGCCGCAATGCCGCGAACCACCTCGATCGCCTTAGTGGGACACACCTTGACACAGCACCCGCAGGCTACGCATGAGCCGGCGTCCACAACTGCTCTCCTGCGCTTTTTCTCAATACCCATATCATTTCCTCCCGTACTGGATGTGACGAGTATAGCGCAGATCGCCCCGCGCTTCCGTGACCTTATCACATATGCGAACGCTCCGGCGCAAAGCTTCCGCACCGGAGCGTTTGTATCAGCGCTCGATCGCCCCTCTCCACGAGGCGATGCCGCCGATGTTTTTCACGTTGGTGTAGCCCATCCGACGCAGAGCCGCCGCGGCCTGGCCGCTCCTGGCGCCGCTGTAGCAGTAGACGTACAGCGGGGTGCTCTTGCCGGCCGGTATGGGCTGCGAGCCGGATATGTCCTGCAAAGGCACGTTCCTGCTGCCGGGTATGTGGCCTTCGCCATACTCCCGGGCGCTGCGGACGTCCAGGAGGACGGCTCCGGGCGCGGAGCCGAACTCCCTGACGCCCTCATTTATGTCGGGACGCCTGAAGCCGTCGAAGAATCCCATGCCTCAAATTCCTACAGCAGTGCCAGGATCTGAGCCTTCGGCCTGGCGCCCACGGTCTTGTTCGTGATTTTGCCGTTTTTCATGACCACCAGCGTGGGTATGCTCATGACGCCGAACTGTGCCGACAGCTGCGGCTCCTCGTCTACGTTCACTTTTCCGACCTTGATGTCGGCGCGCTCGCCGGCGATTTCGTCCACCAGCGGACCCACCATGCGGCAGGGGCCGCACCAGGGAGCCCAGAAGTCCAGCAGAACGGGCTTCTCCGAGTTGAGCACTTCTTCCTGAAAATTGGCTTTGTTGATGTTGATAACGGACATGTAAGCGCCCTCCTTTGTGTTTCTTTCTGAGCCTATTATACCCGTTTTCAGCCTGAGTTCAGTGACATTGTCACCGTTGGGCAAAGCGTGAGCCGCCCCGCCGGGCGGCTCACGCTGGAGACTGTCAAAAAAGGCCCTCGACGGCCTTTTTTGACAATAAAGTCCCCCGTCGTCGTCGCAAGCTGCATATCCTTCGCTCCCGGCTAAAGCCGAGAGCTCAGTCATTTCGCTGCTCCTCCTCTCCCACGAAGTGCATTCTGCACTTCGTGGGATCCATAGGCGGCCGATGGAGACCGGCGCTGCGCTTCGCGCCTCGGTTGTCCGCCAAAGGCGGACAATTCGACACTTCGCTCCGCGAGAAGTATTTTCGGCAACGTACACGCCGCCGCCGAAAATGATTTTAGTCCCTTTCGCGCCCACAGGGCGCGAAACTCTGCGAGGCTTTTTCGACAAGCTGAAGCGTGAGCCGCACCGCCGGGCGGCTCATGCTCGCTTATTCGGCGATCATATCTATGCCTGTCTGAAGCGTGGCGGCGTCGATTGCGCCCCTGGCGTGCGCGATGGCATAGCCCTCCGCGTCAATGAAATAGGTCGCGGGCAGCGAGTACGCGCCGTAGGCCATGGCCGCGTCGGCCTCGGTGTCATAGAACACGGGGAAGGTGTAGCCCTGCCCGGCGATGAACTCCTGCGCGGACTCGAGCGTCTCGCGGCCTGTGGTGACGTTGACCATCAGGAACTGGACCTCGCCCTCCAGCTCCAGCTGCTTTTCCTGAAAATGCGGCATCTCCATACGGCACGGACCGCACCAGCTGGCCCAGAAGTTCAAAACCACCGGCTTGCCGAGGTAGTCCGACAGACGCACCTCGTTGCCGGCTCCGTCATAGACGGTGAAGTCCGGGGCGAGCACCGGCTGCGGAGCCTCCGACTGCGCAGCGCCGCTCTGCTCCGGGCCGGCGTCGGCGGACAGCTGGTTCGTGTCCACGGCGCCGCCCAGCGTGGTGTACAGCAAATACGCGCCTCCCAGCAGGAGTAAAAGCGCGAGCAGAATGATAAGTACGGTTCTTTTCTGTTTCATGGCGTCTCCTTAACTCAAAACGGCGAGCAGGCGTCCCATCGTGCCGGTCGCCATCAGTATTCCGAGCACCACCAGCAGCGCGCCGCAAACGGCGTTGATGACCTTGTAGTGCGTCTTTATCCACCGGAAAGCGTTTTTAAGGTAGTCTATCAGCACCGCGCTGATGAGGAACGGTATGCCCAGACCAAGGGAGTAGGCCAGCAGCATGGCTACGCCCTCGAGCACGTGCCCTCGCTGCGAGGCCAGCATGAGGGCTGAGCCGAGGAAAGCCCCCACGCACGGAGTCCAGCCGACCGAGAAGATTATCCCGAACAGCATGGCGCGGAAAAAGCCCGTGGCCGAAGCGTTCACGGCCATACTGCCGCCGCGGAACAGCGTTGTTTTGAACACGCCCAGATAGCTCAGGCCGAAGAAAATTACTACAAGGCCGGAGACTATGTTGACCGCAGCCTGGTGTGAGCGGAGGAAACCGCCCAGAGTCCCGGCCAGCGCGCCGAGCGCCACAAAGACCAGCGTGAAGCCCGATACAAAGCCCGCTGCGGCAAGGAGCGTCCGGCGCACGCTCCTCTCGCCGCCGCCGGCGAAATACGAGACGTAAATCGGGAGCATGGGCAGCAGGCAGGGGGAGATGAAGGTTATGATGCCCTCCAGGAATGAAATCACATATTGCATTTGTCCTCACACCCCGTTCCTGTTATGCCGGACAGCAGCGCGCCGACGAGTCCCATATACGCCATGGAAATCCACGGACTGGAGGTGATGACGCACCCGCCCGTGGAGCAGCCGGCCAGCAAATAATAGGCCAGCCCCGCCAATGCGCCGGCTGCAATGAAGACCACGGGGCGGAGCAGCTTTTTCCACTTTTTCTTCATGCCGTATAAACCTCCTGCATCCCGCCGCGCCGGGAGCTTTTCCCGCCCGGGCGCAGCTTTTGTCTTACCGCACTATACACCGGCTCCGCCGCCGCGTCCGTGACTTGGTCACAGTCGGCTCCGCGCGGCCGGTCAGGGCTTATTATGCCCGGAGATTATAGTGAATTGTCCAAACGGCATTGTACTTTTGCCTTTTCGCGTTTTAGAATGTCAGCGTTGGGAGAGGTGAGAGCAGTGAAAATAACGACTGTCACAGCCACAGCGCTCGAAGTTGCTGATGCCGATGCTGCGCACCTTGCCGTGGCGCACGGCGGCCTCGAGACCGCGCCAGCCGGCCTTTACGTCGCCGAGGAAGTGGTGCAGATAGACGAGGTCAAGGTATTTAACGCCGAGGCGCTCGAGGGCGCGGTCGACGGCGGCCTCCGTGTCGCCGTACTCGGTGGGCCAGATCTTGGTGGTCAGCCAGATGTCCTCGCGCTTGACTCCGCTCTCCTTTATCGCCTCGCCGACCTCGCGCTCGTTGAGGTAGGCGTGGGCGGTGTCGATGTGCCTGTAGCCGGTCTTGAGGGCGGCGAGGACGCAGCGCTTGGCGTTGCCGTCGGCGGGCAGGCCAAAGGTGCCGAAGCCGAGGGCGGGCATCTTGGCTCCGTTGTTGAGGGTGATGTATTCCATATTTTATCTTCCTTTCTTGAATCAAAGCTTGCGGCCGTGCAGAGCCTGGACGAGCTTGGGGTCGGTGTGGTCTATGATCTCGCTGTGGCCGATGTCCAGCGCGGCGATCTCGCGCATCTCCTCGTCGGTGAGGGAGAAGTCGAAGACGTCGATGTTCTGCTCCATGCGCTCGCGGTGCGTGCTCTTGGGTATCACGACCACGCCGCGCTGCATGTTCCAGCGGAGCGCGACCTGACCCGCGCCCTTGCCGTACTTCTCGCCTATCTTGGTCAGCACCGGGTGCGTGAAGATGCCGTGCTTGCCCTCGGCGAAGGGCGCCCAGGCCATGGGCTGCACGCCGTACTCGCGCATGAGGCTGAGCGCGTTCTCCTGCTGGAAGAAGGGGTGCAGCTCCACCTGGTTGACGGCGGGCAATTCATCCACTGTCTCGCAGAAGTCGGCCAGGCGGTGCGGGTAGAAGTTGCAGACGCCAATGGCGCGTATCCTGCCCTCCTTGTACGCCTCGGTCATCGCGCGCCAGGCGCCGATGTAGTCGCCCATCGCCTGGTGTAGCAGGTAGAGATCGAGGTAATCCACGCCGAGATTTTCCATCGAGCGATCGATCGCGGCCTTTGCGCCCTCATAGCTGGTGTTGGTGACCCAGAGCTTGGTGGAGATAAAGAGGTCGGCGCGGTTCACGCCGCTCTTGGCTATGGCCTTGCCGACGGCGCTCTCGTTTCCGTAGCTCTCGGCGGTGTCGATGAGCCGGTAGCCGGTGTCGATGGCGTCGAGCACCACGCGCTCGCACTCGTCGAGGTCGCGGATCTGAAATACGCCGAAGCCCTCTTTGGGCATCTGAACGCCGTTTTTGAGTGTTACGTAGTCCATGATATATCCTCCTTCAGTTGTGTGTCTGATTGTTTGCGTAAACTATGTCCTTGAGTGTGACGTGCTCGTTCCGGTACCGGGAGCCGGGGTTCGGCTCCGGGGTCTTCATGGCTATGGCCTTCTGAGTGCAGGCGTGGGCGCAGGCCAGACAGCCCTGGCAGCGGGCGTAGTCAAAACGGGCCTTGCCGTCCTCTATGCGGATACAGCCGCCGGGACACACCCTTGCGCAGACGCCGCAGCCGATGCACTTGTCCGTCGCGTAAACAAGGCCGGGGAGCTTTTTCTCCGGAAGCTCGGCCTCGTACCTGAGAAAGAGCGCGTGAGCCTCGCGGTCGGAGTCCGTTACCGGCTCTATATAGCGCCTGCGCGCCGCGATGTCCGCCTTTATTTCGGCGAGCTGCTCCTCCACGTGCTTGTCCTCGGCGCGCTGCTCGTCCATGTCGAAGGCGGGCAGGTAGTTGTCCGCCATCAGCAGCGTGTGTATATACGCCGGAGCCTTGCCGGATGAGCGGCAGATGTCCGAGACTATATCGACGGCGTTGGCGTGCCGCGCGCCGTAGGTGGGGATGATGTACAGGTAAGGCGTTTCAAGCGTGACCTCGCGCAGGAAACGCTGCACCATCTCCGGCGGACGGTGGCCGAATATGGGGTAGACGACGCCTATCGTCTCGTCGGAAAAACGCCGCAGACAGCCGCAGCGCATGACCTGGGGTATGCTCATTATGTTTGTGTCGAACTGCCTCGCGGCGTAGAGGCTGTTGCCGGTGGCAGTGAAATAAAAGACCATTTGCTTTCGTCCTCTCGTGCTTTCTGGCAAAATCATAGCTCTGAGCGGCGCAAATGTACAATGCCGTTTTGGAAAGTTAGTATACGCCGAAGTTATACCTGCGCTTGCGCATATCCGTCGGAGGGGTTATAATCGGGCAAAAGGAGGGGCGATGATGCTGGAACTGTACGATTTGGAGAAACTTGTGGCCTTCAGGAGAGAAGGGACGCTTGTGGCGGCGTCGGAGAAGCTGCTTATATCGCAGCCCGCGCTCAGCCGCAGTATGCGCAAGCTGGAGGACGATATGGGCGTGGAGCTGTTCACGCGCAGCAAAAACCGCATGGAGCTCAACGAAAACGGCCTGCTGGCCGCGGATTTGGCGGAGAAGCTGTTGGGCGAGGCCGATTCGCTGGTTTCGCGCGTGCGCCAGCTCGATCGCTCCCGGCACACGGTGAGCGTCGGCTCCGTCGCGCCCGAGCCGCTGTGGGAGCTGGCCGCGGCCATAGGCAGCGCCTACCCCGGCATGACCGTGTCTTCGGGGCTGGCCGAGGCCGACGCGCTGCTGGCCGGAGTGCAGGACGAGACGTACTCCTTCGTGGTGCTGACTTTCGCGCCTCAGCTCCCGGGGGTGGAGGTTCTGCCCTTCGGCAGCGAAAAGCTCTGCTTTCTGCTGCCCATGAACCACCCGCTGGCGGGGGAGGCGGAGCTGCGCCTTGCGGATTTGAACGGAGAGACTATGCTGCTCCGACCCAACCTGGGTTTTTGGACCAGGACGCTCGAGAGCCTTCCGGATACCCGCTTCCTGGTGCAGCAGGAGGACTACGCCTTTGGCGAGCTCATCCGCGCAAGCAGCCTGCCGGCCTTTACCACAGACCGCGTCCAGCGGCGCTACGGGGCGACGGAGGGGCGCGTGGCCGTGCCCATATCCGACCACGGCACGAGCGTGGACTATTTCGTGGCCTATCGCAGCGCCGACAAAAAGCGCCTCGCCGCCGGGCTGAAGGTCATAGAGGCGTATGTGAGGTGAGGCTCCCCGACAGCGCCGGCCGCCAGAGAGGCGGGAACAACATTTAGCGATTTGACTATTGCATACCCACCACATATAGCGTATAATGTCCGGCGTGTGATTTCGGATAAGGAGAAGGATACATGGACGTCATAAAACGCAGCGGGGAAGTGCAGCGCTACGACCCGCACAAGATAACCGGCGCGATGCGCAAGGCCTTCGAGAGCGTGAACCAGGACTGCAATGAGGAGCAGCTCTCTGCCATGCTCGCACAGGTGGAGCGCGCGATGGGCACGCGGCCGCGCACGGTGGAGGCCATACAGGACGAGGTGGAGCGCGCGCTGATGGCGAACGGCTTCTACGACGCCGCCAAGAGCTACATACTCTACCGGCAGAAGCGCTCGGAGCTGCGCGCGGCGCGCAGGGCGCTGACCGAGGCGGCGGGAGTCCCGAGCCTGGAGGGCTGCCTGCTCGGCATACAGCGCGACTTCCCACAGGACGAGTACGCGCTGACCACGCTCAGCGGCAAGTTCTCCGGCTTCCTCAAGAGCGGCATGAGCCGCGGCGAGGCGCTCTCTGCGCTGGTGAAGGCCGCGGTGGAGCTGACCACCCAGCAGGCGCCTAAGTGGGAGTTCATCGCGGCGCAGCTTTTGAACTTCAGCTTCGAGCTGGAGCTGGCCGCGGAGCTGGAGAGCCGGGGCATACACGGCTTCTATGAAAAGCTGCGCTATCTGACCGACGAGGGGCTCTACGGCGAGTACATACTCGAGCACTACACCCGCGCCGAGCTGGAGGAGGCCGCGTCCTTCATCCGGCCGGAGCGCAACGAGCTGTTCACCTACTCCGGCCTCGACCTGATGCTGCGCCGCTACGTGATACAGACCCACCAGCGCGTGCCGCTTGAGACGCCGCAGGAGATGTACCTCGGCATAGCGCTGCACCTGGCGATGGAGGAGAAGACCGACCGCCTCGGCTGGGTGCGCAGGTTCTACGACATGCTCAGCCGGCAGGAGGTCACGATGGCCA
>OJQW01000496.1_pt1 | contig 17087 bp, 13 predicted proteins | sample 1599041 | NCBI WGS metagenome assembly OJQW01 (sample SAMN03922518, study PRJEB24848) | human gut metagenome | isolation source: stool sample | host: Homo sapiens | place: Germany | collected 2010-02
CGCACCGAGTAGGCCGCCGAGGCGTTCAGACCTCCGAGGTGGTTGCGCATGATCTTCTCGCGGATCAGATCGGCTTCTTTTCCGGCGGCAACGTCGGTCGGGATATTGAGGTATTCGGAGAGCGTGCGCCCGTCCTTATACTGCTTGTAGAAGCCGTAGCCGTAGGTGTAGAATCCCGTGGCGTTGAGGGTCCACTTCTCGTTGAAACGGTGGGAGAGCACCAGCTGGTTGTTGATTTGCAGGTAGTTGTCCGTCTGATCGTCGTAATAGTCTACCGTGGCGTGCTGCCGCTCGCCGTCCTTCATATAATAATAGGAGTGAGGTCCGTTCGAGGTGTAGTACATGCCCTCGGTGTGGAACCTCCGGCCGTTGAGACGCATCTCCTCTTTCGTCGCACCCGTGTAGGTGAGTCCCGTTTTGGCCTTGCCGCCGAACGAAATCAGCTTGAGCATCGTGTTGCCGTTGTAGTAGCCGGCCTGGAACATGTAGGATTTGAGGTCCGTGGCTCCGCGGTCGATGTAGCCTTCCGAGCCGATGTGCGTCAGCCGCGCGTCGAGGGTCCAGTGGCCGCCCATCAGGCCCGAGGAGATGTGCACGGCCTGCTTGTTGGTGTTGTACGAGCCGTAGGAGAGCGACGCGTCGCCGCCGAACTCGGTTTGCAGGGCGTCGGTCGACATGTTGACCGCTCCGCCGAAGGCTCCCGTGCCGTTGGTCGAGATGCCGGCGCCGCGCTGCACCTGAATGCTTCCCACGGCCGAGACGAGGTCGGGGGTGTCGTACCAGTACATCGAGTGCGAGTCGGGGTTGTTCATCGCCACGCCGTTGATCGTGACGTTGAGACGCGTCGGGTCCGTGCCGCGCAGGCGCACGGCCGTGCCGCCGATGCCGATGCCCGTTTCGTTGGTGGCGATCATCGAGGGGGTCAGGGCCAGCAGCGTGGGGATGTCGGTTCCGTAGCTGTTGCGGGCGATCTCTTCGCGCCGGATGTCGGAGTAGGCCACGGGGGTGGTCGGGGTTGCGCGCGTGGCGGTCACCTCGACCTCCTGCAAGCGGTACATTCTGACCGAATCGCCGGCGTTTTGGTTGGCGGGCTGCTTCTCTTCAGCCCGCAGCTGTGCGGCCGAGCAGAGCGCGGCGGCCGCAAGTGAAAGAAAAATCCTTTTCATCGTTAAACTTTTTGAGTTAATGGACTGAAAAGGGGTATGTGTTGTTGATTACGCTTCGTCCCGGTCTCGGCATTACCCGTCTCCGGTTCAATGGGTATAATCTCAGCCTGACAGTAAGGCACCCCTTTGAAATATCGGGTGCAAAGGTAAGTAAAAATTCAGAATTCACAATTCGGAATTCATAATTATTTAGAGACTGTCTCTTGTACAGTTTCTTAACTTGCAGACATTTTCATCTCTGCGAAGTTCAATTGTGAATTCTGAATTGTGAATTCTGAATTGCATGGCGAGCGTTTCGCTTGCTATGCAAAGGTTCCGAAGCGGAAAACGATCTTCTGGCAGTAGGTTTCGCCGGGGCGGAGCAGCGGCGAGGGGAATTCGGGGTGGTTCACGGCGTCGGGGTAGTTCTGGCACTCCATCGCCACGCCGTCGTAGTCGGCATAGCGGCCGCCCGACTTGGTTTCGGGGCATCCGCCCGCGAGCCAGTTGCCCGTGTAGATCATCACGCTGGGCTGCGACGAGAGCACCGTCACCGAACGGCCCGACCGGGGTTCGCGCAGGGTGCCGACCTCGCCCAGAATATTGGGCTTCCAGCCGTCGACGACGAAGGGATGGTCATAGCCCTTGAAGTCGCGGATGTGGTTGAACTCCGACGAGATGCCGGGGCGGAAAGAGCGGAATTCCCGAAAATCCTGCGGGGTTCCGGCTGCGTCCAGAAGCTTGCCCGTGGGGATCTGGCGTTCGTTCATTTCCAGAATCTTCGAGCTGTTCAGGCGCAGTTCGTGGTCGAGCACCGACCCGCTGCCTTCGCCCGCGAGGTTGAAATAGACATGGTTGGTGAGGTTCACCACGGTCGTCTTGTCGGTCCGTGCGAGGTGGGTGATCTCCAGCGCGTTGTCGTCGTCGAAATCGAATACGGCCTCGACGCACAGCTCGCCGGGATAGCCCTGGTCGCCGTCCTCCGAGACGAGCGACATCACCACGCGGTTGGTCTCCACGCGGCTCTCCCAGATGCGGTTGGCGAAGTTCTTCGTTCCGCCGTGCAGGTGGTTCACGCCGTTGTTGACCTCCAGCCGGTACTCCTTGCCCTCGACGGTCATCTGCCCGAAGGCGATGCGGTTGGCGCAGCGTCCCACGCTCTTTCCCGAGGCGGCTCCGTCGAAGAAGTAGCCTTCGGGGTGTTTGTATCCCAGCACCACGTCGGCCATGCGGCCCTCGCGGTCGGGCATCTTCACCGAGACGATCGCCGCGCCGTAGTTCGTGAGCTGCACTTCGGCTCCCGAGTCGTTGCGCAGCGTGTAGCGAATGATTGCCTCGCCCTCCGGGGTCATGCCCCAGACGTGTTGTTCGATTTGTACCATAGTTTAATATAAGTTCGACGGGGTTAGGTTGTTTTTAGATCGGAGCGATTTTGTCTATGAACCCCCATCGAACTTATATTACGGCGTTTTTAACGCCGGGGCTCATGTTGAAAATCCCTCTGAATCTCCCTTTGAAAAGGGCGACTTTACTCTATTGCGGGTTTTAGATTGGTCAGCAGATTGTCGATGCGGCGCAGGGTCTCCTCTTTGCCGATGAACGACGTTACGTCGTACATGCCCGGGCCTTTTCCGGCGCCCACGAGGGCCAGCCGCAGGGTGTTCATCACCTGGCCCATGCCGTAGCCCTTCTCCTCGATCCAGGCGTGGACGATGCGTTCGGTGTTCTCCAGCGAGAAGTCGTCGATTCCCGCCAGCACGTCACGCAACTCCCGCAGAATGGCGGGATTCTGCCCCTTCCAGTACTTGCGCACCTGCTTTTCCTCGTACTCCCGGGGAGCCTCGAAGAAGAACGACGTGAGGTCCCACAGATCGGTCGTGAACGTCGCGCGCTCCTTCATAATGCCCGCGGCTTTGCCGGCCACGGCGTCCGAAACCTCGATGCCGTGGCTGCGCAGGACGGGCTGGTAGAGGGCCGCCAGTTCGGCGTCGGTCTTGTGGTGCATGTACTGGGCGTTGAACCACCGGGCCTTGTCGGGCTGGAATCGGGCGCCCGATTTCGAGACGCGGTCGAGCGAGAAGCTGTCGATCAGCTCCTGCATCGAGAAGATCTCCTGCTCCGTGCCGGGGTTCCATCCCAGCAGCGCCAGCATGTTGATGAACGCCTCGGGGAAATAGCCGTCTTCGCGGTATCCGCGGGCGGTTTCGCCCGTTGCGGGCGATTTCCAGAAGAGCGGAAACACCGGAAATCCCATCTTGTCGCCGTCGCGCTTCGAGAGCTTGCCGCCTCCCGTGGGTTTCAGCAGCAGGGGAAGATGGGCGAATGCGGGCTGCACGTCCGTCCATCCGAAAGCCCGGTACAGCAGGTAGTGCAGGGGCAGCGACGGAAGCCACTCCTCGCCGCGGATGACGTGCGACACCTCCATCAGACGGTCGTCTACGATGTTCGCCAGGTGGTAGGTGGGCAGCGCGTCGGCCGACTTGTAGAGCACCTTGTCGTCCAGCGTCGAGGTGTTGACCTCCACGTGGCCGCGAATCAGGTCGTCCATCCCGACCACCTCGTTTTCGGGCATCTTGAAGCGGATGACCCATTGGTCTCCGCGGTCGATGCGGGCCTTGACCTCCTCGGCGGGCAGGGCCAGCGATGTCGCCAGCTTTTCGCGCACCGCATAGTTGTAGGCGAAAGCCTCGCCGCGGGCCTCGGCTTCCTTGCGCAGGGCGTCGAGTTCCTCGGCGGTGTCGAAGGCGTAGTAGGCCCACCCGGCCTCCACGAGTTGCAGGGCGTATTTGAGGTATATTTCGCGGCGTTCGCTCTGGCGGTAGGGGGCATGGGGGCCTCCGACGCCGACGCCCTCGTCGATCTCGATGCCGCACCATTTGAGCGATTCGAGGATGTAGTCCTCGGCGCCCGGTACGAACCGCTGCGAGTCGGTGTCCTCGATGCGGAGGATCATCGTGCCCTTGTGCCGGCGGGCGAACAGGTAGTTATACAGTGCCGTGCGGACGCCCCCGATGTGCAGGGGCCCGGTGGGGCTGGGTGCGAAACGCACCCGAACGGGTCTTTCCATGATTATATTGTTTGCTTTTGACAGTTTGTTCCCGTTTTGTTTTTGCCGTGTTTCCGCCATTGCGGGCGTTGAAACGACGTGGCAATCCGATGGTTATGTGTAACGTCACAGCGTTCCGGCCGGATTGCCGCGGCATCTGCGATGCCTCGCAATGACGACTGCGATCATCGTATCCGGTATTCGATCCGCATGGTGATGCGGGCCTTCTTGTTGCGGTTGGCGGTGTTGAACGATCCTCCGGCCGAGAACTCCTCGTTGGAGTTGGCTCCCGTGATCTGGAAGACGCCCATGCGCGCCGACGCGACGCTGCCGATCTTCGTCCCGGCGTTCACGGCGATCTTCTCGGCCCGCATACGGGCATCGGCCGAGGCCTTCTCGATCAGCCCCATCTTCACGTCGTCGAGTTTCGTATAGTAGTAGTCCGGGGCGTATGCCTCGATCGACACGCCCTGGGCGATCAGCGACGATATTTCGCGTGAGACGGTCTCCACCTTCTCCACGTCCGGCGACTCCACCGTGAAGCGCTGGCGCAGCTGGTACCCCGTGAAACGCTGTCCGGCCCAGTTGCCCGAGGCGTTGTAGACCGGGGTGTACTGTTTATCGACGTTCACGAATTCGAAGACCACCGCTGCGGCGGGTATACCCTTGTCTTCGAGGTATTTTTGCACTTTCTGCTTGCTCTGTTCGATTTCGGCGTAGCCTGCGGCGACGTTCTGCGCCTCGGCGGTCAGGGTTCCGGACCAGACGATCAGGTCCGAAGAAAATTCGGTTTCGCCCAATCCGGTCACGACGATGGTGTCCTGCGACCGATATTTATAGGTGTAGGCGCGTGCGAGTACGACGGCGCAGACGACGGCTGCGATGCCCAGAAGAATGTACTTCGAATTTTTCATGACGGTATGTTTTTTTAGGTTCTCTCCCGTGTGTCAGACGTTGAACAGGAAGTGCATGATGTCGCCGTCCTGCACGACGTACTCTTTGCCCTCGATGCCGATCTTGCCCGCATCGCGGCACGCTTTCTCCGACCCCAGCGTCACGTAGTCGTCGTACTTGATGACCTCGGCGCGGATGAATCCCTTTTCGAAGTCGGTGTGGATGATTCCGGCCGTCTGCGGGGCTTTCATGCCGCGCGAGTAGGTCCACGCACGGGTCTCGTCGGCTCCGGTGGTGAAGAACGTTTCGAGATTAAGCAATTTGTAGGCCGATTTGATCAGGCGCGCCACGCCCGACTCCTCCAGCCCGAGGTCCTCGAGAAACATCTGGCGTTCTTCGTAGCTCTCCAGCTCGGCGATGTCGGCCTCCGTGGCGGCGGCGATGACGAGCATTTCGGCCTTCTCCCCGGCGATGGCGGCCCGGACGGCCTCGGTGTAGACGTTGCCCGTCGCGGCGCTCTTCTCATCGACGTTGCAGACGTAGAGCACCGGTTTGTCGGTCAGCAGATTCAGGTCGGCGACCAGTTTGCGGTCCTCTTTTTCCAGTTCGACCGTGCGGGCCGAAAGGCCCTGTTCCAGCGCCGCCTTGTATTGCAGCAGCAGTTCCACGGCGCGTTTGGCGTTCTTGTCGCCGCCCGAGGTGGCCTGCTTCTGGATCTTGCCCAGACGTCCTTCGACGGTTTCGAGGTCTTTCAGCTGCAATTCCGTGTCGATGATGCCCTTGTCGCGCACGGGGTCGATCGAGCCATCGACGTGGGTGATGTTGCCGTTGTCGAAACAGCGCAGGACATGAATGATCGCGTGGGTGTTGCGGATGTTGCCGAGGAATTTGTTGCCGAGTCCCTCGCCTTTCGACGCCCCTTTCACCAGTCCCGCGATATCGACGATTTCGATCGTCGTGGGGATCACGCGCTTGGGGTTGTCGATCTCGGCCAGCCGGATCAGCCGCTGGTCGGGGACCGTGATGACGCCCACGTTGGGCTCGATGGTGCAGAACGGGAAGTTGGCCGCCTGCGCCTTCGCGTTGGACAGGCAGTTGAAAAGGGTCGATTTACCTACGTTCGGCAAACCGACTATGCCGCATTGTAATGCCATTGGTTCGTTGTTCGTTTAATAAAAATCGTCTCACTTGAAAACAGTCCACAAAGATAGGAATTTCTTTTCATTTCGGAGCGTGCGGGCGCCAGAAAAGTCCGCTCCGCATCCGTTTCGGACAAAAGGTTTCCGCGGACGCTGGACATTCCTGAATTTTTTTCTATCTTTGGCTGCGTCTTAGATACTTTCGCCCGGCAAAATGCAAGCGAACTTGCTTTTGCCCTCGCTTATTCGTATCTTTGGCTTCGCCGAAGATACTCCCGCTCGGCAATGTTCAAATAAATTTGACATTGCCCTCACTTATTCGTATCTTTGGAGGTCGAAATTGGATGGAACTATGGATTTGAAAACGATACAAGGCGAATTGCAGCAGCTTTCGGAACTCGTCGAAGGGTGGGTGCAGGCCGACGACATTCCGGCCCTCGAACGCGATCTGGCGCTCGAAAAGCTGCGTTCGGTCTACGATAAGGTGCGTTTCGGCGCTTCGGAACCCGCTGCGGAAACTCCCGCCGGGGAGGAGGACACGGCCGTCGCGGAGGTCATCGACCTGGGCGACGTGCTTTCGCTCGATCCTTTCGCCGGGGAGGAGGAACCGGAGTCGGTGCCGGAACCGGAACCCGCGGAACCGGCCGCCGAAGAGGCGATTCCGGAATCCGGGCCCGAGCCCGTTATGGACCCCGAGCCCGTTATGGACCCCGAACCCGTCGCCGAGCCGGAGCCCGTCGTCGAGCCGGAGCCTGTTATGGAGCCGGAGCCCGTCGTGGAGCCGGTTGCGGAATCCGAGGCAGAGCCCGAACCTGAACCCGAGTTTGTTGCCGGGCCTGCGTCTACTGAGGCTGAGCCTGCATCTGCCGAGACCGCACTTGCTGAGCCCGCACCTGCTGAACTCGCACCTGCCGAGCCCGCACCTACTGAGCCGGAACCTGCTGAGGCTGTACTTGCCGAACCCGCGCCTGTCGAGCCGGAGCCGGTCGCAGAGCCGTCCGGGGAGTTCGTTTCGGAGCCTTTCTCTGCTGAGCCGAACCCGGAACCGAACCCGGAACCGGAATTGGAACAGCAGCCGCAGTCTGACCCGCAGCCGGTCGCTGCCGCAGAGCCGGCGTCTGAACCGGAGGAGGAATCCGAAAAATCTCATTATGTGGCGCCTACGCTGTTTGGCTTGGAGGAGGAGACCATCCGCCACCGTAACAAACAGCGTGTCATCATGTCGCTTTACGATCCGGCTGTCGAGACGCCCGCCCGCCCGGAACCGGCTCCGAAGCCCGCTCCGGCGCCTGCGGAAGCCCCGGCTTCCGCTCCCGTCGTGGAGACTCCAGCCCCCGAAGTTGCGGCTCCCGTTCCCGCGGAGGTTTCCGCTCCGGAACCCGAAATCGCGGCCGGGAAGCCTGCCGCAGTTCCGGAAGTTTCAGCCGCGGCGCCCGAATTCCGCAAGCCCGTCTTCGGAACGGTGCCCGAACCGGAAGAGGAGGATGAACCCGGCTTCGAAGAGATCACGTTGGAACCTGCCGCTCCTGCCGGAACCGTGTTGGGCGACATCATCAACCACGACGTGCAGACGCTGGCCGACACGCTCGCCGCGCCGCGCGACCGGGCTTCGGAACTGCGCCGCAGCGAACCCGTCACCGATCTGCGCAGGGCCATCGGCATCAACGATAAATTCCTGCTGATCCGCGACCTGTTCGGGGGCGACGGCGAGGCTTACGAAAAGGCGATCGGGGTGCTCAACGACTGCGCCGATTTCGATGACTGCATGATCTATATCGCCGAGAACTATGCGTGGAACCCCAATTCCGACGGGGTGAAACTGCTGATGGACCTGCTCGAACGCAAATTTGCCTGACAGCGATGGCCAAACTCTATATCGTGCCTACGCCGATCGGCAATCTGGACGACATCACGCTGCGTGCGGTGAATGTCCTGCGCAGCGTGGATTTCATTTTGGCGGAGGATACGCGCACAACGTCGTTCCTTCTGAAGCATCTCGGCATCGAGCAGAAACTCCGTTCGCACCACAAGTTCAACGAGCACGCGACGGTGCGGCTGGTCGCCGAGTCGATCGCCGCCGGACGCGATGCGGCCTTGGTGTCGGACGCCGGTACGCCGGGCATTTCGGACCCGGGGTTCCTGCTCGTGCGCACGTGCGTCGAGGCGGGGATCGAAGTCGAGACGCTGCCCGGGGCCACGGCGCTGATCCCGGCGTTGGTGCAGAGCGGATTTCCCTGCGACCGCTTCTGCTTCGAAGGCTTCCTGCCCCAGAAGAAGGGCCGCAGCAAGCAGTTGCAGACGCTGGCCGACGAGGAGCGGACGATGGTTTTCTACGAGTCGCCCTACCGTGTGGTGAAGTGTCTGGAGCAGTTCGCCGAGGTTTTCGGTCCCGAACGCCGGGTTTCGGTGTCGCGCGAGCTGACCAAGAAATTCGAACAGACCGTGCGCGGTACCGTCGCCGAGGTGCTGGACCATTTCCGCACGACCGAGCCCAAGGGGGAGTTCGTGATCGTCGTGGCCGGAAAGCCTAAGGCACGCCGTGCGCAGGAGCCGCAGGAGGAGTAATTCAAACGGAAAAACCGGTTATGGAGAGTAATCGTACGGATAATACGCAACAGGTGCGCCGCTCGTTTTCGGCCTGGATCGGGGAGCTGCGCGAATTCATGAAGGGACGATTCAGTCTCGAAGAGGACCAGGCGCAGTGCGACGAGGTCGTGGCCGCCATTTCGAAGGGCGTCGAGTTCCGCGGCGTCAATCTCTGGGTGCTGATCTTTGCCACGATGATCGCATCGCTGGGGCTGAACGTCAATTCGGCCGCCGTCATCATCGGCGCGATGCTCATCTCGCCGATCATGGGACCGATCATGGGTGTCGGGCTGTCGCTGGGCATCAACGATTTCGACCTGCTGAAAAAGTCGCTGCGCAACCTGACGCTGATGTTCATCGTTGCGATCATCACCTCGACGGTCTATTTCTTCATCTCGCCCCTCTCGTCGAACAGCAGCGAGCTGCTGGCACGCACCGTTCCCACGACCTACGACGTGCTGATCGCCCTCTTCGGCGGTCTGGCGGGCATCGTGGCGCAGACGCGGCAGGACCGCACCTCGACGGTGATCCCCGGCGTGGCCATCGCCACGGCGCTGATTCCGCCCCTCTGTACGGCGGGTTTCGGACTGGCCACGGGGCAGTTCCGGTTCTTCTTCGGGGCGTTCTACCTCTTCTTCATCAACTCGGTCTTCATCGCCCTGGCGACCTACGCCATGGTGCGCTTCCTGAAATACGAGAAGAAAGTCTTCATCGACAAGGGCCGCGAACGCACGGTCAAGCGGTTGATGATGGTCATCACGCTGGTGACCTTTATCCCGAGCGTCGTTATCGGCTTCCACATGGTCCGGGTCTCGGTGTTCGAGGCCGTGGCCGACAAATATGTGTCGCAGGTCTTCAATTTCCCGCATACGCGCGTGATCGAGTGCAACAAACACTATGTGCAGGGCAAGAACCCGTCGCAGATCGAACTGTTGCTCGTGGGCGAGCCGCTGGGCGGGGAGGTGATCGAGAACGCCCGGACGCAGATGCGCAGTTTCGGGCTGGAGAATACCGAGTTGGTCGTCCGGCAGGCCAACACCGAGGACAAGATCGACGTGGCGTCGTTGCAGCAGAGCTACAAGGAGCTGTTGGAGGAGAAAAACCGCCGCATCGGGGAGATGGCCTCGCAGCTGAAACGTTACCGGGTGACGAACGTCGAGGTGGACGACATTTCGCGCGAGGTGGGGGCCATGATGGAGAACATCGGGGCCATTTCGCTGACGAAGGGCATCACCTTCGACGTGAAGGGCACGCCCGGCGATACGACGCTCGTGTGCGTGGTGACGCCCAAGGACCCTGCGGTGCCGATCGACCGGGAGACGCTCTCCCGCTGGCTGAAGATCCGCACCAAGGTCGAGAACGTGAAACTTTTCGTGGAACCCTAACCGCACGGCAGGCATGAAAACGACGGAACTGACCCCCATGCAGCGAATCGGGCTGGAATCTCTCTGGCTGGGGGCGCGCGTATTCGCCGCAATGCCGTATTGGTTCAAGTATTACGTGGTCGAGAACCTGATCTTCGTGTTGCTCCGCTACTGTCTGCGCTACCGCATGAAGGTCGTGAAGACCAATCTTCGGAACTCGTTCCCCGAGAAGGACGAGCGCGAACTGGCCGTCATCCGGCGGCGGTTCTACCGCACGCTGGCCGAGATTTTCGTCGATACGATCAACCTGGCCGGACTGACGCCCGAAAAGGGACGTTCCCTGCTGACCGTAAAGGGGCTGGAGGAGCAGAAGGAGCGGGTCGGCGGCCGCGACTGGATCGCCATGACGGCCCATTTCGGCTGCTGGGAATATTGTTCGTTCTGGGGGTTGTACGACCCGACGCAGATCGTCGTCGCCGTTTACCATCCGCTGCGGAGCCGGATCGTGGAGGCGTTCTACCAGCGTCTTCGCAACGGGGATTACGCCACGACCGTTGCGATGAAAGAGAGCCTGCGCTTCTACCTGCGCAACCGGGCCGGGGGCATCGGGGGGCGGAATCTCGTGATGGGGCTTATCGCCGACCAGAATCCCCCGCGGCGTCCCGACAGCCGTTGGTTCCGCTTCCTCAATCAGGATACGATCTTCTTCGACGGGGGCGAGAAACTGGCCCTGCGTTGTCAGCTTCCGGTCTATTTCGTGAAGATGGAGCGCCTGCGGCGGGGACGCTACGAAATGTCTTTCGAACAGATCTACGACGGTAAAGAGGAGGTCGCCGAATACGAAATCACGGAGCGGTACGTTCGTATGCTGGAGGCGGAGATTCGCCGGCGTCCCGAACTTTGGATGTGGTCGCACCGTCGCTGGAAACACAAACGAAATGCCGGTCGCTAAAATCGTCATACTGAATTGGAACGGCGCCGAACACCTGCGCCGTTTTCTGCCGTCGGTCGTGGCCGCGGCGCCCGAAGGCGTCGGGGTCGTGGTGGCCGACAACGGTTCCACGGACGATTCCGTGGCGATTCTCGCCGCCGAATTCCCTACGGTTTCGGTGCTGCGCATGGACCGCAACTACGGCTTTGCGGGCGGTTACAACCGGGCGTTGGAGCGAATCGAGGCCGATTACTACCTGCTGCTCAATTCCGATGTCGAGACTCCCGCGGGGTGGCTCGGGCCGATTCTCGACTGCCTGAACGCGAATCCCGACGTGGCGGTCGCCGCGCCGAAACTGATCTCCTGTACCGACCGGACGACGTTCGAGTACGCCGGGGCTTCGGGCGGATTCATCGACTTTCTGGGTTATCCTTTCTGCCGGGGCCGCATCCTGCGTTGCGTGGAGGAGGACCGGGGGCAGTACGACGACGCCCGCGATGTCTTTTGGGTGAGCGGCGCGGCTTTCTGCTGCCGGGCCGACGTGTTCCGGGCGCTGGGGGGCTTCGACGCCGATTTCTTCGCCCACATGGAGGAGATCGACCTCTGCTGGCGGATGCAGCTGGCGGGTTACCGCGTGCGGGTCGTTCCCCAAAGCACGGTCTACCATCTCGGCGGCGGCACGCTCCAGACGGATTCTCCGGCCAAGGTCTTTTACAATCACCGGAACAATCTGGCGATGCTCTACAAATGCACCTCTCCCGCGCAGCGGCTTTTCGTGGCCGTGGCACGTCCGGCGCTCGACCTGCTGGCGGCTTTCTCCTACCTGGCGCAGGGCCGCGGGGACAATTTCCGGGCGGTGTTCCGCGCCTACCGCGATTTTTTCCGCTGGCACAGGGAGCTGTCCCGCAAGCGGCGCGCGATCCGCGGGAACCGCAAAGGCTCCGCCGCCGGGCATATCTACCGCGGTTCGGTGGTTCTGCGCTACCTTTTCGGGCGGCGCACGTTCGGCGGCATGATGCGCTGATGCGGAGCCGATGTCATTGTCGCAGCGGGACTTGCACGATTCGCGGTTTTTGCTTATCTTTCCGAAAACACTTCGCTTATGAAACGTGTGCTTGCTTTGTTCCTGGCGGCCGTGTCGTTCCTGCTGCCCGCCGGGGCATCGGCGACCGGGCAGACTGCCGAACGGCTGATCGTCGGGTGCGATACGATGTCTCTGTATGCCTTGCCGCTGATGAAGGCGGATTCCACCGTGCTCGCCCGGCTCGAAAAACGGTTGAAGGAGATCGACGCGCCGTGGAGTACGGCGTGCTGGCGTGCCTATATCGGCGTCTGGCGGCTGGATAAGGGGCGGTTGTGGCTCGAACGGGTGGAGACCACGAAGGGCGATCCGGTTTTTACGGGTGCCGAGCTGTTCCCGAAATCGGCTGAAGGATCGCGGGCCCGGGCCGACTGGTTCAGCGGCGAAATCCGCTATGGCACGGGTGCTTTGGTGTATTACCAACACGACGGATTCAAGCGGAATCTTGAGCGGGAGTGGGTCGCTGAGATATTCGAGGGGCGTGTGGGCAGAGGTACGAAAGCCTATCGGAACCGTCTGTATAAGTGCGGTGTGGAGATGATGGACAATGTCGTGCGCGTCGCTGCGGCGTTCGACAGCCTGTATGTCGGGACGTTGCCCGATCAGTTGGCGTTGTCTGTCGTTTTTGCCCCCGATTCCACGGGGCGGGTCGCGCAGATCGACCGGGCGAGGTTGTTGATGCCGGGAGGAGAGAAGATCGAGGACGCTGCCGATCCGCGTTTGCAGGCGGCCGTGCAGGCTTTCCGTTCGGCGACGCGCTGGGACGCCTACTGGATCGAAGGGATGTGGAAGAAGCAGAGCTGCACCCTTACTCTGCGCCGGAACGGAAAGGTCTGTACCCTCCCTCTTCGGCGAAGACGGCCGTAGCCGCCGATGCGTCTCGCAGGCGGCTCTTCGTGCTGCCGGGGCAGACCGGTTTGCGGTCCGGAAAAGTGCGGCGGAGATATGATAAGAAGAGACCCGGCAAATGCCGGGTCTCTTCTCGTATGCCTGCGGGGCGTTATTTGTTGATCTTGGCCCACGAATCCTTGAGTGTCACCGTGCGGTTGAACACCAGCTTTTCGGGGGTCGAATCGGTGTCGGGGCAGAAGTAGCCCACACGTTCGAACTGCACGGCCTGACCGACGGGAACATCGCGCAGCGAGGGTTCCAGATAGCCTGTGACCTTGACCATCGACTCGGGGTTGAGGTTGTCCTCCCACGTCTGCCCCTCCTCCACGTCGTCGGGGTCCTCCTTCGTGAAGAGCGGATTGAACAGCCGGACTTCGGCCTCCACGGCGTCTTTCGCCGACACCCAGTGGATGACGCCCTTCACCCGGCGGCCGTCGCTCGACGAACCCCCGCCCGACATCGGGTCGTAGGTGCAGCGCAGTTCCGTGATGTTGCCCTCGGCGTCCTTCACGACCTCCTCGCACTTGATGAGGTAGGAGTAGCGCAGGCGCACTTCGCCGCCCGGCGAGAGGCGGTAGAACTTCTTGGGAGGCTCCTCCATGAAATCGTCGCGCTCGATGTAGATCACCTTTGAGAACGGAACCTGACGCGTTCCGGCGCTCTCGTCCTCGGGGTTGTTGATGGCCGTGAAGAGTTCGGTCTTATCGTCGTCGTAGTTGGTGATGACCACTTTCAGCGGATTCAGCACGGCCATGCGGCGCTGGGCGACCTTGTTCAGATCCTCGCGCACGCAGTATTCCAGCTTGCCGAGGTCGATCACGTTGTCGCGCTTGGCGACGCCCACCATCTCGGCGAAATTGCGCACCGAAGCCGGGGTGTAGCCCTTGCGGCGCAGGGCGCAGATGGTCGGCATGCGGGGATCGTCCCAGCCCATCACGGCGCCTTCCTGCACGAGTTTCAGCAACTTGCGCTTCGACATCATCGTGTAGGTGAGGTTCAGACGCGCGAACTCGTACTGGTGCGAGGGGAAAATGTCGAGCGCCTGAATGAACCAGTCGTACAACGGGCGGTGCACGTCGAATTCCAGCGTGCAGATCGAGTGGGTGACCTTCTCGATCGAGTCGCTCTGGCCGTGGGCGTAGTCGTACATCGGGTAGATGCACCATTTGTCGCCCGTGCGGTGATGCTCGGCGTGGATGATGCGGTACATGATCGGGTCGCGGAACAGCATGTTCGGATGGGCCATGTCGATCTTGGCGCGCAGCACCTTGGCGCCGTCGGGGAATTCGCCGTTCTTCATCCGCTCGAACAGGTCGAGGTTCTCCTCGACCGTCCGGTCGCGCCACGGCGACGGGGTTCCCGGCACGGACACCGTGCCGCGGTTCTCGCGGATCTGCTCCTGCGTCTGGTCATCTACATAGGCCAGCCCCTTCTTGATGAGCACGATGGCCCACTCGTAGAGCTGGTCGAAATAGTCCGACGCATAACGCTCCAGCTCCCACTGGAAGCCGAGCCACTGAATGTCGCGCTTGATCGAATCGACGTACTCCACGTCCTCCTTCACGGGGTTCGTGTCGTCGAACCGCAGGTTGCATTTGCCGCCGTATTTCTTGGCCAGTCCGAAATTGATGCAGATGCTCTTGGCGTGGCCGATGTGGAGATAGCCGTTCGGCTCGGGCGGGAAACGGGTCTGTATGTGCTTTTCGCCTTTGGCGATCGACTCTTCGATGATCTCTTCGAGGAAGTTCAGCGACTTCTCACGGGGTTCGCTTGTTTCGCTTGCCATATGATTCGGTTATTTTTTGTGATTCTTGCTGTTGTAGACCGTTTTGAGCAGTTTCACGCCCACGACCAGCATCTGCTGCGTGCCCAGGGCCGTGCCGTCGTGATGGGCGGCGAACTCGGCGCGCACCGACACCGTGTCGTCGAAAAACGACCGGCGGTAGGAGAGCGCCGTGCGGCTGTACACCTTCTGGTCGGTGCGGAAGAAGCTCTCGGCGGGGTAGAGTTCGCGGCCGTAGGGCAGCGGCGTGCCGTCCTCCAGCGCGTGTCCCATAAAGAACGGATGGATGTTGTCGCCGACGTAGAGGCGTTCGTCGAGCGAAAGTCCCCAGCGGCTGATGCGGAACGCGAATTCGCCCATGCAGGGCGTTTCCCACGAATGGCCGAAACTGCGGTCGCGCTGGGCCGTGAGCAGCGCCCCCAGCTTGATGTCGAAATCGAAGAAGGCGTTGAACCGGACGCCTATGCAGGGGTTCAGCAGTTGCAGGTCCACGACGTTTTCGATCGGCGCGTCCTGCTGTCCCGCGAAGTGGAACATCGAGTAGTTGAATCCGTAGTAAAAGCGGTCGAGATAGTGGCGTCCGGCGAGCAGGATGCGGAACTTTTCGCGCGAGAGGGTCGAATACATGCCCTCCCAGTCGCAGACGAACTCCACGTAGGAGCCCCCCCCCTGGCTGTTATACTGTGCCAGCACACCGTTCATGCGGTTGTGGTAGAAACGGTACGATTCGGAGAAGAACGCCGTCGAGTAATCGTCGTCGTGCATCATGTCGCGTGTGAAGATACCGGCCACGGCTGTGACGCGGGGTGTCCGGAACTGGTAGTAGAAGACGGGTTTCACCTCCGACAGATAGGCCGATTCCGCCGACCCGAAGTTCTTGATCATGTCCGCGGCGATGACGAGGGTGTTCTTCTCGTCCCACCGGATGCCGACGCGGGGCAACAGGCGGGCGGCGAAATCCGTGCCCGACTCGATGTCCAGTCCGGGGACCGCGAACTCGTTGCTGCCGAACTCCTTGTTGTCGAAATACATCTTGAAGTCGGCGCCCACGAGGATTTCCTGAGCGTGTCCTGCGACGGCGAATCCGCCGAGTGCGAGCAGAAGCAGCAGTTTTTTCATCGGTTTCCTGATTGATAGAGTCACAAAAGTAGGGAAAAGATTTTAATTTTATTTACTTTTGACCCCGAAATCAACCATTCCGAAGCCATTATGCGTAAAATCACCAACGAAGAGCTCGGCAGGCCCTCGGCCGAAGAGTTCGCCGCGATGGAGAAAATGCCCGTCACGGTAGTGCTGGACAACGTACGTTCGGCCCAGAATGTCGGGGCTTTTTTCCGCACGGGCGACGCTTTCGCCGTGGAGCGGATCGCCTTGTGCGGCATTACCGCCGTGCCGCCCTCCCGCGACATTCACAAAACGGCCCTGGGAGCCGAACAGACCGTGCCCTGGTGCCATTATGCGACGACCCCGGAGTGCCTCGCGCAGCTGCGCGCCGAGGGGTATGAGATATACGCCGTGGAGCAGGTCGAAGGGGCCGTGATGCTCGACGCCTTCCGTGCCCGGCCGGGCGTGAAATATGCGCTGGTCTTCGGCAACGAGGTCGATGGCGTGGGGCAGGAGGCCGTCGATATGTGCGACGGGGCTGTCGAGATCCCGCAGGCCGGGACCAAACATTCGATCAACGTCTCGGTCGCCGGAGGCGTTGTTTTATGGGATATTTTTTCTCAGCTGAGAGCTGGGTTTTAGAAGTTTTGGCGAGAGATGTCGGTTTCGGAGGTGATGGCAGATTGTGGCGCTGCCGCCCCGGATTTTGCACCTCTGTCCCCGGCAATGCCCGAATAAATTTGCCATTGCGCTCGCCTTGCGCACTTTACCGGGGATGAATCCCGGTTTAGATAGGCTGCGGCTCGGCAATGCCCAAATAAATTTGCCATTGCGCTCGCCTTGCGCTATCTTTGCCGCGTTGTAAAACCTAAAATCTGAAAAAATGTCAGTAGAAAGCACCGTCCGCGCGGTAACGACTTACCGCCTGACGGAAATGAAACAGCGGGGCGAGAAGATCGCCATGCTTACCTCTTACGACTATTCGATGGCGAAGATCGTCGATGCCGCGGGCGTCGATGTGATTCTCGTGGGCGACTCGGCGGCCAACGTCATGGCCGGTTACGAAACCACGCTCCCCATCACTCTCGATATGATGATCTATCATGCACGTTCGGTCGTGCGC
>OJQW01000498.1_pt1 | contig 17007 bp, 18 predicted proteins | sample 1599041 | NCBI WGS metagenome assembly OJQW01 (sample SAMN03922518, study PRJEB24848) | human gut metagenome | isolation source: stool sample | host: Homo sapiens | place: Germany | collected 2010-02
CTCTTTGGAGTCTGAGGGATTTCTTTTTGTCGCCACAAAAAGAAACCCCTCAGGAGATTATTCAAGCGGATTCAGCTCATGATGTGTATTCTTCCTCCACGCGTCGAGGACTGCGCAGAAGACTATGGAGAGGTAGGTCTCCTCCTCGTCGGCGCTGCGGCTGGTGAGGGCGATGGGGACGCGGGCGCCGACTACGGCGCCGCAGGTGACGGCGTGGGCGTGGATAAGCCAGCTCTTGACCAGGACGTTCGCCGTGGACAGATCCGGCGCGATTATGCCGTCGAAGCCTCCGCCGCTGTAGGGGCAGTCGTAATCCTTGAGCCGCGCGGCCTCCTTGCTGAGTATGAGGTCGTAGGCGATGGGTCCCCACAGCTCGCAGTCGGCGAAGGGGCGCTGCTTCTGCTCGGCCACCAGGCGCTGAGCCTCGACCGTGTCCTGCATGTGGAACGTCACCTTCTCCACCAGCGAGAGCAGCGCGAGCTTGGGATTCTCATAGCCAAAGGCCTTCAGCGCGTCGGCCGTGTTGCGTATTATTTCCTTCTTCTGGGACATGTTGGGCTTGATTATGACCGTCATATCGCTCAGCGCCAGGAGCTTGGGGTACTCGGGCAGGCTGGCCAGCGAGACGTGGCTCATAAGCCGGTCGGTGCGCAGGCGGTTGGTCTTGTCCAAAACGGGCATCAGGAAGTCCCGTGTAGGTATGTTGCCGCGCATCAGCACGTCTCCGCCGCCGGCGTTGAGAGTGTCAATGGCCGCCTGGGTGATATTGTGCCCGGGAGGCGTGTCTACCATGGTGTAGGGCTCGCGCTCCAGGCCGAAGCGCTCCAGCACCGTCATGGTGCGGGCGCGGTCGCCGACGAGCACGGGCTGGGCTATGCCCTTCTCCTGGGCGGCAAACAGCCCCTTTATCATGTTCTCACCGTCCGAGCCGGCCAGAATCACGCGCATGGGGCGGGACATTTTGGGCACGCGTTCCAGTATGCCCTCGAAGCTTTGAAGTTCCATGCTTACATCTCCGTTCCCGTGAACTACGCCTACAAGGCGCCATTATGTGACCATTATAACCGATAGCGCAAGCCAGCACAAGTGCTATTTTGTGAAATGAGCATAGTTTTTTGCCTGCGTTCCGGCCTTGCTCACGCACCTGCCCGCCAGCGCGGGAAGACGGCGAATTTCAAGCCGTACAGCTCTTGCCTTTGGACAGATTTTGTGCGATAATTGCCTGGTACGACATAATTTAAGTGGAGGAACGCATATGAACATGGACTTCATCGCCGAGTATAAGAGCAAGCTGGGCACTCCCGAGCAGGCTGCCGCCCTGGTAAAGAGCGGAGACTGGGTTGAGTACGGCAACGGCACCACCTTTGCCGAGCTGTGCGACGCCGCGCTGGCCAAGAGGCGCGACGAGCTATTCGACGTCAACATACGCGGGCAGATAATGTACGGCCCCATACAGACCGTTGAGTGCGACCCGACGGGCGAGCACTTCTGCTACAACGCCTGGCACGCCTCCGGCTACGACCGCAAGCTCATGGACCAGGGTCGAGCCTACTTCTCCCCCATGATATTCCGCAACCTCGCCTGGTATCACCGCGAGTTCCTGCACGTCAACGTGGCCTTCGTCTGCGCCACGCCGATGGACAAGCACGGCTACTTCAACTTCTCCGTCAGCGCCGGCACCAGCCTGGACATGATAGGCCGCGCGGACAAGATAGTCCTGGAGATAAACCCGCACCTGCCGCGCATCTACGGCGCGTACAACGAGAGTATCCACATCTCCGACGTCACGATGGTGGTCGAGGGGCACGACAACGAGGTGCCGACCGTGGCGTCCAAGACTCCCAGCGCCGAGGACATAGCCATCGCCAACAACGTCCTGCCCTATATAGTCGACGGCTCCACGCTCCAGCTCGGCATAGGCGGCACTCCGGACGCGCTGGGCAGCATCCTCGCGCAGAGCGATTTGAAAGACCTCGGCATGCACACCGAGCTTTGCACCGACGGTTTCCTCGACCTCTACAAGGCCGGAAAGCTGACCAACAAGCGCAAGGCCATCTTCCCCGGCAAGGGCGTGCTCGGCCTGGCCACCGGCTCCCGCGCGCTGTACGACTGGCTGGACGAGAACCCCGGCGTCATAGCCCTGCCCATAGCCTACGTGAACAACCCCCAGGTCATCGCAAGCATGGACAACTTCGTCTCCCTCAACAGTTGCGTGGCCGTCGACCTCTACGGCCAGATAAGCAGCGAGAGCGCCGGGCTCCGGCACATCTCCGGCACCGGCGGCCAGCTGGACTTCATCACCGGCGCGTCCATGAGCAAGGGCGGCAAGGCCTTCATCTGCATGGCCTCCTCCCGCGTCGGCAAGGACGGCGTGCGCCGCAGCAACATAGTCCCGCACTTCAACGGCGAGATCATCACCTCCCCGCGCAGCCAGGCCTACTACATCGCCACCGAGAACGGCGTGGCCAACCTGGCCGGACAGAGCAGCTGGCAGCGCGCCGAGATGCTTGTTAACCTCGCCCACCCGGACTTCCGCGACGACCTCATCAAGGCCGCCGAGGAGCAGCGCATCTGGCGCCGCAGCAACAAGCGCTGAGCCAATCTCGCCGTTGCAAAATCCGGCTGCGAGTAGTATCATGATTTCAACCGTGAAATTTAGGAGGTAAGATATATGAGCTATATCCCCACGCCGGAACAGGCTCTGGAGCTTGTAAAGCGGTACAACAAGGAGCATTTCCACGTCCAGCACGCCGAGACGGTCGGCAAGGTCATGGGCGAGATCGCCAAGACCTATGACCCGGGAAATGAGGACTACTGGCGCGCCGTGGGCATACTCCACGACATAGATTACGAGCAGTGGCCCGAGGAGCACTGCGTCAAGGCGCAGAGCCTGCTCGCCGAGCTTGACATAGACGAGAGCGTCATACACGCCGTGTGCAGCCACGGCTACGGCCTGGTCAGCGACGTGGAGCCGACGCGGCAGATGGAGAAGTTCCTCTTTGCCGTGGACGAGTTCACCGGACTCATCTGGGCGGCCGCAAAGATGCGCCCCACCGGCTACGACGGCATGGAGGTCAAGTCGGTCATGAAGAAGTTCAAGGACAAGGGCTTCGCCGCCGGCTGCTCCCGCGAGGTCATAACAAAGGGCGCGGAAATGCTCGGCATGGAGGTGCGCGACCTGGCTCAGATAACCCTTGACGCCATGAAGGCCTGAAAACGGAAAAATATAGAGCGGGGACTCGCGTTCCCGCTCTATATCAGTGTTCATACCTGCTCGGGGTAGACAGCGCGCTTGCCGCCGATGAGTTTCGGGCGCGTCCTTGCCGCGGTGACGGGCGCCTCGCCTATCTGCTTGACCGCCAGGCGCAGCGGCACGGCCACCTCCTTGAGGTGCATACCAATCAGCGTGTTGCCTATGTCCATGCCCGCCGCGGCGCGCACGTGCTCAACGGCCACGGGGTCGGCCATATGCTGCCACGCGGCGGTCGCCCAGCTCCCGCCGGCCTTGGGCTGGGGTATGACGCACACCGGCTCGTACCCGAAGCGCTCGGCGGCCTCGCGCTCTATTATCAGCGCGCGGTTGAGGTGCTCGCAGCACTGCGCCGCGAGGTACAGTCCGCGCTCTGCCAGCAGCGGAGCCACGGCCTCGTACACGGCCTGCGCCGCCTCGGGAGTGCTGCCCTTGCCTATATTGCTGCCCATGATCTCGCTCGACGAGCAGCCAACCACGACCAGTGAGCCGGGGCGGAGCCCGGCGCGCTCGAGCAGCTCGCTCATGGCGTCACGCGCCGCTGCATAGACGGCGTCGTGCGATGTTATCAACATTTTCAACAACTCCTTCAACAATTTTATGTTTACCCTGCAACTTTATTGTAACACTTACCGTCTCATTTGACAACTGCACCGGCCGATAGTATCATAGATATTGTACCGCCGACGTAAATCCCACCTGTGAGGTGTAATATGAAAAGACTCCTGTCCGCCGCATTGTGTGCGGCAATACTTTTCTCCCTGGCTTCCTGCGGCGCCAACCCCGGAGGCCTGCCCGACCCCGACGCGGAGAGTGTGCCGCCCGCCAGCGCCGCGCCCACCAGCGAGCCGACGCCTACCGCCGCGCCCTACACCAACCCGCTCACCGGCGAGCCGATGGACGAGGACATCAGCATGAATCGCCCCTGGGGCGTCATGATAAACAACCTGCCCCCTTCCCTGCCTCAGCGCGGCGTCTCCGAGGCCGAGATACTCTTTGAGATCCCCGCCGAGGGCGGCGTGACGCGTATGCTGGCCATGTTCACCGACCTCTCCGACATAGAGAGCATCGGCACCGTGCGCTCCATCAGGCCGTACTACGCGCAGATAGCCTTCGGCTACGACGCCATCATCGCCCACGCGGGCGGAAGCGAAGCCGCATACAGCCTGCTGCGCTCCACCGGCTGGGATCACCTCGACGGCGTACGCGAGACCTACGCCGCCGCGCCCTTCGCGCGCGACCCCGACAGGATACACAACGGCCTTGAGCACAGCCTCTTTGCCGACGGCTCCAAGCTCGTGCAGGCCGCCGAGGAAAAGGGCTTTGACTTTGAGCACGAGGGCGGAGAGTACGACTACGGCCTGCAGTTCTCCGAGGACGCCGTGGAGCAGTGCACCGGCACCGCCGAGTTCGCCCAGATAACCTTCAACACCTACAAGTCCATGAGCTTCGACTACAACTCCGAGGACGAGCTCTACTACGCCAACCAGTACGGCGACAAGTACATCGACGAGAACACCGGCGAGCAGGTGAGCTATACCAACCTCATCTTCCTCTCCACCGACATCAGCATCATTGACGGCTACGGCCGCCTCGAGGTCAGGACGACCGGCGAGGGCAGCGGCTGGTTCTGCACCGGCGGCAAGTGGGTGGAGATAACCTGGGAGCGCGAGGACGAGTACAGCCCCTACCACTTCTACCTCGACGACGGAACCGAGCTTCAGCTCGGCATCGGACACACCTATGTCGGGATCATGAGCAACGACGGCAGCGCGACCGTCAGCTTTGAGCGCGAGGAGGCGTAATATTTGCAGATAAGGGGAAAGAGCCTTGCGGCGCTGCTTTTGTGCTACGTCATATGGGGCATGCAGCCGCTCTACTGGGACTTGCTGGGGAAGTTCGACTCGATGTTCGTGCTGTGCGCACGGATAGTCACGAGCGCGCTTTTTACCTGGCTGTTCCTGGCGTGCACAGGACGCATACGGGAGCTTATAGCGGCGTTCAAAAACAAGGCGCTGCTCAGGCGGCTCGCCGCTGCGGCTCTTTTCCTCTGTTTTGACTGGGCGCTTTTCAACTGGTCTGTGGCCAACGGCCACGTCCTGGACGTGGCTCTGGGGTATTACATGAACCCCATGGTCATATTCGTGATCGGCCTTACGCTCTTTCACGAGCGGGGCAGCGCGCTGGAGTTCGCGGCGGTGGGCATAGCCTGCGCCGGAGTGATAATCAGCGCGGTAAGCTACGGCTCCTTTCCCCTTGTCAGCGTGCTGTGCGCGGTGAGCTGGCCGGCCTACGCCACGGTGAAGAAGTCCGCCCACGCCGACCCGATGGTCAGCATGTGCGTGGAGTCCACGCTGCTCGCGCCCTTTGCCCTCATCGCCTCGGTCATCTTTTTCCCCGGCGCAGGAGGCTGGGCGGACATAACCGCCCCGGACATTCCGCTGCTCATACTCACCGGCATCGTCACCGCGACGCCCATCATACTCTACACCGTCGGCGTCAACGGCATGCCGTTCAAGGTCGTGGGCATATTGCAGTACCTCAGCTCCACCATCAGCTTTGCCTGCGGCGTGCTGTTCATGGACGAGGAGCTGACGCGCTCCAAGCTAATAATGTTCGCCTTCATCATCGCGGGACTGGTTCTGTTCACCGTCGGGAGCTTCCGGCGCAGGAACAAGGACTCCGGCGCCGAGGACGCCACATAACGTAAAACGAGCGCGGGCAGGTCGCCGACCCACCCGCGCTCGTGCGCTAACGCCCGCAAACGCGCTCCCACGGGAACTTTTCCTTGCGTATCAGCTGAAAACGCGATAGAATGAATCGTAAAAGCCGAGAGTGAGACATCAAGGAGGAAAATATGCTTAAAATCACAGAAGACGAGAAGAAGGCGCTCAAAGGCCGCGGCATTATACTCAGCAACGACGGCGAGCACTTCGTCGTGCGCGTCGTCAGCAGCAACGGCGTGTTCACCGCCGAGCAGCTGCACGTGCTCAGCGACGCCGCCGAGAAGTACGGCAACGGCAAGATAGCCATGACCGTGCGCCTCACCGTCGAGATACAGGGGGTTACCTACGAGAACATCGAGCCGCTGGCTGCGGCGGTGGAGTCCTGCGGTCTTGTGACCGGCGGCACCGGCAGCGTCGTGCGTCCGGTCGTGGCATGTAAGGGCACCGTCTGCGTCCACGGTCTCCAGGACACGCAGAAGTTCGCCGACGAGCTCTTTCATGAGTTCTACCTTGGCTGGCACAGCGTAAAGCTGCCGCACAAGTTCAAGATAGCCGTCGGCGGCTGCCCGAACAACTGCGTCAAGCCCGCCCTGCACGACTTCGGCTGCTACGGCCAGAGCGTGCCGGAGTTCCACGCCGACGAGTGCAAGGCCTGCGGCAAGTGCGCCTGCGTGGATAAGTGTCCCGTCAAGGCCTGCTCCAAGGGAGAGGACGGCAAGCTTGTCATCGACTGGGACAAGTGCACCAACTGCGGCAAGTGCATCCCCGCCTGCCACTTCGGCGCGGTCAAGGAGGCTCAGCGCGGCTACGCCGTGTACATAGGCGGCATCTGGGGCAAGACCCAGCGCCTCGGCACCCGCGTCCCCGGCGTGTTCAGCGAGCAGGAAGTGCACGACCTCATTGAGAAGGCCATCCTGCTTTTCCGCGAGCAGGGCGTGACCGGCGAGCGCTTCGGGCGCACGATCGACCGCGTGGGCGTGGACAAGTTCATAGAGATGCTCCTCGGCGACGAAGTCCTCTCTCGCAAGGAGGCCATCCTCGCAGAGCCAAAGCACACCACCGGCGGAGCCAGCTGCTGAAGCCGGCTGAACCGCAGCTGCACGGGGGAACCCATTGACAGGGTTCCCCCTAACAGCCTTATTTTTATCCTTTTTAGGGGCAAAACCGCGCCCCTTTTCTTTTTACTATGTATGAAGATACGAACTACTGCGACAACCCTAATAATCGCGCTCGCGCTTTTGCTCTCCGCCTGTGCGTCCGACGCCACGGCCGCGGAGACCGACGTGAGCGCACAGACGAGCTTCACCGACGACCTGGGGCGCTCGGTGACGTGCGCGGCCGAGCCGCAGCGCGTGGCGGCGCTCATCGGCTCCTACGCCGAGGTCTGGTGCCTCGCCGGAGGGCGCGACACGCTGGTGGCGGCGGCGGACGACGCCTGGACCAGCTTCGACCTGGGGCTGGACGAGGGCGTGGTCAACCTCGGCGCAATCAAGACGCCCAACCTGGAGGCTCTGCTCGCCGCGAAGCCGGATCTGGTGCTGGCCAGCACGAACACGTCCGCTAACCTGGAGCTGATGGACGTGCTGGAGGGCGCGGACATACCCGTTGCCTATTTTGACGTGCAGGGCTTTGAAGACTATCTGAACATGCTGGAAATCTGCACCACGCTCACGGGCGAGCTCGAGAACTACACAGTCTACGGCCTGAACGTGCAGAGCGAGATAAACGCCGCCGTGTCTCGCGCGTACGGCAGTGAGCCGACCGTGCTTGTCATCCGCGCCACGGGCGTGAGCTGCAAGGTCAAGTCCAGCCGGGACAACGTCCTGGGCGAGATGCTTGCCGGACTGGGCTGCGTCAACATCGCAGACTCCGACGCTTCCCTGCTGGAGGAGCTGAGTCTGGAGGCGATAATCGACGCGCAGCCGGAGTACATCTTCTGCGTGCTGCAGGGCAGCGACCCGACGGACGCGATGGAGACGCTGAGCACCACTCTGCTTGAAAACCCCGCATGGCGCTCGCTAACAGCCGTGCAGGAGGGGCAGTTCTACACCCTGGAGCACGAGCTGTACAACCTGAAGCCCAACGCACGCTGGGGGGAGGCCTATGAAAAACTCGCCGACATCCTCTATCCGCAATAAGCCCGTGCGCCTCATACTCGCGCTGGGAGCGCTCACGCTGCTGCTCGCGGCGCTGAGCCTCGCCATCGGCGCCGTGCGCGTGCCGCTCGGCGAGGTGCTCTCCGCCCTTTTCGGCGGCGGAGACAGCGCGATAGTGCTGTACGCACGTGCGCCGAGGGTGTGCGCCTGCCTGCTGGCAGGGTGCGCGCTGGCGGTCAGCGGCGCGCTGACGCAGAGCGTGCTGGCGAACCCTCTGGCCGCGCCCAGCACCATAGGCGTGAACTCCGGCGCCGGCCTGGCGGCGGCGCTTTGCTGCGCGCTCGCGCCCTCGGCCACGGCGCTCGTGCCGGTGGCGGCCTTCCTCGGCGGACTGCTCGCCGCGCTGCTGGTGCTGTTCATCGCAGGGAAAACCGGCGCTTCGCGCCTGACGCTGGTGCTGGCGGGCGTCGCGATATCCAACGTGCTCGGCGCGGGAGTGGACGCCGTGGTGACTTTCTTCCCCGACGCGCTGGCGGCCTACTCCGACTTTCGCATTGGCTCGCTGGCCAACCTGACGATGCAGCGGCTGGCGATGCCCGCCGTGATAATCGCCGTCGCGCTCGCCGCCGCGCTCTCGCTGACCAACGAGCTGGACGTGCTGACGCTCGGCGCCGACACGGCCTCCAGCCTGGGCATGAACGCCAAGCGCACCCGGGTTATTCTGCTGGCCGTGGCCGCGGCGCTCGCGGGCGCGGCGGTGAGCTTTGCCGGGCTGCTCGGCTTTGTGGGGCTTATCGCGCCGCACATCGTCCGGCGCTTCACGGGCGACGAGGCGCGCTTTCTCCTGCCCGCGAGCTGCCTGTGCGGCGCTTCGCTGCTGTTGCTGTGCGACCTGCTCTCGCGCACGCTGTTCCGGCCCTACGAGCTGCCGGTCGGCATAGCGCTGGCGTTTACGGGCGGACCGTTTTTCATCTACCTGCTGCTGAGGCAGAGAAAGGGGCGCACGGCGTGATAGAGCTTAAAAACCTGTGCGCCGGATACCACGGCGCGGACGTGCTGCGCGGCGTGAGCATGAGCTTCGAGCCGGGGCGCGTGACGGTGCTTGTGGGCGCAAACGGCTGCGGCAAGAGCACGCTGCTCAAGGCCGCCATAGGCATGATAAAGCGCAGCAGCGGCGAGGTGTACATCGACTCCAGGCCGCTGGACACGCTCACAAGGCGCGAGGTGGCTCTGCGCGCGGCCTACATGCCGCAGGACAGGAGCGTGCCGAGCATCAGCGTGCGGCGTCTGGCGCTGCATGGGCGCTTCCCTCACCTCTCCTACCCGCGCCGCTACTCCAAGGCCGACTACGCCGCCGCCGAGGAGGCGCTGCGGCGCGCGGACGCGCTGGACATAGCCGACCGGATGCTCGGCGAGCTGAGCGGCGGACAGCGGCAGCGCGCCTATCTGGCGATGGCTCTCGCCCAGGGCACCGACAGCGTGCTGATGGACGAGCCGACCACCTTTCTCGACATATCCCACCAGCTCTCCTTCATGCAGACCGCGCGTAGCATGGCCGCATCCGGCAAGGCCGTGGTCATCGTGCTGCACGACCTCTGCATGGCGCTCAAGTGGGCGGACACCCTGGCCGTGATGCGCTCCGGCGAGCTTATCTGCCTCGGTTCCCCCGCCGAGGTGTTTGAGTCCGGCGCGCTCTCCGAGGCCATGGACGTGGACGTGCGCCGGGTGCGAACCGACGAGGGCTGGCAATACTACTACGCTTGAGGTGAAAACTATGGCACTTTTCCCCATGTTCATCGAACTCTCCGGCAAGGACATACTCGTCGTCGGCGGAGGCGGCGTCGCGCTGCGCAAGTGCGAAAAGCTGCTGCCCTACGGCGCGACGGTGACCGCCGTGTCCGGCCGTTTTCAGCCGCAGTTCATCTCCGTCCCGGGGCTGAAGCTGCTGTTCCGCCCCTTTGCAGACGGCGACATAGCAGGCCGCGACATGGTCATAGCCGCGACGGACGACCGCGCGCTGAACGCGCACATAGCCGAACTCTGCCGCGAGGCTGGGATACCTTTCAACTGCGTGGACGACGCGGAGCTTTGCACCTTCATCTTCCCCGCGCTCACGCTGCGCGGGCGGCTGAGCGCCGGTTTCTGCACCGGAGGAGCCAGTCCCACGGCCTCTGCCTACTTCCGCGACAGCTTTGAAGGCTCCCTGCCGGACGGCGTGGAGGAGATACTCGACTTCATGGCGTCCATCCGCCCGCGCATAATAGAGGCCGTGCCCGACCAGCGGCGCAGGGCGCGCATCTTCTCCTTCCTCATGAACGCCTGCCTCGACGCCGGTGGCGAACCCGACGAGGACACCGTGGCGTCCATCGTACCCGAACTCGGGCGGGAGGACGATTGAGCGGCCTGGTCAGCCTGGTCGGCTCGGGCTGCGGCGCGAACCTCATAACGCTCCTGGGCGCCGAACGGCTCAAAGCCTGCGACGCCGTGGTCTACGACGACCTGATAGCGGAGGACGCGCTCCGCCTCGCCCCGCCGGACGCCGAGCTGATACGCATGGGCAAGCGCGCTCACCGGCCTAGCGCCGCACAGGACGACATCTGCGCCAAGCTGATAGAGCTTGCGCGCGAGGGCAAGCGCGTCGTGCGCCTGAAGGGCGGCGACCCCTTTGTCTTCGGGCGCGGCGGCGAGGAGATGGCGGCGCTGAACGCCGCCGGAGTGCCCTGTGAGGAGATACCGGGCGTGAGCAGCGCCTACGCCATCCCCGCCATGGCCGGGATTCCGGTGACGCACCGTGGCGTGAGCCGGGGCTTTCACGTGATAACCGCGCACACGCGCTCCGGCGAGCTGCCCGAGGGCTTTGACGCCCTCGCCGCGCTGCCGGATACGCTGGTGATACTCATGGGCTTGAGCCGCCTGGGCGAGATAGCCGCGCGGCTTATTTCCGCGGGGAAGCCCGGCTCTACGCCCTGCGCCGTCGTATCGGACGGCAGCGCGGCCGGACGCTACTGCATACGCGGCACGCTGGAGAACATCGCCGCCCTGGCGGAGCGCGCCGCGCCTCCCGCCGTCATAGTGGTGGGCGAGACCGCCGCGCTCGACTTCTCCCCCGTCCAGGCTCCGCCGCTGCACCGACGACGCATCGGCCTGACGGGCACACCGCGCATGAACGCCAAGCTCGGCGAAGCGCTCCGCGCCCTGGGCGCCGAGACCTTCACCGCCTGCGAGGTGGCGCTCACTCCCCTGCCGGACGCCGGCCACACGCCGGTGGACGCGGGCTGTCTGGTGTTTACCAGCGCAGCCGGGGTCGAGCTGTACTTTGAAAGGCTGCTCGCAAACGGTCTCGACGTCCGGGCGCTGCGCTCAACGTGCATAGCCGCCATCGGCAAGGCCACGGCTCTGGCGCTGCTAGGCCGCGGGCTGCGCGCGGATCTGGTTCCCGCAGAGCAGACCTCCGCCGCACTGGCGGAGCTTCTGTGCGCGAGCCTGCCGAAGGGCGAGCGCGTGTGCCTCTACCGCTCCGCCCAGGGCGGCAGTGAGCTGCGTGAGCGTCTGCAAGAGCGCTTTGACGTGCGCGACATTGCCGCCTATTCCGCAGCCCCGGGCGCATACGAGGCCTCTCGCAGGCTAATCGAGCGCGCGGACGCGCTTACCTTCACGAGCGCGCTTGGCGCGAGATACGCGCTGGAGCGGCTGGGCGACATCCCGGAGCGAACCATATTCGCCGCCATCGGCGAGCCTACCGCCCGCGCCCTGCGCGACGCAGGGCGGCCGAACGCCATAGTTACCGCAGCCGAGCCGTCGGTCGAAGCGCTGGCTCAGGCGCTGGCCGAAGCCCTGTAGACAACAAGAGCCCGGAGGCAATGCCTCCGGGCTCTCACTTTTACATCATATGGCGGCGAGCGCGTCTTTTATCTTCTGCTTCTCCTCGGCAGAGACCTTGCTGTCGGGAACCATCTTGAAGACGGCCTCTATGGTCTTGCCTTTGACGAGCTTGACCATCGGGCTCTTGAGGATGTTGGGGTTGATCGCATTTAGCGTGTCGCAGGCCTTCGGGTTGGCTAGCAGTTCCTTGACTGTGACCTTGCTGATATCCATAGTCTGTCTCCCTTCATATTTGCGCCCGGCGTCTTGCCGCGGCTAGGTTGTTAACATTCTAACACAAAACGTGGCAGGTTTCAATCCCAATGTGAACTCTTTTTCTCGCCGTCATTCCCTACAGACCGCTGCAAAAAACCGAGGGGGCTTTCGCCCCCTCGCCGCGGCTCACGCCGTGGATGCTATGTTGTGCGTGTGTACGTGCTCTCCGGCGCGAATATCGCACAGCGCGACTCCTATCTTCTCGCCGTACTTGTAGACGCTGCCGCCCTTGGGCACGTCTGAGGCGGCGACCTTGTGATACGCCGGCACGTCGTTCAGCGCGGTGACGCTGTGCTTCGTCCCGTCGGAGAGGCTGTATTCCACCGTATCCCCGGCTTTGACGGCCTCGGTCACAGTGACGCAGGTGTCCCGGTCGTTGATGTGTACTGCATGTACGCTCATTGGCTCAAACCTCCGTATCAGCCGCCGGATTCCAGGATTGAGAAGTGCATGTAGTCGGCGGTGGTGTTCCAGCCGGAGTAGTTGTTGTCGGCGTCGCCGCCGCCCCAGCCCCAGCCGTACTTGGCGAAGATGCGCACTACGCTGCTGTCGGGCGTAATGCAGTAGTCGCTGTCGGAGTACTTGAAGCAGGTGGTACCCGTGATGGCGGTGTACGGCGTGGTCGTGGTGTTGCAGTAGAAGTTCTCCACCGGGTTGATGTCTATGGCGCAGCCCCAGGAGTGGCGCAGGGTGTCGGTGTACCTGGCGCCGCCGAGCGCGTGTATCGGGAACTGCTCGGGGTCGTTGTAGATTTCCTCGAATATGGCCTGGACTTCGTCCGCCACGGCCTTGTTGACCTGGAGGTTCCAGGTACGGGTGTACTTCGCGCCGGAGGAGTCTATATCCCAGGTGCGCACCTGCACAGTGACTATGTAGTCGCCAAGGTTGCTCTCGTTGCCGGTGAAGTAGCTCTTGTTGGCGTCGCCGAACAGAGCCAGGCGGCCTTCGGCGCTGACGTTGCCCCAGGCGTCGATGTAGTTGCGGCTCTGCCAGGCGAAGGAGTCGGTCGGCTCCATCGTCGTGGTGTCTCCGCCGCTCGGCTCCTCGACCTCGGAGACGTCGTCGACGTCCAGGCGCTCGGACGGCCAGCCGGTGCGCACTACGACCGCAGCGGCCTGCGCGCGGGTCAGCGTCTCGCTGCCGTGGAAGGCGCCGTCTTCAAAGCCGTCGAGTATGCCCTTGCCGTAGGCCTGCACGACGCTCTCCTGATAGCGGCCGCTTATCGTGGAGTAGTCGGAGATGCGGCTGTCCACGCTGTCGAGGCTGACGGGGTTCTCGGTGTAGACGTTGCTGGTGAGGTTGGAAATCATGACGCTCATCTCATAGCGGGTGATGGGCGTGTTCAGCGAGGTGGCGGTCAGCGGGATATCCAGACCCCAGAGCACGCCGTTGTCGTTGAGCAGGTACCAGTACGGCTGCGCCCAGTGGATGCTGACATCCATCGTGTACGGCGCCAGCTCGCCTATCATGCACAGGAGCTTTATGAACTCGCCGCGGGTCAGCTCGTCCTCGGGCGCATAGGTCGTCTCGGTCTTGCCGTCGATTATGCCCCAGCTGGCGCACAGGTAGACGTACTCCGCATACCAGGCGTCCTCCGGGACGTCGGTGAACTCCACGTCTATCGGGCCGGTTCCGTCGGCGGCGTATACCGGCATCGCGGCGGCCAGAAGGCACACGGCGAGAGCCGCGCAGAGTACCCGGCGCAAAGCTTTGCTTCTCATTGCTTATCCCTCTTTCTTTTCTAGTAGTTGAACGTGTGAGGCAGCAGCTCTCGCAGCTTGTAGCTCACGTAGCGGCCTCCGGCCTTGGCGCAGAGCACCTCCATGTCCGTGGAGAACTCGGACAGGAACTGTCTGCAAGCCCCGCAGGGCATGCAGTAGTCGCGCCCCTCTCCCCAGATGGCGATGCGCACAAAGTCCGTGTGTCCCTCGCTGACGGCCTTGCACGCCGCCGTGCGCTCGGCACAGATGGTGCTGCCCAGCGCCGCGTTCTCCACGTTGCAGCCGGTGTACACCGTGCCGTCAGAGCACTCCAGCGCCGCGCCCACGGGGAAGCGCGAATATGGCGAGTACGAGTGCTTGGCCGCCTGCTCGGCGATGTCCATGAGTTCCCTGTCTGTCATGTCCCTCTCCCTCTCTAGTCTGAAAATTTGATCGTCCATTCACTTATGTTGTAGAACACGTTGCTGCTTGTGACCTCTATTCCCGTTATAACGTTGCGGTGCGTTATCACCTCGTGGCGCTCAAAGCACACCGGGATAATCGGCGCGTTCTGCGCGATGTACAGCAGCATCTGATAGCAGGTGCTCTGTCTGGTCAGGTCATCGGCGGCGAGGTAGTTGTTGATGTAGGTGGCGTAGTTCTCGTCGGCGATGTTGCCGTAGTTCATGCTGCCGTCCTCGGTGAGCAGCGCAGTGAGGTCGAAATCGGCGCCCAGCTTTACCTCGGCGTAGTACATGTCGAAGTCCCCGTCGGGCTGGCCGTCACCGTCCATGTCCGCCAGCGCCGCCTGATAGTCCGCCCAGCTGAGCTCGCGCACGTTCACGGTGAAGCCTATGCTGGCCAGGTCGTCGGCGAGCTTGTTGCAGACGTCGCCCTTTCCGGCGCTCTGCGAGCAGACGATCAGGTCTATTTCCGCGTCCTGCATCACGCTGTAGCTGAGGTACTCAAGCTGGCCGTCGTTGTCCATGTCCGACACTCCGGCTGCGGTCAGCACCTGCTGGCACAGCGACATGTTATAGCTCAGCTGTGAGGCGACGCTCTCGTCGTAGAGCGGGCTCATAGGTGAGATCGGCAGCGCGCTGGCCACGGCGGAGCCCTGCATAAGGGTGTCGGCGGCATAGTCGCGGTCTACGGCCAGCGACATGGCGTAGCGCACATTCGGCATACTCATCAGCGGGCTGGCCATGTTGAAGCCGAAGAAGTGCATGTTGGTCGTGGTGTAATAGCGCGTCTCGGTGTTGCCGCCGTAGCCGAGGTTGGAGGTGCTGGAGGTATCGTTGAGAACCAGGTCTATGTAGCTGTCCTCAAAGGCGGTGATTATGCTCTCCGTCTCGGTGTATTCCTTGAGGTACACCCTGTCCACCGGCAGGGTGCTGCCGTAGTTTTCAAAGGCCTGGACGTAGTCCGCGCCCTCCACGTACATGTACGGCCCGGTGCCCACGGGGCGCGTCTGGTTTGCCGAGCCGTCCTTTATCACCGGCACGGTCAGCAGATAGGGCAGCATGGTGTGCGCCTTGGTCGTGGAGATGTGGAAGGTCAGGTTGTCCGAGGCGCTGGCGCCGTACATGCAGATGAAGCGGCCCGAGTAGCGGCTTGTCCTGCGCGCGAGCGATATGGAATACGCCACGTCGTAGGCGGTCAGCGTGCTGCCGTCGTGCATGGGTATGCCTTCTTTTATGGTGAAGGTCCAGTACATGCCGTTGGCGGAGACTTCGTAGCTCTCTATTATCCTGCTGGTGAGGTTGTAGTTCTCGTCCAGCTCGAACACGTTGTCAAACACCAGCTGGGAGATGAGTATGTTGTTCACGTCATCCGTGGCATAGGGGTTGAGGCTGGCGGATGAGTTGTAGTTTAGCGAGAACACCTCGTCCGCGGCGTCGCCGATGCCCAGCTCCTCGCCCGGCAGCACGGCCACAGGCTCTGAAGATTCCGGCTCCGCAGTCTGTCCACAGGCCGTCAGCGTAGTCAGCAGCGCCATAGCAAGCGCCAGTATACGTATCTTTTTAGTCTTCATTTGCACTCTCCGGGTTCAGATTTCTATGACCGCGCACTGGCTCCCGCGCTGCAGGCCGTGCTTTGAGGTGTAGCGGTGAGACCAGTATTTGTCGTGCAGCTCCACGGTGCACTCGCGCGACACGGCTATGTTCTCCGGCCTGAGTCCCAGGACGCACAGCCTGTGCGCCAGCGCGCCGCGCAGGTCTACGTAGTACTTTCCCTCGCGCCTGCCCGTGAATATGAACTCCTCCGCGTCGTGACCCAGCCAGGCGCGCATCGCCTCAGGCACGTCGCCGTCCGTCTCGAAATTCGCAGTGCCTATGGCCGCGCCCATTGCGGCGCATATGTCCTCCGGCCGCGAGCCGAGCGAGCACATTGCCTCGACGGCGGCGCCGATTATGTCCGCCACGGAGCTGCGCCAGCCGCAGTGCACGGCTCCCGCCGTGCCGTGCACGCCGTCGTACAGCAGCACCGGCACGCAGTCGGCCGTGAAGCAGAACAGCGGCAGGCCGCGCTCCGCCGTCACCACGGCGTCGCAGTCTACGTCCGAGTGCGTCTCCGGCGCGACGGCGTCCGCCATTGTCACCACGCGCACCTCCCGCCCGTGCACCTGCCGCGTGTACGCCGCCCGGCACACGTCTATGCCCAGCGCCGCGCCCAGGCGGCGGTAGTTGGCGGAGACGTTCTCATCCGGATCACCACGGCCAAAGCCCAGGTTCAGCGAAGCAAAGTCCCCCTCCGACACGCCGCCATAGCGCGTAGAAAAGGCGTGCTTCGCAGATATCACGTCAGCGGTCATGTAGACGAGGTCGCCAATGTTGTGTTCTTTGAATGTGTTAGAGGACATTGTTACCTCCTCAAGGACGTTTCCTGAGGGATTTCTTTTTGTCTTGTCAAAAAGAAACCCCTCAGACTCCAAAGAGAAAATCGCTTTTTGGGTTGGGAAGTTTGGGGACACGGGGAATAGTGGTCACCAAACAGGTTGGTATTTCAGGTTGCTATCCCTAAGATTTATGCCAGATTAGGGTGCCACTGTCTTACCGCGCGGACGACCACCCCAACTAATTACCCACGTAAGCGCT
>OJQW01000504.1_pt1 | contig 16826 bp, 20 predicted proteins | sample 1599041 | NCBI WGS metagenome assembly OJQW01 (sample SAMN03922518, study PRJEB24848) | human gut metagenome | isolation source: stool sample | host: Homo sapiens | place: Germany | collected 2010-02
CCCCCATTTCCCTGTGCACTTTGCACAGAATATGGAGGCGTGGTCGAAAATTTATATTCACAATTCCAAATCCTGCTGAAAACGCCTGAAAACGAGGCAAAAACCTACACTTTGCCGCAATTTGTTCATACTTTATACACATTTACGCGCTATACTATAATCACAGGGACGGGGAACCGAACCAAAATAGAAAAAGAGGAGTAGATACAAATGACAAAAGCACAGATGATTGCAGCGTTGCGGGCAGTGGTGGAATGCAGCAAGATCGACGCGGAAAAATGGCAGGGGGACGCATACTTTGACGGCAAAGCGGCGGCGTATAAGGAAGTGATGGCCATGCTGGACGTTTACTTTGACGCATATGCAACGCCCAAAGCTGCGGCGACAGAAACCGTGCCGGCGGTAACAAATAACACATTTAGTAGGGATCGGCTGCTAGCGGATATCCAGTGTCGGAAATTTCCAGATAACTATCCAGCAGGGGTAACACTGGACGATGTGCGGTGTGCGGCATTGTTTCTAAAATCTATTGATGATGATACGATCGATGTAACAGGCATTGATAACACAGCCATACAGGCAGCAGCCAAATATCTAGATTGGGAAGATCGCGTAAACAATCTATTTGGATTTTAAGGGGGTAATCAAATGCCTATAATCACATTATACTGCGCGGATCAAGCCTACGTTGGCGCGTTGAATCACGAAAAGCACTATTTTCAATCGCGTATGGAACGCGACAAATACGTAAAGATGCACGATTTGTGCAGCCGCTGTGAAAATGTACACTTTGATGGCATAAAATGTAACGGAATGGTGTATAGGCGCACTGAAAACACATATGATCACTTTTACACTGTGGACGAAGTCGGTGACAATTCACGGGAAACAGCTATAAAATTGAACATTTATAGATACGATGAAGGAATCCTGGCGTTCGTCTTTGATTATGGCAGCCACGTTAAGATAGTCTGCTATAATGGCACCGAATGCACTACGTTCCGAATTTGCAATACAATCGATAAAACTGCCGAAGAAATTTTCGAGATGTGGAAGGAGAAATACGAATGTTAAGAAACTATATTGCGGAATTGCTGCATGCGGAGACATTTGCCGAAATAGAAGACGTGTGCAGACGTTATCCGAAATACGCGCCGAATGGATTGACGGATGGTATCCGGCACGGTATAATTATGGTAAAGCGTGGATATATGCGGGATGGTAAAGGATGGCAATCGAAAACTGCCCTATATCGGTGCTTTACATTAACTGCGCTTGCAGAAGAAAGGGGGAATAACCATGTATAAGTTTTTAGAAGAAGTTGCGAAAAACATAGAAGCTGAAGCGGATGCCATTGAAAAATACAGCGAATTGCTAGCCGTAGCTGATAATGAAATCGACGAATTTAATGACTTGGAGTTCGTGCATAGCGAAATAGCAGAAATCATCAGCGACGAACTAAATCACATTGACCGGTTGAAACGGATGTTTTCGCATTTCAGCGGCATTGAAACGGCAGAAGACTAAGAAAAGGCGGGCGGTTATTCCGCCCGCCGTTATTTTATTCCAAAATCGTCACGCTGTCAATATGGAAAAAGCCTATATTTTCGTACCGGCAAACCTGTCCATCGTAATAGGTTTGTGTCGGACGTAATTCTTCCGTGCGGTAATCGCTGGAAAGCGGCAGCGCGTTAATACGGTTAAGGGCATTTGCCGCGGTGGAAAAAACAACGTCAGACCGGAAACGGTCGACATCATTAAAACTTTTGACAGGCGCAGGTTCAGACGATTCGTCCGAATCAGCGGCGTCATTTGTGATTTGGGCATTTTGCAGTTTTTCAAAAAACGCGCGTGCGGCCGTTTCATTTTCAAACGGACCAACTTTGACATAATAACCAGGCATAGTATCCAACCCCCTATATTCGACGTTAAACATTTTGCATATTGCTTTGCATGTATTTTCGGCAATCCGATCAAGATTATTATGATACCATGTAATGCTTGACAGATTGTCATGAAAAACGGTTTCATCATAAATTGCCGGTGCGGTTGTCTGTGACAACTCCGCCCATTGCGGCGCGATATTAACTTTCACAGAACCGTCATAGATATCGCGTCGCATAGCGGCCAGCATTTGCGCATAGGTGTAAGCTGTGCCGTCATCATATACCATTAAAAGGCTGTATGATTTGCCGCCGGCATTAGTGTGCGCAATATAATGCAGATCAGCACCCCAAGCGTTAGATTCCGCAATCGCCTCTTTGAGCCGGTCGCCGGTACGGTCTTTCGGATTGCGCTTGACTTCAAAGCCGCAGGCGATTAGATGCTTTTCCAGCCGGTCAACATACAAATTGCAATGCGTGTTTTCGCTGCATCCGGACGAATAGCTGCACGGATTGTCGTGTTCGTGTGCGGCAGGTGATAAATAAATTTTAGCCATATTAACCGCTCCTTACGCTTAAATATTGCAAAATTTTAAAGGCAATTGCTTTTGTGTTAAGGTCATCGAAATATAAGCATCCATTCTGAAAACCTTCCACCAACGCCCGAGCAGGCGCGCAGTGGGTTGCATTTTTAATCAGGAAATGATTCGGTTTGTGGTCAGCAGAAGTCAATGCGAAATTAAAAAGTGCTGACGGGTTTGGCTTTTTGCAAGCATATATCTTTCCGTCCTGATAATCAAACCAAAAGGAAATTTCCTGACCTTGGCATGTGATATTCAGCATACAGCGGGATGCAGGTGACCTTTTCGCAATAAAGGACTTGTCGTCCTGATAAAATTCGCCTTCAATAGCATATTTTCCATAGGGAACCTGATCCATGATAGCGCCCATGCGGGTATTTTTCTTTTCCGCAATAAAATTTACATTCCGGTACAATTCGATAAGTACATCATTGTTGTATTTCGGAAACACCGTGTAGCGCTTAGCGGCATTTGGCATGATGTCAAAATATTGAAAATAGGGGTTCACAATAGAAATCGTGTTGGCCATGCAGAATACCCGGAGCAAGTCATGCAGCTTCTCAGAAGTGCGCAACCGGTTTATCGTTTCAATAAGATCGAAAAAGGCGGTGACTTCATCTTGGATATAGCGTTGGTGGCCTTTGGTGATAATAAATTCATCCATGCACATTTTGTTGACGTTTGGGAACGGCGTTGATTTTAGGGTAAAGGCGGTAGATAACGGATAAAAATATCCTGCTATCTTATCATCAATTAAAAACTGCCCGCCGGCATTTCCGCCTTTTACAACAAACTTGTGATCAGGAAATTCCGCATAAATATCGGAGAAAAACGATTGAATTGTTTTCAATTCGGATTTAAAGCGGCGCACATACATAAATTGCTTGCCAGTTTTCAGAAAATCGTTGATAGCATACTTTTTGAATCCAAACGTTTTACCCACGCCGCGGTGCGATAGTATAAAGTTGATTAAAGCATTTTTCGATAAGGTCAGCCCAAAGTCATAATATAATTCATTTTCTGTAAACCTAATATAATATAATTCATTTTCTGTAATCATAATAGCCTCCTAAAATCAAGCCTGCCGTGGTGGTTTCACGACAGGCTTTAGAGGAGTAGACAGAATGCCGGGGTCAGTAATCTGTACGCAGCAGCCAACTGCCTATGGGGTTCCGCGTAACTTAATACGGGCGGCCGGAACACCACCTGTTACCGATTTAATCCGTTCCTGTCTACCTATAATATAACAAATCCTATTGTAAAAATCAATAGAAAATTGTAAGAAAAATCATTAAAATATCATGAGAAAATCTATTGACAATTTACCCGTTATCAGCTATACTATAAATGACGGGCGGCGGTGACACCCGAAAAACAAATAAAAAGGAGAAATGTTCACATGAGCGAGGAAATGATTGTACAGGAAGAAACCGGGGAAGTATTGTCCCTGAGCGTGCCGGAAGATTTGACGGCCGCGTTTTCGGCAGGCGGCGATGTGATGTTTTCGACGTTTGTTGTCGATGACAGTGACGAATGCCGCATGAAAGTTTACAAAATGAAAAACAACCCCTCGCAGCGTATTAGTGACGTGATCGGCTCGGAGATCAATATGGCGGGTTTTCTGGTGCACTGGATTGAGCAGCGGGATGCAAAGGGCAGGCCTGTAATGGCTCCGCGAATCGTGCTGCTGGATACGGATGGAGAGACATACGTGACCGTTTCGGTCGGCGTATACAATGCGCTGAAAAACATTGCACAAACGCTCTGGATGCCGACGCAGGACCATCCGATTAAAGTAACGCCGGTAAAGCGGCAGGGAAAACACGGCTATCAGTTCACAACGATTGAAGTCGTAGCGTAAACAAAAGCCGCCTGTTCACCGCGCAGGCGGCTAATCTTATACTATAGGGGTGATACGATGGAAATTAACGTGATGGATGAAAACGAAGTCAGGCATATGTATATGCAAGGTTTTACAGTAAAACAGATCGGGGAAATCATGTATAAACAGGCACAAAAACGCCTGAAAGAGGAAATAACCAAGTATACAGAATGGACGATTGCCAACTTTAAATACTGGGAGGAAGACAATGAATAACGATATTGATATGGTGAAAGCCATAGCTTTTAGAAGCGTGGGAGGAAAGTGAAGATGCTTCAAAAATATGTCTGCATGAGCCGATGCACTAAATATCTTATGCTTAACGGCAAACGATGCACTTGCAGCAACCCGCAGACGTTTACATGCCAGGCCAAAAAAGAGCCCGTATTTTATACGTTCGCATATCTCGAATTGATATTGAAAAAAGCGGCAGAGCATGGGTGGTGAAGTATATGCCGTATGTACCAAATAAAGAATGATATGGATTGTTGATGTTTATTCGTTCGCTGCATATTGACGTTCCGGCAGTGTCAGTGTCTTCACTCGAAGATAAAAGCATTCAAAAGATCCATAAGCAGTTAGGCGTAGAACGTTTGCTACCAGCCATGCGTGATGATGGCCGACCGTGGCGCAAGGTAGACGTCATAAGGGAGTTTGGATACCCTGTTTTATCCAAAGAAATCGCTGCTAAAATATCACATTTACAGCACCCTTCAGAGAACAATGTGACAGTTCGCCATGCAATTATAACCGGTGAAACGGGAGAATTCGGAGGATATCGCAAAGGGACAAGAATGCAGCTTGCGAAGAAATGGCTGGAACTTTTTGGCGGGCCAGAAAATGAAAACGAAGGTGTCAATTATCAAACAGCACCATTTCTGGTATCGGACAAGTGCTGTTATTACCTGAAAGAAAAACCATGCTATGATTACGCTAAGAAGTCAGGACGAAAACCATATGTGGGACTGATGGCGTCAGAGGGTGGAAGACGGGAAAGAACTCTGATGCTAAACGGATGCAACTATTATGGAAAAACCGCAACCAGAAGTGCCCCGTTTGCGATTTTTCACCGGCAGGATTTGTTGCAGCTTGCACTTGACCTGCATGTACCTGTGCCGGAAATCTACGGGGAAATCGTGCGTGATCCAGATGGCACCCTTAGAACCACCGGAGCGCAAAGGACTGGATGCAGTATGTGCGGGTTTGGCATACAGCTGGAGAAACGGCCGCATCGGTTTGACCAGCTTTATGCGCGTAATCCGAAGGAGTGGGATTTCTGGATGAACCGGTGCGATACGGATGAAAACGGCAACCCGTGCGGATGGGGACGTGTTCTTGATTATATCGGGGTGGAGTGGCGGCAAGAAATGGATGAGCAGATGCACTGGGATCACTAGGAGGACAACCATGAAGAAATAAGGAGGTAAATATGAACAAGACAAAATCACGGTATGGCGTATATTACGACATGTCACAAAGCCCATATCAGTATCACGACGGCAAGACGGGATATGTCCTGTATTTTTCCTCGCGCTTTAATCGGGAGCGGTTTGAAAAGTACCTGCCCGAATGCCTGCGAAACCTGATAAACCGCACGGAATGCGTTGGGGTGGGAGTAGATTGCACGGCGATGTCGCTGTTTATGGCATATACCACGGTTGAAGGGCGTGGCTTTTATGTACGAAACGGCGAAAAAGTGTACAACGCCCCGTATGAAGTTGTGGTGTAAGGAGGGCATGGGATGGCGATACCAAAGAAACGGCTGGAACGGATTAAGCAGCTTGAAGCGAAAGCCGATGCGAAATATAAGCGGATCAAAAAGCGGTACGGATATGAATTTTCAATTGATAAGCGGATAGCGTCTGAAATGTCTGCGAAGCAGGCGCGGGAATATGAAAAATATCTGGAAGAATATACGTCGCGTCGGACGAACCGCTTTGTAAATTTGGGAAACGTGTACGTGCCTGCTTCCGATGTGCGCCAGTTAAAGGAAAATATGAAGCGCTTAAATAAGCTGCGCAGGGAAGAATTCGCGAAAATTAAAGATAAGCCGATTGTAACGCAGGGTAAAGAACGGCCGACAACGGTAGCCGAATATGCGGCTACAATGGCGCCGACACGGGAGAACCCCTTTTATAACTACCTTTATGAGGAGACCTTTAACCCGGAAACCATAGAAACCCGTGAGCAGTTTGAGCGGCTAAGCGAGCGCGTGGAACGCCAGTCAACGCCAGAATACCAAGCATGGCGCAAGAACATCATGTATCAGAACTTTATTGACAGCTTAAACTATCTTGCGGACATGGTTGACGAAGATATTTCCGATATTCTGGAGTATTTCGGCGGAATGTCCTTTGAAGATTTCTATATGGTTTATATGCGCAACCAAGACCTGAATCAGATCTTTATCAACACCAAGGAAAACTGGGTAGATGTCCAGAGGAAGATCGATGAAATCCGCGCAACACTCAACCTAGAGACAGCAAACATGGAAGTTGCGGAAATGGTTCAGGGTATAAGCGGGCGTATACAAGACATAGATGATACATTAAAAGAAGTCGGGAGGTAATATCTTGAAGCGGTACTGCGCTGACTTTGAAACAACAACTGATCCGAATGACTGCCGGGTTTGGTTGTGGTGTACGATCAATATTGATGATCTTTCCGAAAGGCATTATGGCACGGACATAGCAAGCTTTTTTGAATGGCTGCCCACAAAAGGCTTAACGGAGATATATTTCCATAACCTTAAATTTGATGGGCAGTTTTTGCTGTGGTATCTTCTGCACGAAACGGACTTTGCCTACGATGAAAAGGGGGGAGAACATTCTTTTCATACGCTGATAGGCGACAGTGGAATCTTTTACATGATTGAAATTGTTCTTGCCAAAAAGCATAAAAACGTGGACAAAATAAAGTTTCTGGACAGCTATAAGAAACTGCCGTTCACGGTAAAGAAGATTGCGAAGGATTTCGGGATAGAGGAATCCAAAGGCGAAATCGACTACACCAAAAAACGGCCGTTAGGTTATGAACCCGATGCGAACGAGATGGAATATGTAACAAATGACGTGCTCATCGTATGCAAGGCGCTCAGACAGCAGTTTGAGCAGGACTTGACAAAGATGACGATATCCTCGGACGGTTTGAACTTTGCCAAGGGTCAAATCGGTAAAAAACGTTGGCAGGCATTGTTTCCCGGTGCTGGATGTATCGATAGATGACGATATCCGCCGAAGCTATAAAGGTGGTGCAGTTCAGGTTCATCCGGGACGGGAAGGCCAGACTGTATATGACGGCGCATCGTTTGACGTAAACAGCATGTATCCATGGGCGATGCTGCAGCCGATGCCGTGCGGGGTGCCGATTTTCTTTGAAGGCAAATATAAACCCGACCTGGATTATCCGCTTTATATCCAGCACATATTATGCGAATTTAAAATTAAGGAAGGCTATATCCCTACGATTCAAATCAAAAATAACCTGTCGTATCAACAAAATAAATATCTGACCGAGAGCGTCGAGCAGACGCATCTGTATTTGACTTCTGTTGACCTTAAGCTGTTCTTTGACCATTATGACGTATATAACTATGAATATATCAACGGCTGGAAATTTCAGGTAGTCTACGATATATTCAAGCCATATGTAGAATACTGGTACGAGATAAAGAAAACGGAAACGGGAGCAAAACGGGCGATTGCGAAGCAGATGCTTAACGCTTTTTATGGAAAAACCGCAAGCCGGGTACATATCAAAAGTAAAATCCCTTATATGGGGGAGGATGATATCGTGCATTATAAATACACCGAGGAAGAGACGAAAAAACCTGTATATACGGCGGTTGCCTCTTTCATCACCAGCTATGGGCGCGACAAGATTTTACGGACAGCGCAGGCATTAGGCGGAACCCGGCCTGATTCGTATTTCTGTTATATGGACACCGATAGTGTTCACACCTGCAATCTAAGCGTAGAAGATGCGGCGAAATATATCGATATCGATCAAACCCGGTTAGGCGCTTTTAAGCTGGAATATACCTGTAAGCGCGCGAAATACATCCGCCAGAAGTGCTATATAGAGGAGCAGGAATTTACCGACGGGACGCAGACATACACAAATTATATACGGAAATGCGCAGGTATGCCGGAAGATGTCAAGGAATGGATCTCTTGGGATGCTTTTAACCTTGGATTTGAATTTGACCCCGAATCGGAAAACCTGCCAAAAGACCTAATTCACAAAATCGCATCAAATGGCGTGGACATCAACAATCATGCGGCGTTTCGGCATGAAGTGGAACGGTATGCCAAATTACAGCCGGTAAACGTGCCCGGCGGCGTAGTACTGAAGCCGATACGATTCAGTATAAAGCCATAAATTTTATTGACAAATCCGCCTGAAAAAGCTATGATGAATACGGGCAGTATTCGCAAGCGGAAAGGTGGTGATGCTGTGGACTGGCATACATTTGTCAAATGGCTGCAGATAGCGGGATCTGCAATCGTAGGAGGGATTAGCTTTTTCGTGGGAGAAATAAACGGGATATTAATAGCGCTGTTAATATTTATGTGTTTGGATATCGTGACCGGGATCACCAAGTCCATTATCAAAAAGACCTTATCATCGTCTGTATCCTTTACTGGACTGTTGAAAAAGGTTTTGATAGTGTTTGTCGTAGGCGTAGCCAACATTATCGATGTTTACGTTCTGGACACCGGGGAGGTAATCCGAAACGCCGTTATTTTCTTTTACATCACAAATGAGCTGATTTCTGTATTTGAAAATGCCGTAGAGTGCGGCGTCCCTATCCCGCAGAAATTAAAGGACGTTCTTGCACTGATAAGCAAGAAAGGAGATTCCGCAGATGGGAATCATGAATCAGCCGATGAATGAAGAGTATAAGGCGCGGCTGGAAGCAATGGAAAAGAATATTGAGACAATCACTGCGGCGCTGCAGGGTATCGACGGCTATAAAGATCAGCTTTCGGCTCTGAATAGCCGGCTGGACGAAATTAAAACCTCTACCGGCGCGAGCATCGATAAGCTTAGAAACGATACGTTTGATGCCCTGAAATGTATTTCGGCCGCAGATCCGCCCGTAAATACCCCGGCGGACACTGACCCCGAAATTCCAAGCATTAACGAGTTCATTATGGCAGAATAGAAAGGAGAAAAAAACAAATGGCTGCAAGTAAACTTAAAAGCGTTTCGGCGCTGACCGCAGACATGCCTGCCTTTCAGAATGTGCTGAGAGCGCAGATGTCTGCATCCTATCAGGACAGGATCCCTGTAGCTACACAGGAAAATCTTGCGCAGACCGCTGTGGCTGTTCTGGAAAATCCCGTATACGCGAACGAATATCTTTCGGCGCTGGTGGATCGTATTTTTTACGCCTACATTCACGAATACTCTCTCAACAATAAGTTTGCCGAGTTCAAGCGCGGCTTCGTGGAGTATGGCCGTACTATGGAAGAGATCGGCGTTGACATTATCAACGCAGAAATGTACGATCCTGAGGTTGCGGAAACTACGGTTTGGAAACGCAACATTCCGCCGGTCTCGGCCATTTTCCACACGATCAACCGTGAAAACTTCTACACGGTCACGCTGGAAAATGAACTGCTGCGGCGTGCGTTTGTGGACGGCAATGCTATGACCCGTCTTGCTAACCAGATCATCAATACGCTGTACAACTCGGACAACTATGATGAATGGCTGATTTTCAAGAATCTGTTCTCAGCGTATAACGCTGCGCAGCTTTTCTACCCGGTTGTCATTACCGAACCGACCAACGCCGACACCGCAAAAAGCTTTATTCAGCAGGTGCGCGCTACGATCACTTCTATCGGCCTGCCGAGCCGGAAATATAACTCGCTCGGCATGATGCGCGACAGCCGGCCGGAAGACCTGGTGCTGTTCATGAAACCCGAGCTTGAAGCGCTTGTCGATGTGGAAGTTCTCGCCGCTGCCTTCAACATGAGTAAAGCCGAGTTCCTTGCCCGGCGTGTGGTGATTGACGATTTCGGCACGGGCACCGATGATATTCAGGCTGTGCTTGTGGACCGTAACTGGTTCGTGCAGTATGACACGGTTTTCCGCACGGAGGAAATTTATAACCCGAAAGGGCTGTACTGGAATATCTTCCTTCACCATCACGGCATTTACAGCACCTCCCGGTTTGCGCCGGCTGTGGCGTTCACGACCAAAGCCTCCAGCGCTGCGACCATTACGTTGAATCCGAGCGCGCCGAGCCTTGCAAAGGGCGCATCGCAGACGTTTAAAGCCACTGTAGCGGCAACGAGCTCCAGCGGTGACTATGCGCCGCAGAACGTGATCTGGTCTCTGACCGGAAACACCTCGAGCGGCACCACACTGAACCCGTCCGGTCAGCTTGTGATCAGCCCGCATGAAACGGCTAAATCTCTTACTGTCACGGCAACTTCTACCTTCAACAGTGCCACCAAGGGCACCGCAACTGTTACCGTCACCGGCTAAAGTGCGGGGAGGCCGGAGCTATTCCGGCCTCCCCTTAACTTTTGTGAAAGGAGTTAAGACAGATGTCTGATTATCGAGCCGCGCCGACAGCGGGTGCTTATCAAACGACTGTGCAGCTTTTGCGCGTACCGCTGCGGATTGATGATGAAAACCAAATGTATTTTGCAAACCAGACTGCACAAAATAACTATTTTCAGTCGGTGATTTGGAAGTCGCTTCCGAGCCAGACATACCAGCGGGAAAACGCATATTTCCGGGTTGACGATGATTACGACGCGATTGTGACAAATTGCAATTATCTCCGCTATCGGAATGCCATTACCGGGAATAAATGGTTCTATGCCTATATCACCGAGTTTGAATACAAGAACCCGAACACAACTTTTGTACATTTTAAAATCGATGCGTATCAGACCTATATGTTTGATATCACATGGAAGGATTGCTATATCGAGCGCGAGCATGTGAAGGATGACACACGTGGTGCGCATTATCTGATTGAAGATATAAACGCACCTCTGGTAATAAAGGGCAATGTTGATCTTGATTTGCCATATGTTGATAGTAATACGGGATCGTTTGAACTCGCGCCTATTATAATGCTAACAGAAAACCCTGTTGAAGGAAAACCGACAGTATCTCTTGTTAATGGCGTACCAAATAATGTCGTATTTTGGACAACAGCATATGCAATAAACGATATTCCGCCATATGATGCGCACGCAATAGCAGATATAATGTCAGCATTTGTTAATCATCTTGGCGAAAAAATAAATACTATTGCAGGCATATTTACCGTTCCTGCATTAGCATTAAAACGCGCGCCTTATTATAATGTAGGAAGCGATGAAACTCAATATGGCGTAATCCTCGATCTAGATCCGGGCAGCCCCACTTCATTTTTATTGCAGGCTGTAAGGCACCATGTTGTCGCAGATTTAGGGACATATTTACCTAATGGTTACGTCGCCCATAATCAAAAGATGTATACCAGTCAGTATTATAAATTTACTATTAGTAATTTAAATGGTGAAACTTTAGACATTCGGCCGGAATTACTTGATAGAAGCGGTGGAACAAAACTAGGATATAATTTGGAATGCGCAATAGCTCCAGATGCGGCAGTATATTTAACACTGGATACAGATAGGGTAAATGGCACATACGCGCTCGCTGATGAAGCGTATACAATTTCACTTTCGCAATTTCCTGTTCCAGCTATAAAGGGAGATTACTATTTATCGTGGCTTGCGGGGCATTTATCAAGCAGTACCACGGCCAGCGTTCTGGGTATATTGCAGTTTTTAGGTGGAATCACATTAACAGCCACAGGCGTTGGCGCTGGTTTAGGTATAGGATTAGCCGCTTCTGGCGCCGCAACGCTTGCAACTACTGCTGCATCAAGATTAGATGCTCAAAGACAGCCTGACCCTCTTTTATCTCAGTCAAATTCAACATCAAAATTCGGGTGCGGCAGGCAAGTTTTTAAATGCTATGTCTCCCAGCCAACGCGCAGTGACGCGGAGAAAATTGACAACTACTTTACCATGTTCGGCTATAAGGTAAACGAATTGAAGGTTCCCGAATTTGGAACACGGCAGTATTATAACTACTATAAGATGCCCGTATGCAATATCACAGGGAATATTCCGCAGACGGCGCTGGATGAGATCCGGGCAAAGTTCCAGCGGGGGATTACACTGTGGAATACGTCTGATGTAGGAAACTACCGGAACGGCAATAATCCGATTGTAACGTCTTAAGGAGGTGAAAAGATGAGCAGACGAAAAAACAAACAGCCGGTCAATTTTGCACCGACTTATGCGGACGGCCTGGCATTTCCGGCATACGACTTGAACGAATATGGACAAAAGTATTTCTATCAAATGACCAACTATGCGCTCAATATGTTCAAGTGGAACAACCTGCCGGACGGCATACCGGAAAAGTTTATCGAGCGCGTACTGTGCTGGAAAGGCTATGCTTGTTTTTCCAAAGCGTTCATGGATAAATATTCTGTAATGGAATGTACTATCGCATCTCCCAGGGATATCTATCTTGAACCAACGCGTATACACCTGTTCGCTGTCAACGGCAATGGGGCGTTCAATAAAGATATTGACGCGGATGAGGGCGTTATGATATATAATAATTATGTCAGAATGCCGACAGCGCCGATGCTCGTAGACTACGCACGGCGTATGGCCGAAGTGGAAGGGTTCCAGCGGGTAAACCTGAATAGCTGCAAGACACCGCTGTTTATCCGCTGCACGCGGGATCAGTACCTGTCCGTGATGAACGCCTATGAGAAATATGAAGGGAACGTCCCGGTTGTGTTCGTAGATGAACACGTAGATATGCTCGATAAGTTTCAGGTGGTGAATACATCTGCTCCGTATCTTGTCGATAAAGCGCAGGTATACAAAAAGCAGATTTGGGATGAAGCTATGCTGTTCCTTGGCATTCGAAACCTGAACAGCGAAAAGCGGGAACGGTTAATTACAGCAGAAGCGGACGGTAATATCCAGCAGATTGAGATGTCACGCTTAGTGATGTTGAACGCACGAAAAGAAGCCTGCGAGCAAATCAATCAGAAGTTTGGACTAAATGTGTCGGTAGAATTTCGTACTCTTATCAACTATGGCGACGGCATTATGTCCGATGTCCTCGACAAGGATATTCTAAAGGAGGTGAACGATGATGCCAGTAACTATGTCCTTACGCCGTCTGGTGCAGTACCTCAACCAAGACAACCCGGCTCAATGGCCAACCGCAAAGGAACAGATTGAGTACGCCCGGCCGAAGATATTCGATTTTGAATATCCGTTCTTTGATGAGAATAAAAAGGCCGAATTTGAAACACAGTTTATCAAGCATTTCTTCATGTATGACCTCGGGCTGGAAACGCCGGCGTTGTGGGAGTTCCGTCTTGATGAAGTAATGAATCTCATTATGCCGTACTATAACCAGTTGTATGAATCAACCCTGCTGACCATTGAGCCGCTGCGAAATTACATCATGGATGAAACGTTTACGCGTGAAATCAATGACGAAAATAACGCGACAAATAACATTGATACAACGGCAACAAACACCCGTGATACCACAACCGCTGTAACAGGCTCAGAAACGGCCAAAAAGACAGGCGATGACAGCACCGAATACAATACCACGACTACGACGCAAAGCACCTCAGAACGCACTTTAACGAGCACTGACAATAAGTCGGAGCTATACAGCGATACCCCTCAGGGCGTACTTGCGGATTTGGATTATGCAACCGCGCTCAACAAAACTAACGATTCGCTCAATCAGTCGGACGATACCACGCAGAATGGCTCAGACAAAAAGACCGGAACCGATACGGTAACGTACAACTCGACAAATGCAATTGAGAAATCGTCGGATGAGACGGGAAAAGTAACCGATAACGGAAACGCAACTAAGCTCGAAAAACTGGCGTCTTTGGGGAAAAAGCTGGAAACGTTCACGAGCAACAAATCGGGTATCATGGGCAATTATTCGCCCGCCGACCTGCTAATCAAGTACCGCGAAACTTTCCTGAATGTGACCAAAATGATCCTGGAAGATCAGGCCGTGCGTGACCTGTTTCTATATGTATTTAATTAAGGGGGTTTTATTATGGCTTTCTTTCATCCTGTGCCCGGCAATCCGTATTGCTGGAACCGCGTGATTCCTGGCGTTCTTACCGATGCAATGACCTATGACGAGATGATTGCACATGCTATGTGGAAAATGGATAAAATCGTCGACTATCTTATCCATACCGTTCCGTATTTGATTCAGGTTGAACTTGACGCGAATTCGGAATCCTGCACGCTGACTGGGTTTCTCTACGACAACTATGAAAAAAGGGAGTTCAATCATACCTTTACAGTCGGGGGTTCGCCGGATGGCAAATATTACGTAAATTACCGCAGCGCTGGTCCCGGTGTTGAACCTATCAGCGAAACAGATGATCCGATTTTTGTTTCACAGGAATACATGCCGATGAACAGCACCACCCTATATTCCTTTGAAATCACCGGCGGTCAAATACTGCCGGATTCGGTTGAGTTCAATGACCTGTATACGCATATGCATAACACCGACCCGGAAGCGCACAAGGAGCTTTTTGAGGCCGTATATGCAAAGATCGATGACGAGATCGGAAAAGTTAATGCGGCTCTTGCCCAAGAAACCAGTGAACGCAAAGCTGCCGATACACAGTTGCAGGCAAATATAGACGCGGAAAAAACCGCAAGAGAACAGGCAGATACAAATCTTCAGTCACAGATTACGGCAAACGATACGGATATTTCTGGGCTGACTACCCGTATGGGAACGGCAGAATCAAATATTACTGGGCTTAATGGACGCATGTCATCAGCAGAAACAAATATCACATCCTTGCAAAACGATCTTGCGCAGGAAACAGCGGATAGGGTAGATGATGTAAACCAGTTGACGCAGCAGATCACAACCGAAACACAGCAGCGTCAGCAGCAGGATACGCAGCTTAATAATAACATAAATTCTACAATTGAACGTGTCTCTGCGATTGAAGGCGCATATGTTAAGTCGGTAAATGGAATCAGCGGTGCCCCCAAAATTGTAGCCGGTGCAAACGTAACCGTCACCCCAAGCGGAAGCAATATCACAATATCGGCAACCGGCGGTGGGGGAAGCGCTGGGGTAAGCTCGGTTAATAATGTAACCGGTGCGGTAAATCTTGTTGCTGGTAGTAATGTCAGTATTACACCGTCCGGGCAGAATATTACTATTGCAGCAAGCGCGGGAAGCAGTGCGGGCGTTTCTGATGTAACAGTTAATAATGGAACGCCGTTGACTGGTTCGGTTGGTTTCCTGAATGGCGACGGAATAAACATGACGGCATCAGGAAACAACATTACGGTGAATAACACTGGTGTTAGCAGCTTGGGCGTCACAGGGGGAACTTCAATTACAGGAGATGTAAAATTATTCGCTGACCCCACAACGCATATTACAGTAACGCCTGCACAGAACCGCATCAGGTTTGGGCTTAGTAATCCGATGAAATTCCAAACGGCAAATGCTTTGGGAGTAAATACTGGCACAAATGGATTTGCAAGTCCGGTTTATTCGTTTAATAAAGTTACATTGTCAAGACAAGAAGGCGTGGATACGCCGATAATGGCGCATTTTCCTGGAGAATGCCGAGCCACTGTAATGAGTGTGGGTAAAGGGAACTTTGCCGATAGTTCCGGTTTTGACGCTCAGGTAAACATAGAAAACGGCATTTATGATGGCTTATACATAGCTGTTTTGGATGTGGAAAACAAGACGGTTTATGCATATGCCGCCGGAGATGAAGTTTTTCGGGATACATCAGACCTTAGTATTCCTTTCGCCTATATTTGGATATCTACAGCTGGAGCCGGAAATATAATTGACTGGAGCTACGAATTGATCGGCGCTAAAGTCCCGGAAGAACCTAAAAGCACGCTGGGAACAGTATGGTATTATGATCCGGCAACATCCCAAAATAAAACTGCAACTATTTTTATTCAGCGTGTTGATAATTTTTACATTGTTCCGCCATTTACCTTTAATCAGGCAATTCCAACTACCACTAGTAGCTCGCGCGTTAGCAGGTTTTTACGGTTTAGCGCACCTCAATCCAAATCGGCAGACTATAGCGTTCCCAACGCCGGGCTTATAACGATATATGAAGCGCTTGAAAGCGATATGGGCATAAGCACAAATGCGGCATACGTGTTAAATGTTTCTGTGAGCAGGCAACAGTTGCTCGGTGACGCTATATTTGAATTAAGTGTGTACTCCGGCAGTACCGCAGCACAAAAGAATGGATTCTCATTTAGTGGATGCGTTATTGAAGTATAATGCCTTTTATCTATGGTAATTCGGTTAAATAACGGAAAGTGAATATGTACAAACCACGCCTCCATATTCTGTGCAAAGTGCACAGGGAAATGGGGG